>Ga0208618_1000066_pt1 | contig 45705 bp, 36 predicted proteins | sample CryBogCBE18Jul08_FD_184585 | JGI IMG/M metagenome (GOLD analysis project Ga0208618, IMG submission 184585) | Freshwater microbial communities from Crystal Bog, Wisconsin, USA - CBE18Jul08 (SPAdes) | ecosystem: Environmental > Aquatic > Freshwater > Lake | place: Crystal Bog, Wisconsin, USA...
TAGCTGTTGAGGCCGAGTTGATGTGTACGATGCGTACGATTCAAGAATGACGAAATCGTTAATTGCGCTAACCTGTTTTTATCACTTTAATCCAATTTCAGCACTTACATCTTAACGATATGACTAGGATTCATCCCACTGCAATTATTGATAAAGGCGCCGAACTTCATGAGACCGTAGAAATCGGAGCTTATTCAGTTATAGGACCGCATGTGCGTATCAACCGTGGGTCAAAGGTTGGAGCCCATTGTGTGATTGAGGGGCATACGAGCATTGGTGCTGATAACCATATATTTCAATTTAATTCACTTGGTGCTGTTCCGCAGGATAAAAAGTATGCTGGCGAGCCATGCGAATTAATCATTGGCGACAGAAACACAATACGTGAATTTTGTACTTTCAATATCGGCACCGTTGGGGATAAGGCTTGTACGCGTGTTGGCAATGATAATTGGATCATGGCGTATGTTCATTTAGCCCATGACTGCGAGATTGGTAACCACACTATTTTTGCTAATAATTCTTCCTTAGCAGGACATGTGCAGGTAGGGGACTACGTTATCTTGGGTGGCTTTACAACTGTTCACCAATTTTGTCGTCTAGGTGCACACTCTTTTACATCCATCAATGCAATGATCTGGGCTGATTTGCCGCCCTTTGTTATGTGTCAAGGACAGCCCGCCAAGGCCAGATCAATGAATTTTGAGGGACTAAAAAGGAGAGGTTTCTCCCCCGAGCGTATCAAAGTCATCAAAGAAATGTATAAATTACTTTACCGAGATAACCTAACCCTCGAACAGGCTAAAGTTGCTGTTTCCGAGCTTGAGAAATCCAATCCTCAATCCGATATTGATATTCAAATGATGCTTGGATTTTTAAACGCGCCAAGCTCAGATCGCGGAATAGTTCGTTGATTCACGAGCTTACTCTTACGAGTCACACTTTGCAGCATCAACTTGAAATCAAAACGCCGTCTGAAAATGCCTGTATCTTTCGTCCTCGAATAGCATTGGTTGCGGGCGAGGCCTCTGGTGATTTGCTTGCCAGTTTGTTAATCAAAGGAATCCTATCTCGTTGGCCCCAGGCAGAGATTTACGGCATCGGCGGTACGCAAATGTGTAAACTGGGTTTTAAGGCACTTTGGCCTGCCCATAAACTATCAGTGAGAGGCTACTTTGAAGTGCTGATGCACTACAAAGAAATCCTAGGAATAAGAAATCAACTCAAGAAAGAGTTACTAGAACGCCCACCTGATTTGTTTATAGGTGTCGATGCGCCTGACTTCAATTTGAACCTGGAGAGATCTCTTAAAGAGGCTTTAATCCCAACAATTCATTTTGTGTGTCCCTCCATATGGGCATGGCGGCCCAAAAGAGCAAATAAGTTAGGACTCAGTGCTGATCATGTATTGTGTATTTTCCCATTTGAGCCGGCCATACTTGAAAAGTACGCCATCCCAGCTACTTATGTTGGCTACCCCCTAGCTCAGGAAGTACCGATGCAGGTGGACCAAGTCGGCGCAAGGCAGGAGCTTGGTTTGTCAGGGAATGTAAAAGTTATTACTCTCATGCCAGGGAGCAGAGCGTCCGAGGTCCAGCAAATGACGGAGCGTTTTTTGCGCGCTGCTCTGATCATGCAAGAGTCAGATCCCAAATTACATTTTCTACTCCCTGTAGTTCCCCATTTGATAGATTGGGTAGAAAGGCTATGCTCAAAAATACATGTTCCTAATTTAAAGGTTCTTCACGGTAATTCACACACCGCCTTAGCTGCCTGTGATGTGGTATTGGTAGCAAGTGGAACAGCAACCCTAGAGGCCGCACTTTTCAAACGACCCATGGTCATTGGATACCATGTGAATTGGTTAAGCTATTTCCTCATTTGGCCTCAAAGATTATTGCCATGGATTGGATTGCCCAACATATTACTAAACAGGCAAGTAGTTCCAGAGTTGCTCCAAACTAAAGCAACTCCAAATTTACTGGCAAAAGAGGTAATGAAGTGGTTAAATTCACCCAAGGAGGTGATTGAATTAAAGGCAATCTTTAATGCCCTACATAAAGATCTTTTAAAGGATACACCCACCCTGGCAGGCCAAGTCATTGAGAGATTTCTCAACCGTGAACGATCCTAAGATTCTTGAGACTCTTGGGTTTGATCCTAATGAGATGGCTGCGGGGGTAGATGAAGCTGGGCGAGGCCCTTTAGCCGGTCCGGTCATGGCCGCCTCGGTCATTTTGGATCCAAAGCGACCCATCAAGGGATTGGCAGATTCCAAGAAATTAAGCGAGAAAAAACGCGAGTACCTTTACTCCCAGATTATTGAAAAAGCGGTTTCTTACTGCGTAGCTCAGGCAACTATTGAGGAAATCGATGAGCTCAACATATTGCAAGCAACAATGCTTGCGATGCAAAGGGCCGTTGATGGTTTGTCAGTTATACCGACGCGGGTTTGGGTTGACGGTAACCGTTTACCCAAATTAAAAGTTCCGGCTGTAGCCGTGATAAAGGGGGATTCATTGATTGACTGCATCTCTGCTGCATCCATATTGGCAAAGGTTAGTCGCGACAAGTGGTGTACCGAAATTGATCAGGTTTATCCACATTATGGATTCGCAGTCCACAAGGGCTACGGTACAGCAGTGCATATGAAAGCATTACAAGAGCACGGCGCAACCCCGTATCACAGGCGTTCATTTGCCCCGGTTGCTAAAGTGTTAAAACAAATGTAAGCCTAAATTAATCCCCATTTTGCTAAATTACTAAACTTATTTTTTGAATATTTTAGTACTACTTGACTTGCGGTTTTCTAAAGTTCTTACTCTTCAAGTCGATTTGATTTGCTGTAGCAATTGATACGGTGATGTATTGATTTTGATGAAACTATTTAAAAAGTGAGAATTTCCATGAAAAAGCTATTCCTTTTAATCGCACTATCAACTGCATTTGGAGCATTTGCCCATGAGGCCGCTGAGTCACATGGTGGGGGTTCTGAGTCTGGAAAGGGACCTATTGAGTATGAGCGCGAGTCAACCTTTCAGTTGGGATTAGATGGTGGATATGACTCTTATTCAAAGAAAAATCTTGTCGCGATCTCAGCCGCAGTGCCCCTCGGCGAATCTGGATTTAAGATTGTTGTTGAATACGCAGCAGGCAGGCAAGGCGACGTGGGATCCAATGTGTCCATACTAAAGGGGGTTAAAGAGATTTATTCCTACTCACGCTTTGAGCTTGGAGCGGTTTTGGGATTAGCTCACTCCGTGGAGGCTGACGTCACAGGAAATGGTTGGGTCGCAGGAGCAGAGGTTTCCTACGACATCTCCAAGTTGTATTCTTGGAAAGTTGAGGCGACACGCTTTACTGGAACAGGTGTCTTAAGTGATGAGCGCTCTAACGTAGTTCAATCAGGTTTGATTGTTAAGTTCTAAGCATCCCTCTTTTCTTAGTCTGTCGCACTGATTGATCTGTCACAGATCAATCAGCTTTTTTGAATGATGAAGATTCATGAAAGTTCAAAAAACTGCAACATTCTTAATTAGCAAAATCACTTGGCAATAGATCTTTGTTAAGTGATAATCCGCATTGAAGATTTGATCTCACAATTCAATTTGTAAAAGCTATCTCAACCCAACTCATTTGTTTATTTATGAGTCACCTGGACTGGCAATCATCGGACGGCATAACCCTTAAATCATTACGCCAATCGGCTGGAATGAGTGTCTCCGTGTTAGCTAAAAAGGCTTCCTTGTCTACTGAGCAACTCATGCAACTTGAGGAGGGTGGTAGCAATCTATTTTATTCACAGGCTATCAAGTTACGTTCAGGACAAAGGGTATTAGCCATACTGGGTTTTCAATTTAAAGAGCCCCCTACTCAGCAGGTAACCCCAATATCGGTTGTGGATTCAAAAAGAATAATCCCCTTGGATCAATCGATTGGGAGTTTAGGCAATCGTTTCCTATCAACTGTCAGCTTGAATTTTTTTAAAATTCTTTTTAAAAAATCTCCTGTGCAGAGTTCAGTTCAAGCAGATTTGGATCGTTCGACGACCAACCCCAGTTCTCCCAACTATTTGAGCCGTATTTGGCGAAGCACTACCCTTTGGAGTTTAATGGGCACCGCTGCATTAGCAATCATTATTTATGACTTTTACGCAATGCATTTTTTGGCCAGGTTTTGAAAATCGATAACAAAACAGCTGATATTTCTCTCTATCCTTGCAGCAATTAGCGCCTCTATATAATCTAGGCATGCACAATGAAGCCATAAGAAAATTAAAAAATCTTGAGATTATTCAATCTAAAGATAATCCACTGGTTAAAAAATTAAAAGGCATTCAAAGCGAGGTTCGGGCTTATCAAATGACTGGTGAATTGTGGCTTGAGGGGGAACATCTGTGTGCAGCTGCGTTCGATAAAGGTTTAGAGCTAAACCACTTAATTTGTTCTGATGCTCAATACGGGGAATTGAGTCAAAAATTCTCTAATTGGTTTGAAAGTGCTAAAAAAGTCAGTTTGATTCAAGATGCACTCCTTAAGAGTCTAAGTTCTTTGCCTTCGCCTGCTTCAATTGGTTTTTTAGTCCAGACTCCAACCCCCCTCGGTTTGGATCCACTCCTTGCAACTGTGGTGCTAGACAGGGTGCAAGATGCCGGCAATGTAGGCTCAGTGCTAAGGAGCGCCGCAGCTTTTGGATTTAGACAGGTTATAGCACTTCAGGGCACTGCAGGTTTGTGGTCCAACAAAGTCGTTCGCTCAGCAATGGGCGCCCACTTTAGTCTCAGACTGGTTGAATCCTCATCAATTGAAGCGATCATGGAGCTCAAAGTTCCACTTTTATGTACAAGTTCACATCTGGGAGAGTATTTGCACCAATTACAGAAAAATATGAAGATACCTTACCCGTGTGCCTGGATATTTGGTCATGAGGGGCAGGGCGTGCGTCAAGAATTAATTGAGCTAGCAAGCATGAGAGTGCGTATTGCTCAACCAGGAGGTGAGGAGTCTCTAAATATCGCAGCAGCAAGTGCAGTTTGTTTGTATGCCTCTAGTACGAATCAAATTTAAAAGATATCCTATTTCTACTTGTAAATCTTTGTTTGTCTAAATCCATTATTAATATTATGAAGTACCAAAACCGCAGAAGCATTCTTTCAAGTTCCATTAAATTAATTTCCTCTGTTGCTCTAATGCCCAGTGCATTCGCCAAAACTCCTTTATCTGGAAGTCAAGTTATCAGCATACATAGGATGAAAGTAGGGGAGTTTGAAGTAACTAGCATGTTGGATGGTTATATTGAGTTACCACAGACATCTTTGCAAGCGGATAGCTCACTCATAAAGTCTATGTTGTCTGCAGGAGGCTGGCCTGATAAGTCAATGCGTGTTCCTGTCAACACGTTTTTGGTGAATACTGGTAACAAACTAATTCTTATTGATTCTGGGGGTGCCAAAATGCTAGGGCCTACCGCTGGAAGACTTTCCCAATGCCTAGCCGCTGCTGGAATAGAGCCTGGTCAAATTGATGAGGTATATATTACCCATATGCACGGAGACCATCTCCACGGCATAGTAACTCCAGAGGGGGGCATGCTGTTTCCTAATGCGATTATCAGAATTTCAAAGAATGATATGGATTACTGGGCTAACCCTGAGGTAGAGGCTAAAGCGGCTGAAAATCAAAAAACCAGATTCGTCCCCGCTAAAAGAGCAGTTGCAGCATATGGCGCTCAAATAAAAACATTTAATCTCGGAGATGAGTTGACGCCTGGCATTAGGTCCATTGAGGCAGTGGGGCATACACCCGGACATAGTTGTTATTTAATTCAGTCTGGCTCGGATAAATTACTTGCAATTGGCGACACTATACACGTCGCACCTGTTCAATTTCCACGACCAGACATCACAGTAGCCTTTGATTGGGATCAGTCAAAGGCAAGAGAAACCCGGGGCTCTATTTTTGAAATGGCAGTTAAAGAATCGATTCCCATTGCAGCAGTGCATTTACCTTTTCCAGGTATTGGAACTCTAAGAAAAAAGGGAACTGAATATATTTTCGATCCTATTAGTTGGCAGCTATTTTGATCACAAATCGAAATTATGGGTCCTCAATGTAATAGATCAATGTAAGAAAACCGCACAAAGTAAAAACTTAAATGCGGTTAAAAAAAGAGCCCTCAGTAAATTTATCCCAAATATCAGAACCCAAAGGACAATTAATTAGGTTTTAATATTTGAGCTTCAAGTTAGATTCAAATACTACCTAGCATCTGGGAGTTCTATTTTTACTTCCAAAACTTCCAAGTTGTCTTGGCGCTCCAAATTAACTTTGATGTCTTCGGCATTTATTTTTACGTATTTGCTGAGGACTGCTATCAAATCTCTTTGAAGCTCAGGTAAGTAATCGGGCTCTGCAGCGTTTCGTCCAGTGCGTTCGTGAGCTAAGATAATTTGTAACCGTTCTTTTGCAACGTTTGCGGACTTCTTTTTCTCACCAAGTAGGAAAGACAGGATGGACATGAGTTACTTCCTCCCAAATAGACGCTGAAGAAGTCCAACTTTTTCAGCTTCAATGAAACGCAGTGGCTTGTCTTCTCCAAGGAAACGGTCCACAACATCTAGATATGCCTCTGATACTTCAGTTTTTGCAAGATGAACGGCGGGAACGCCCTGGTTTGATGCCTGAAGAACGTTTTCGGACTCTGGTATCACACCAATCAAAGGAATACGCAAAATATCTTGAATGTCCTCTATAGATAGCATCTGCCCCTCCTCAACACGGGTAGGGTTGTAGCGTGTGATGAGTAAATGCTCTTTTACAGGATCAGAACCATTAATAGCTCTTAGGGTTCTACTGCTTAACATTCCAAGAATTCGGTCTGAATCTCGCACAGAGGAAACTTCAGGATTAGTCACTACCAGAGCTTCATCAGCATAGTGCATTGCCATAAGAGCACCAGTCTCTATCCCGGCCGGGGAGTCACAAATGATGTAATCGAACTCCATCTCTGCTAAGTCTCGAAGAATTCTCTCCACTCCTTCTTGCGTTAAAGCCTCTTTATCGCGGGTCTGAGACGCAGCGAGTACAAAAAGATTTTCTGTATGCTTGTCCTTGATGAGTGCTTGATTGAGTGTGGCTTCGTTATTGATGACGTTCACAAAGTCGTAGACCACTCTGCGTTCGCAACCCATAATCAGATCCAAGTTACGCAAACCCACATCAAAGTCTATTACGACGGTTTTGTACCCGCGTAATGCAAGCCCAGAAGCGAAACTCGCGCTAGTCGTCGTCTTACCAACTCCACCTTTACCAGATGTTACAACTACTATTTTTGTCATCGATTTGAGTCCTTCATTTAATATAAAACTTACCAATAGTTCAGTTAGGTTGCATTACCAACTTATCATCTATCAATCTGATCTGAGCCGATTTGCCCGCAACCTCTTTGGGTATTGGGTTATCACTTGTTCTGTAAACTCCTGCAATGGAGATTAATTCAGCCTCCAAGCAAGTGGTATAAATTCTTGCTTCCTTATTTCCTCTAGCACCCGCTATGGCTTTACCTCTTAAAGGAGCGTATACGTGTATGTGACCATCGGCCATGATCTCTGCTCCAGCATTCACCATAGCCATCACAATTAAATCTCGACCTTTTGCATATACGTGTTGACCAGAGCGCAGCGGTTTGTCGACAACCAATGCAGAGGTGGGATGGGGCGCTTCTAAAAGATCTTGCTTTGGAATCGCCTCATTGTTTTGAGTTGGGTTGTCGACTATTTTTTCATTTATAGCTTGCTGTGATTTGTCCATGTTCACAGGTACTGATTTTGAATCAGTGGTCTTGCTTTTCATTGGTTGGCCGATTTGAGCATCTGTTACGAGGAATAAACCAGCTAGCTCAGCCCATGCCTGGTGATTGGGGTTTTTAGATCGCAATGCAACTGGGTTCATTTTGTGTTGCTTTAACTCTTGGTAAAGCACCGAGACATCTAAAGATGGAGTGTCTTGATCCTCACCGATTTGGGTAAGGTCAATCATTATTGGGTCATTATCAAAGAAGTCAGGATGTTTGGAAAACCGAGACTTAAGGTCGGCTATCACTTGGCTCAAGTTATTTGAGCGGATAATGACACTCTCTAACGGTAAAAGAGTGCTCTTGATATCAAAAGATAGGGTGTTTTTGGAGGCTTGGGTTGAAGACATCGTAAGTTGTTGTGTCGCATATGCAGATATTGAAAAAACTTTTTGTTCCGCTAGGATGTTTGCTCAATCATCTGCTTGTCCGCATTAGCTATGAATTTTCTCAGAGTTAGAGGCGTTTTTCTGTATAAATTGAATTTTTTTTCACAAATTCGCAATAACTCCGTCTAACATCACCTTTTAGTATATTTTCGAAGCCGCTTTGATTTTTGAATCATTCATCAGAACTGATTTTGTGTAAATAAAAAAATAGCCTGCCAATCATGAGTTCCCTGATACTCTTAGCCATCTATTTCTTGGTTTTATTGATGACTTTCTTTATTTCATCTAAAACTATCCAAGGTCCCTGGTTTTTTTTATTAAGAGCTTTTTTCCCAAATTGGAAGTTCTACCATGCCTTAGGTTGGCAACCCCAATTGCATGTGAAAGTAAGGATCAAAGAACTTCGAAATTTTCAAAACACCGATTCAAATGAGTGGACATTGGAAAAATGGCTTTATCCAAGAGCTCACAGAAATTTTTTTAGTTTATTTCACAACCCCGGTGTAAATATTGCACTCGCGAACCAAAACATGGTTGAGCATTTATCTAACGATTTGCAAGTCTTAGAGGAGGGTACTGATCCTAGTCAATTGGTGAGTTACAAAATTGTAGATCGGTTCGTAGCATCAGAGATCTCAAAAGACAAAATGTGTACCGATTTAGCCCGATCACTGAATAAAGAAGAGGCGATTTTGGAGTACCGTTTTGAAATACGCCTAAAACTAAATAATCCTGAGCTAAAACCGGAAACTCATATTTTGATGGTTTCACCTACGCTACAAGTTCCCTTTGAGCACGCTAGCATTTCTCCTTTGACAGATCATAAAAAGATGGATGGAGGAATTTTATGAGCATCCTTTTGGCTGCTAGATTGGTAGAGATATTGCTAGGAATAAGCCTCATAATTCAAACCGCCGAATACCTGAAACTTCTTGAATATTCAAAGGTAGGCGGAGTTTGGGATTGGAAATTTCAGCGTGCCGATGTCCCAGCCTCACAAATTTGGGTGCTTCAGGTTTTGGACTTCTTTTTTACCCCTGAGAACTACAAGTTACTGTTGGTTTTTAGGTTCGTATTTGCACTTAGTCTTATTTTTTCCGGAGTGAGCATCTATACAGCCTGGGCCTTACTTCTTAGTAATTTGCTGATTTTGATACGCTGGAGGGGGGCATTCAACGGGGGAAGTGATTTCATGACCCTAGTTGTGACCTGTGGCCTTACCCTGGGGCAGACCTGGGGTTATTTTGACGGGCAAGCCATGGGTTGGGTGGCTGCACTTTGGTATATCAGCATTCACTCAATCTCTTCTTACTTCATGTCAGGTTGGGTAAAACTGCTTAACGGCGCATGGAGGAGAGGGATTAGCATGCCAGTTTTCTTAGATACTGGGGTTTATGGCCCCCTCAAGGATCAGAGTATTTTTGCTCATCCCGTTGTGGCTCGCCTGTGTAGTTGGTCTTTTATTTTGTGGGAGGCGTGTATGCCGCTCGCACTTACCTCATACCCAGCGGCCATGTTTTTCTGCTCCATCGCGGTTGTATTTCATTTCCTGGTCTTCTGGTTTTTTGGTTTAAACCGTTTTTTCTGGGCCTGGATCAGCAGTTTGCCAGCCATTCTTTACTGTTCTACTTGGAATTGGTCTGTGTCCTGAGGGATCAAAAAGTCAGTTAATTTCAGGATGATATTAGTACCATAGTATCTATTTATTGATTATTTTCTATTTTTCACGCACTTTTCATTGTGAATTATTACGAAATGCATAAAATGAATGTCCCGCCCGAAAGACTGAGAGTTCGGGCGTATTTGTCTTTGAAGTCTAGGATCATAGAAATATGGGTCGGATGAGTTTTTTTAAGTGATTTGTATTTAAGAGATTTGTGAAATGCAGTTGATGTGGCTATCAGGACCAACCGGTTCTGTGAAAACGATTTCTATTACTTTGCGAACCGTTCTTGCGGGGATCAGTGTTGCTGTCTTTACCTTATTGCTTTCAGGATTTTTGCTTCATTTTGTAGGTTTTAAAATCGCTGTCGAATACAACCCTGCATTAGCCAGGAGCATGGGGGGCGTCACAACCGAGGCTGAGCAGCGAAAAATGGAGGCGATTTACCGAGAAGATTTAGACAAAATGCGTGACTCATTGCAAGCCACCATAGGTGAGATCAAGCAGTTAGAGGCGATGAAAAACCATTTCATGGAGATGGCAACGCCCACCAATTTAAGAGACAAATGGTCACACAACAAGGACGACAGCCGTGGTGGTCCTTTTGTAACTCCAAGGGTTTTAAGCTCTTTTATACGACTTCCGCTTGGGCAAGAACTTGAGCAAACCCTCGTGGATATTAATCAGACTCAAACAGCACTAAGAGATATTCATGCTAAGTGGGATCAGCAAATTGAGTGGTTATCCACATTACCAACGGGAGTTCCCGTTCAAGGTGATTTTCGAATAACCAGCGGTTTTGGCATAAGAAACGACCCCTTCTCAGGCTCACTTGCTATGCACGAGGGTTTAGATTTCGCTGCTAACGTAGGCACCCCAGTCGTCTCAACGGGACCTGGCACTGTTGTTCGATCTGCTTGGGACCCTAGCTACGGTAATGTAATCGAGGTTTCACATTCTGAAGGCTTTGTAACTCGCTACGCACACCTCTCTAAGAGGTTGGTTGCAGAGGGTGATAAAGTTTCCAGAGGCGATGAATTAGGAGAGATCGGAACCACTGGCAGATCCACCGGACCTCATCTGCATTATGAAGTCATTAGGAAAGAACGTTTGATTAACCCAGTTCAGGTTTTGCCCTTTGGACCTGCGGTATAACGCTTTATAGATTTTTTTAATTGTTACCACTTTTGTTAGCCCACTAGGAGCTTGATATGTTTGAAAAACTAAGAGATAAAAAGCTAACAACGACTCAAGAGCGTTTTGATACCATTATTGGCAAAACAACTCAAATATATGGCAGATTGGTATTGCTCGACAGTGTCAGAATCGATGGCAAAGTGGTTGGTAATATTGAAACCAACAAAGAAAACAAAGTAACAGTTGCTATCGGCTCAAGTGGTGAGGTGTCTGGGGACATTACTGCCCACCGTGTGATGGTTGCCGGTAAGGTAGAGGGAAATATTTACGCAACTGAGCGAGTCGAGTTTCACAAAGAGTCGATTGTCCACGGTGATATCTCCTATGGCTCCATTGCAGTCGAGCATGGGGCTAAATTGCTTGGTTTGGTCATTCAAAATCCAACCGGCAATCCTCCTACCGCATCCTCTGATGCTTCCTCAGCCATTAGAAATGCTCAAAGCGGTATTACGGGCTAATTATCTCCATAAATAATTTTTCAATAGACGCAATTAAATTTGTCAAATCTTGTAATTTATTTTTTAATCATTATGGGTAAATGGTGTAAATGTATTTCAACTCATTGAGATGACGTTATCATTGCTTAAACAAGCGTTTCAAAGTTCAATAAATCTTCCTTAAATCTCTTTAGGTTTTACGATGAATCCTCAACCCATTTCCTCAGGCAACCCTCACTCAACTCAATCAGTCCATCATTTGCAGGCTGAGCACTCAGAGGACTGGTATGACAAGATGTATAACAATAGGGCACTTGTTCCCAATTTCGCGGAACACTTTAGTCACTGGCAAAATGAATCTATAAAAGCTCGACTTAATCAAAGAGCAATTTTGGATGTGGCTTACGGGCGTGGGACTAAGGAGAGCCTAGATTTATTCCCTGCACACAATCCGCACTCGCCAGTGGTAATCTTTATTCACGGTGGGTACTGGAGATCGCTGGACAAATCCGACCATTCTTTTATTGCACCAACCTTTAATCATATGGGTGCTACAGTAGTTGTTGCTAATTACGACTTATGTCCAAACGTTACGATTCCTCAGATCACCATGCAAATGGTTAAATGCATTGCATGGGTTTATAAAAATATTAAACACTGGGGTGGTGATCCTAGTCAAATACATTTGGCAGGGCATTCAGCAGGCGGGCACTTAGTCGCAATGCTCATGGCCTGTCACTGGAGTCAATATGACGCTGAATTGCCTCATAATTTGATCAAAAATTCATTATCTATCTCTGGTCTTTTTGATCTAACACCCTTGACGAAAACACCTTTCCTAAAAGACTCACTAAAACTAACCGACGAGGACGCACTTCGTTGTAGTCCAGCATTCTTTCCTGCTCCAGAAACCGGCAAATTGATAAGTGTTGCAGGTGCATCCGAAAGTCCTGAGTTTGTGCGTCAAAACCATCTCATCCAAGAGGCCTGGGGAGAGCACAGAGTCCCTGTGTGCGAAGATTTGCCTGGATTAGATCACTTCAGTATTTTGAGTGATCTAACGACACCGCACAGTCGATTACATGACTTAGCACAGTCGTTACTGGATTAAAGTCCGAATGAATCGGATTGTTAGCAATTCAAACTTATCAATCGCAAGAAAAAGAACTTGCATTTGACTGGTTTTCTAGATTCAAAATTAACACTTCTCAAAATTTAAATTTTTATGCATATAGATTCCACCATTTTTAAGGCATACGATATTCGAGGCGTTGTTCCTAAATCTTTAAATGAAGATATTGCTAGAGCGCTTGGGTTGGCCTTTGCAGATGCCGCCTTAAAGAGCTCAGAGAAAGTTGTTGCCGTAGGTCGAGATGGACGATTGAGTGGTTCAATGCTCAGAGACGCCCTGGTAGAGGGGCTTTTAATCGGTGGAGTAGACGTCATAGATGTGGGTATGGTTACTACTCCGATGCTTTACTACGCTGCACATACCCTTTGTCATAGTGGTATTCAAATCACCGGTAGCCATAATCCAAAGGACTATAACGGATTCAAAATGGTACTGGGTGGACGTGCCATTTACGGAGAGGAGATACTGGGGCTTTATGCATACATGAAGGATGATGCAAATCACAAAGTTTCCAACACAAGAGGTCAGTTAAGGCATGTTGATATTACTGAGGATTACAGTAATCGAATTACTTCTGACGTCAAACTATCTAGGAAAATGAAAATCGTAGTGGATAGTGGAAATGGAATTGCTGGTGCCACTGCACCGGCTTTATTTCGCGCTATGGGGTGCGAGGTCATTGAACTTTTCAGCGAAGTAGATGGTAATTTTCCTAATCATCATCCTGATCCAAGCAAACCTGAGAATTTAAAGGATCTTATTCACACACTCTCAACTACGGATGCGGAGTTGGGTTTAGCATTTGATGGTGACGGAGACCGACTCGGAGTCGTAACTAAGGACGGACAGACCATTTATCCAGATCGTCAGATGCTTTTATTTGCAAAAGACGTGCTGAGCAGAGTGCCAGGTGGGTCAATAGTCTTTGATGTTAAGTGCTCTCAGCAACTTGCACCCGCTATTAAAGACTTTGGCGGCAACCCCGTGATGTTCAAAACTGGCCACTCCCTTATTAAAGCGCAAATGAAAAAACTTGACTCACCCTTGGGGGGTGAGATGAGCGGCCACATTTTCTTTAAAGAGCGTTGGTTTGGATTTGATGACGGCACGTATGCTGGAGCTCGTTTGCTTGAAATCTTAAGCAAGAGCAAAGACTCAAATCAAGTTTTACTAGATTTACCAACTAGTTTTTCTACACCCGAGCTCAATGTTCCTTGTGCCGAGGGAGAGCCACACCGGGTGACACAGGGAATTTTAGACATTGTTAAGTCCTCTAGTATGCCCTCACCTGAGCATCAACCAATTTTGTGCGATGTTGATGGCTTAAGAATTGACTGGAGTGACGGTTTTGGTTTGATCAGAGCATCAAACACGACGCCCGTGTTGGTTCTCAGATTTGAGGGGCAAACAAATGAGGCGTTGGTTCGTATTGAGAAAGATATGATGGAGTTGCTAAGGGCAGTAAAACCAGATGCAACTTTTCAAGGCTCAGCCCATTGAATATAAATAATGTTTTGGTTAAAGCGTCATTAGAGAGCCTAGCTGCAAAAAGATTAGCAACTGAATTAATGCCCGTACCCCCGCCTTTGAACATTCTGATTGTCAAACTCTCTTCTCTAGGGGACGTTGTTCATACACTTCAAGCAGTTATGGATATACACGCTGAGTTTGTCGATGCAAAAATTGACTGGGTGGTTGAGCGCTCCTTTGCCCCTTTGTTGAAAATATGTCCTGCAGTTAACCGCGTTATCGAATCCGATATAAGGGCGTGGAGAAAATCCTGGTGGAAGCAAAAGACAAGAAAAGAATTTATCGACTTTAAAAAACAATTGCAAGAAAATACCTACGATGCAATCATAGATTTGCAAGGTCTTACTAAATCGGCAATCGTCTCAAAACTTGCAAAACTAAAGTTTGGTGGTCACCGTTATGCAATGGGTAACCAAACGAATGGGGCCTCCTATGAGTTTATGACCCGTTGGGTTGCTGACAAAGCAATCGACGTTCATGCTCAGGTTCATGCCGTTGAACGAGCTCGCATTATTTGCTCCAAAGCACTCGGTTACTCATATCCAAGACCTGAGCAGTTACGAACTGAAATTTATCATGGTGAGTTGACTCCTTTGGTCGTTTCCCCATCGTTGATGGTTCCACCTCAAACGGTTGCATTGGTTCACGCAAGTTCAAGAGAAGATAAAACTTGGCCTCTTCAAAACTGGACCGAGCTTGGTGAAGAGTTGATCAAACTCGGTTTCAATATTGCACTACCCCAGGGCTCCCCGAAAGAGTTAGAGATGGCTAGACAAATATCCAATACTTTGCCTGGATCAAAGGTTTGGGTCAAAATGAGTTTGAATGAAACTGCTGCTCATCTTTGTGCATGTGTCGGGGTCATTGGGGTAGATAGTGGCCTCAGTCACATAGCAGAAGCCCTAGACCTACCCTTGGTTCAAATCTATAACTTTGATACTTACTGGAGAACTGGCCCTCAAAGGCTCCCTTTTCAAAAAAGCGTATACGCTAACCCCACCCCCAGTGTGCAAGATGTATTAACTAACTGGAAAGAATGTTGGAATACATTTGCTGCACATAAAAAAGATTCGAAATTTAATCACTTAAGTTTAATCAACGATGATGAGGCTGTGCCACTGCCTGACCACATTAAAGCTGAAATTAAAGAGCATATCCAAGACACAACAGTATTAGTTGTGAGCGACTTAAATAAAACCCCAATTGAATCACTAACCCAGCTCAATTCAATTTCTTTGCCCAGTGATATAGAGAAAAAGAAGTCAATATCATCCGTCAGAAAAACCAAGGCCTCTAAGACTGAGCCTAGTCCTAGTCCTGGTCCTAATCCTCAACCCGACCTTTTTGACTAACTATGAAAATACGAAGCCTCACTAATGTTGACTTTGCAAAAAAATAGTTTTAAGTTAAAGCTGAGTCTAGGAATTTACTCACTTCTTACCCGCATACTTTGTCCTCTCGTCAAGTTAAAGGCGCTTAGAAGAGGACGCAAGGAGCCAGGTTACTTGGTTGCGGTTAATGAAAGATTTGGATATTTTGATGATTCTTTCTTACCCTTAGTCAATCAGTTTGGATCAGGGGTAATTTGGATACATGCAGTATCTTTAGGTGAGACCAAAGCAGCTCAAATTCTTATTGAAGCAATTCATGATCACCTTGGAAAACAGAGTCTCAACTTGCCTCATCCCCCTTTGACCAAGTTTTTGTTGACCCATTCAACCGCAACTGGACGTGCTGCAGGGGAAGAAATTATCAAAGTAATCGGTCTTCAAGGATGTGAGGTTTTACAAGTTTGGTATCCCTGGGATACCCCCGGAGCAGTAGGCCGATTTTTAGATAAATTTAAACCCAAATTAGGCCTACTTATGGAGACCGAGGTCTGGCCTAATATGGTTTGGATGTGTTCACAGCAAAACATTCCCCTAATTTTGGTCAATGCAAGGGTAAGCAAAAAATCATTCGAAGGCGCTGCTTCATTAGGCTATTTTGCAAGGGGTATTTATCAAAGGCTAACTGCTTCGATATCACAAAACCCAGAGGATTCAAAGCACCTAATAGCTCTTGGAGCCAACGTTATTGGAACAGTTGGTAATATAAAATTTGACGCAGTCGTTAACTTTGATCAACTCAATGACGGTAAAGCATTTGCACTTAAGTTTGAAAATCTAACTTCAAAGCCTATCGTCATGTTTGCAAGCTCTAGAGCTGAGGAAGAGTCACTACTTTTTCAAGCACTCATAGCAAACAAGGCGTTGCAAGAGGGAGTTCAATGGTTAATAGTGCCTAGACATCCTCAACGCTTTGATGAAATTGTTCGTGTGGGCTTACAGCTTGGTTTTACTTTCTCTCGAAGAGTCAAGACTAGCTCAGGTACAAACGGCGAGTCTTACTTTGAAAATAGCCAATCAATCAATCAATTGCTGCCTAATATATGGATGGGTGATACATTGGGGGAGATGAACCTTTATTTTGGAATGTCAAAAGTTGCATTGCTGGGAGGCAGTTTTGAGCCTCTAGGCGGACAAAATTTGATTGAGGCTGCGGCCTGTGGTTGCCCAGTAGTTATGGGGCCTCATGTATTTAATTTTGCCCAAGCCGCAGAGCAGTCCAAGCAATACGGGGCAGCCGTGCAATGTGAAGACCTACAAAGCGCTTGTGTGCGCGCCCATAAAATTGCTTTGAATAAAGCAGAACAATCTCACATGTCCCAAGTCGCCCTAGAGTTTGCTCAGGATAACAAGGGAGCAATCGACAAAACAGTTGAGTTGCTCAGCCCTTATTTTTGATATTAATTCATAATCAATACAAAAGGTTACTTATCTAGCAGGTTGTTCACTGCTACTAAATCCTCACTAGACAACGTGCCATTTGCTTGTTTAAGCTTTAAGCTGCCAACCAGAACAGAGTAACGAGCCTTGGCTAGTTCTCCCTTTGTTTGGTAGAGCTGGCTTTGAGCGTTCAGAACATCTATATTGATACGAATCCCTACGTTGTATCCGAGCTTGTTTGCGTCAAGGGCAACTTGACTTGAATTTTGAGCAGCCTCAAGTGCTTTAACTTGGCTTAGTCCCGAGACTACACCAAGGTAGGCGGTGCGGGTATTGAGGCTAACGCTTCTGCGTGCGGCCTCTAAATCGTCCCTTGCTTTTTCCTCTAAAGAGATAGTCTCTTGAATGCGGTTGTGTGTGTACATTCCTGCAAAAAGAGGTAAATTCATCACAATTGCAAAAGATGAAGAATTAGATTTAGCCTCACTGTTTCCAATTAAAACACCGGATGAGTTTGTACCGCCCAAGTTAACTTGGTCGGTAAATTGTGTTTGAAAATTAATAGTAGGCTTGTGACCACTATAAGATTTATCTACTTCTATCTGAGCAACCTCAAGAGCAAGTCTGGCGTTCAAGATACTAGGATGAGTATCCTCCGCTTCCCTGACCCATATCTCGGGATCTTCTTTTTGCAATTGAGGGAGTTTGACCCCTTTGGCCAGTGGCTTGGGATGAGTGTTCGTCATGCCAACTAGTTGGTCCAAAATTAGTTTTTTGACTCTGACGTCATTTGTTGCCGCTATCTCTTGTGAGGTGTTCAAGTCATATCTTGCTTGGGCTTCCCGTGAGTCTGTGATCGTTGCAGTACCCACTTCAAAATTTCGTTTTGCAGCTGCGAGTTGCTCGCCAATCGCCGTTCTTTGGGCACGAACAACCTCCAAACTGTCTTGACTTGCAAGTAAGTCAAAATACGCTTGACTAACCCTGATCAGAAGATCTTGCTCTGCTGAAATAAGCTGTGAGGCACTCTGACTCAGTTGCTTCTTACTTTGTTTGTATGTTGCATAATTTGTCGGGTTATAGAGTGGTTGTATTGCTGTAAGGCTAGCTACGTGCGTTCCAAGTAACTGTTGATAAGTGGGAGTAGGTTGTTGACCTGCCACATATCCATTTACAGTTTGATGTTGATTAGTTGTTGAAAGAGAGATATTTGGGAGCAGGCCGGAAAGAGATTCGTCGGCTTTGTATTTACTCGCCTCAAAGAGTGCTTTTGCTCCCTGGTAATTAGCATCGTAAGCTTTAGCGGATTCATAGAGCTCAATCAGGCTTTGTGCCTGAGCATTAGATTGAAATGCCAAAGTCATTCCAGTGCCAAGCATTATGCAAAGGGCCGAACGAATTGAGGCTTTTAATGGGAGAATTTGAAATAATTTCATTGGTTATCCTAGACGCAAGGAGTTATCAGACAAGCACATACCCGTCAAAAATTCGACACTGTGCCTTCATATTATGCAAAAAGTGAGCCAATCATTTTTGACTATGCATTTTGGTATCAAGGCACAGGTCTATTTAATTGATTTCACCATGTAATTGGATGTAATATAGGGTTGTACAAATATCTGGAGATAGTCTTGAAAATATCAGATTTATTTATATCTGGAGACTCTAGTTTTAGGGACTTTATCCCCTTGAGAATAATCTGTCAAAATGCATTGTCTCTTAAGCGAATTGCTTGTCTGGCGGTTTTATTTTTTTACGGTACCTTGATATTGGGCTGCAATCAAAACTCAGATAAAAACTTTGTTCTGGACTGTAGCGGCAAGACAGGAGTCAGTGACTACGTAGTAGGGGGTGCGAGTACAGAAAAACACACCGTTGACACCCTTAGGTTAAGTTTTGAGGGAAAGAATGTATATCTTTCAGGAACTGCTGCAAAGCATTATCTTAAAACGTATGAAGTGTGCAATGATGCTGAGCGTATCTCTTTTGAAGATACTTGTAAAAGAGTCATAGCCGATGAATCAAAGTTGGCATATAGCGTTGATAGCTACACCGGACAGTATGATACTGCTGCTAAAAAACTTACGATGAGCACAGCGATGAGGTCGTATGAAAGAGCTAACTTAAGCGAGTCTTTTCATATGAAAAGTCAAGCATTGAGGGGTGGCACATATAATTGTAGTAAGTTTGAGTGATCGTCTAGGATGTGAAAATTTACCCAAGTTTTGATGTACTTTTTAAAACTTGGGTATTTGCAGACAATTTCAGAAATGAAAATGTGATGGCTCTTTGATACCCTCTAGTCGGGGAATGATCGTGTCCCATAGATTCTTATGTGTGAAGCTGCTAGGTCCTTGTCTTGTCACCAAACAAGTTTGCATCATAGGATCCTCTCCAACCACGGCAATCAACTTTCCTCCTATCTGTAGTTGCTCTAAAAGATGATGCGGTATTTCAGGGACAGAGCCTTGCAAAATAATTGCATCATAAGGACCGTCTGAAGCACTACCTTCCAACGCATCTCCAACCCTAACCTCTACATTGTGGACACCAGAATTTTGAAGATTCGATTTTGCTGTTTGAGACAATATTGAGTCTTGTTCAATGCTAATGACTCTGTTGCATAGGCTTGCCAATATAGCAGTGGAGTATCCGTTTGCAGTCCCGATTTCAAGAACTTTATCTGTGGAGACAAGGTGTAAATCGTGAATGAGTCTGGCTTGAATACATGGAGCAGGCATGGTCTTTCCTCCCGCCAAAGGAATATCGGTATCTGAGTAAGCTAGATTTTGATACTCATGAGGTACGAAGGTTTCTCTTTTGAGTCTAAGTAAAACATCGATCAATTTAGGATCAAGTACATGCCATGTCCTTATTTGCTGCTCAACCATGTTAAAACGAGCTTGATCAAAATTCATATAAAAAAACTCCACCATAGATCAGATTGGACAAATATTCATCCTTAATTTTAGCTTCTTTAGCCACTTAGAAACCCCTCAAGCTAACTAAATATCTGCTCAGAAAAGCCGTTTAGGGAGGCAACTAACAAACAAAGTTTAGGTAATAAGTAACCCCAACCATTCTTTGATAATCCATCGAGAGTCCCTGAGGCCAGTTTCAGAGGGGAGAGCGTCCAAAATTTTAGATTCTGAAGATGTGATGAACCCCATGGGTGCAGGAATAACCTCAAACCCCGCTTCCCTGAAGTTCCTAGCTGCCCTTGGCATATGCCAGGCATGAGTTACAAGAGCAACTTTTGTGATACCTGCCTTGGAGAGGACTGAGTAGCTGTAAATTGCATTTTGCCGCGTATCTTTGGAGCGACCCTCAGAAAGCATTAATTCTAAGTTCCAGTCTCTTTTGAGCGTTTTTTTCGCGACCTCAGCTTCGGATAAAGCATTGGCGTCCGCTCCCCAGGCAACACCGCCTGCATAGGTCAGGGGAAGACCAAAAGACTTTGATAAATGCACCCCATAACGAAGTCTCTCGTATGCGGGTGCTGTAAGCTCAGGTCCGTTGTATTCGGGCGAATAAGAGTCTGTACCCCCGCCAAGAACCAGGACGACTTGGGCATTCTTGATTGCTTCAGCGTTGACGGGCGTAAACTGGGGCAAAAGGACCTTGGATAGCCATACAGAAGTTACCTGACAACTAAGAATCCAAAGTCCTGCGGCACCAGTGAAAATTAGGGCTTGAGCAATACGCCTACGCTGTTGCCTACTTTTGAGCGAAATCAACCAACCCAATAGAACAACGAGCAAAGGACCTGCAGGCGGAACTATGAGAGTCGTTAAAATTGGCTTAAAAAAGAGAATGCTACTTAAATCCATTGGAAATTGATCTTTTAGCTAATTGAAGGTATTTAGTGGTATCACTATATGAGCTACTCATTGTATATACTTCATTAAATGAACTTTTAAATTAACTAACTTCTTAGATTTTAAATATGACTATTGAATCCATTACCTTAGGCGGCGGTTGTTTTTGGTGTGTTGAAGCCGTATTTGAATTGGTTAAGGGTGTAACCAAGGTTGAGTCAGGTTACTCAAATGGTAAGACATCTAATCCAACCTATGAAGATGTATGTTCAGGAACAACTGGATACGTTGAGGTTTTAAGAGTTGAGTTTGATACAAGCGTCATCACCCTTAAGGATATATTGCATATATTTTTTGCAACACATAATCCGACTACCCTTAATCAGCAAGGGAACGATATTGGTACGCAGTACCGCAGTGGTATCTATTACGAAAATGAGCAACAAAATCTTATTGCGAATCAGATCATCAAAGAATTTAGCAACCAAAATATCTTTGACCAGCCCATTGTGACTGAAGTTAAAGCTCTTGAAAAATATTCCCCTGCAGAAAGTTATCACCAAAATTACTTTAAAAATAATCCCAATCAAGGCTATTGCTCCTATGTCGTAGCACCTAAAGTTGCAAAATTTAGAAAAGGATTTATTCAGTGGCTTAAAACTTAGTCGGGATAAACGTTCAAGTTTTTTTGTCACCTATGTGTTTTTAGTTTTATCTGATGGATACTTTTTGATTTTTCATGTTCTAAAACAATCGAAATACATGTGATGAACACAAAATCTGAATCAATCTTTCCTGGTTTCATGGTGTTGCACGGCAACAGGTTGGAAGATTTGCGTGATTTACTTATTCAAATTTTAGGACGCTACAAATTACCCGTTTTTTCTTCAGAGAACATTCTGGTACAAAATAATGGAATGAAGCATTGGCTAGAAATGTCTTTAGCTAATGAGGACACTATCGGAATATGTGCTGCAACAAAAATTGAGTTTCCAAGTACCTTCTTGTGGGGTATCTATAGGACGATTTTGAGCGATTTGGATATTCCAATACGTATGCCTTTTGATAAAAAAAGTCTCACTTGGCGCTTGTATAAGTTGTTGCCAGATTTAGTTGATCAGGCTAAATTTCAACCATTAAAAAAGTATTTGGGCGAGGCACGTGATCCCAGGCGGCTATATCAATTGGTCAGTCAAATCGCAGATGTTTTCGACGGTTATCAAAACTACAGAGCGGATTGGTTAATTGATTGGTCAAAGGGAAATGACCGCCTTAAAAGTGATTCCTATTTAGCGAATCCTTGTGACCCCGTACCTTTAGGGGATGATGAAGTATGGCAATCTGAGCTATGGCGAGCCTTGAGAGAGGATATTGGCCCAGATTTGGAGGACGCATCAAGAGCAAGTGTTCATTCGCAGTTCATTTTGAAAATGGACAAATTGATAGATGAATTTAACCGAACAAAGCAAAAGCCGATAGGACTTCCAGAAAGAATAATTATTTTTGGGATTTCCTCGCTTCCACCGCAAGTGATTGAAGCATTTGCGAAGATCGGCAGTTTATGTCAGGTCTTTATGTTTGTACAAAATCCTTGCCAACACTATTGGGGGGATATCGTGGACGGGCATGAAATACTCAAAGTAATGTCTAGAAAAAGACAAATCAGACAAATTGGCATTAATCCTGAGGACTTACATCTTACTTCTCAGCCTCTTCTTGCCTCGTGGGGTAAGCAAGGTCGCGATTACTTTCATTTACTAGACGGATTTGATAATGTAAGTACATACAAAGATAAATTGCAAAAAGTGGATGTGTTTAATGACCCACTGAGCCCAGGAATTGAAGCAACACAGCTCAGACAAATACAGTCCTCAATATTAAATTTAGCCTCTCCAGCGGATTCAAAGGTTAAATTGAATAGGACTGAAAATGACGAATCTATTCAATTTGCTTGCTCGCACAGCACTCAAAGGGAGGTTGAGATCCTTCACGATCAACTTCATTCATGGTTCGATGATGATCAGGAATTACGTGCTGAGGAAATCATGGTAATGGTTCCAGACATGGAAACTTTTTTGCCTCATATTAGAGCTGTCTTTGGAAGATTCACAAGGGGCGATTCTCGCCATATTCCTTTCTCAATCGCTGATACTACCCCTAAGGAAACACCGATCGTTAGGGCGTTGACTCAATTGCTATCCACTCCCACCTTAAAAATCACAATACTCGATTGGTTAAATCTATTTGAGGTTGATGCAGTTTGTAAAAAATTTGATCTGACGAGCGCAGACATAGCACAGTTAAGGGGATGGATTGAGGGCTCAGGTATTCGTTGGGGACTTGATAAGGAGCATAGAGTTCAGCACGGAATGGACGTTGGTCTAGAGGATTTAAACCAAAATTCTTGGGATTTTGGTCTACAAAGGTTGTTACTTGGATACTCATTAGAAGCCAACAAGTGCTGGAATGAAACTCTAGCTTACCCTGGAGTAGGCGGTCTGGATGGTCCCACGGTTAGTAAATTAATGGACTGGATTGATTCAACAAAAAAAATCAACACTGAATTATCTATTGCCAAGACACCCGATCAATGGGTTAAATTTTTTAAGGAATCGATCTTAGATGGTTTTTTTAAACATTGTGATGATGCACAAGAAAGATTACTAGAGAAAGTATATGAGCCCTTAGAGGAATGGTTAGCTATATGTGAGCAATGTAATCTAGTTCAAGAGATTGACCTCCAAGTGGTTCGTGATTACTGGTTGCAACAATTGGAGGAGGTGGGGTTGCAACAGCGTTTCTTTGGAGGAGGGGTACAGTTTGGAACTCTCATGCCAATGCGTTCAATTCCTTTTAAAATTATTTGTCTCTTAGGGATGAATGACGGAGATTTTCCAAGACAAACTTCGGTAAAAGATTTTGATTTGATGAATCGTAATTGGCGAACAGGAGACCGCTCAAGACGCGAGGACGATAGATATCTATTTTTAGAGGCTCTTCTCTGTGCACGGCAAAAACTATATGTCAGTTGGCAGGGCAATAGCGCAAGGGATAACTCCAAGCAACCTGAGTCTGTATTGGTAGCTCAACTCATAGACTATATCAATTCAAATTGGAATCAGAAAGTTATTCCAGTTAAATACCCACTTCAACCATTCTCCAGAGAGTATTTCGACACTAACAGTAAGTTAATTACTTACGATAAAGATTGGGAGCAAACGCTAGGGATTCATTTAAAGTTCAAAGAAACTGTTGTTCATGAAAAAAATGATCAAATAACACCAATCCAGGAAACCCCTGAGTTTAAAAAACTCTCACAAGTTGATTTAACCCGGTTTTTACGTCATCCAATTGAAATTTATTTTAGAAAAAAACTCAATATACATATAGATCGGCTAGAAGAGGAAACTGCTGAGACTGAGCCTTTCACGTTAAATCATTTAGAAGAATATAAAGTGTCGGATAGTTTCCTTAGATCAAAGAACTTTAACGAAGTTGATCAGAACCTTCGCTTGACTGGTCAATTACCGCTGCAAGGTTTTGGTGAAATATTACTTTCTGAGACAAAAGAAAAAGTTTTAAGAGTAATTCACTTTCGTGAAGAGTTAGCAAAATCTTATCCACAAATCTGCGATCCAATTTCGATTTCCATTGAATCTGGAGAAACAGTTCTTGAGGGGGTGCTCGTAGGTTTAATGGCGAGGTCAAATTCAAATGACTTGGAATATCTGCAAATTGGACAAAGAGTGGGTGCCGTTACTGAAAAAATTAAAAATTTCAAATTTCCAAGAGGGCACATCATCCTTAATTTATGGATCAATCATTTATTTGCATGTGCGAGTGGGCTTAAGATAACCTCAGTTCAAATCGGATCAGATGCTCAAATTATTTTGAATCCTATGAGCAAGCAAAAAGCTCTTGCTATCTTGGCGAAACTTGTTGAACATTATAAAATGGCTTGGTCTAGTCCACTTCCAGTTGCCTGTAAAACAGCATGGATATGGCTCCAAACACAACTATACAACCAATGCTTAGATGGCCAAGATACCAAAGATGAACCTGAAGATTCAGATGAGGCTGCGGCAAGTGTATTTGAGTCGTCATTTCATAAAAAAGGGGAACAAGAGGAGTCTGTCTATTTAAAGCGAGCGTTTAATGGATATGATGATTTGAGAGAGAAAATTGCAGAGCTCTCAAAATCCTTATATGGAGATTTAGCATCCGCCTCAGTCGTTAGTATGTACAGCGATGAGGAGACCTCGTGAGCATTGCATTGAATATGCCATTTAAAGGGCTACAAGTAATTGAGGCCTCTGCCGGCACCGGTAAAACTTGGACATTAGCGGCTTTGTACGTCCGATTGGTTTTAGGACATGGCCTAGATGCTACTAAATCACAAGGTTTAAATCCACCTGAAATTTTAGTGATGACGTTTACTGATTTGGCAACGTCTGAGCTTAGGGGGCGTATTCGAGAGCGACTTCATCAAGCTGCTGTTTACTTTCAATTACCTAATTTAGAGGATCCTTGTGCAGATGAATTTCTAAGAAAATTAAAAGAAAGTGTTCATTCTTCAAAATGGACACATTGCGCTAAAAGGTTAGAGCTTTCTGCTCAGTGGATGGATGAGGCGGCTATTTTTACAATTCACTCTTGGAGTGCCCGCATGCTCAAAGAGCACGCATTTGACAGTAAGAGTTTATTTGATCAATCATTAAACGAGGAGGCTGCCAATCTGAGGGTTGCATCCGCACAGGAATATTGGCGCAAAGAACTTTATCCTTTATCAAGACAGCAAATTTCAGGACTAAAGGACTATCCTGCTTCTCCAAAAGAATTATTAGATAAATTGTCTGGAAGATTTTATAAGAAAGATAGATCTCCTGAAGATCAATTACCTAAAGGCGTCGCTCCAAGGGTTGCATTAAAAGATTGGGACAACCTGAAAGACAAACATGATCTAGTAGTGGTTCAGGCTAGACAGGTATGGAATGAGGCTAATAGAGAGCATATCAAGACCAATATTTTTAGACTTAAAGAGAGTGGATTATTCGGTAACTATAGAAGTAATTGGTTAAGTGGCTGGTTCAAAAAAATGCTTGAGTGGCATAAGGGCGGTGAAATAGATCTAAAAACATTAGAGCGATTTTCTTTAAAAATGCTTCAAGACAATGGTTGGCAACAAGCAATTGAAATACCGTCGTTAGAAAAAATTGATGAATTATGTGAAGTTTTAAGAAAAATGTCCGAACTTAATAAGGAAGATTTATTAGATCACGCTGCATATCAAATTAATGAAATCTATGAAAATTCAAAAGCCAAGCTAGGACAATTTGATTTCACAGACTTACTAAAAAATTTATATTTTGCAGTCAACGCCCAGGGATCAAAACTGGCTCAAACAATTCGGACTCAATATCCAGTAGCCCTGGTGGATGAATTTCAGGATACAGATCCATGGCAGTATGGGACTTTGAGAAAAATTTATGTAGATGAAGGTAATTTTGATTCAAGTTTAATTATTATTGGAGATCCTAAACAAGCCATATACGGATTTCGCGGTGCTGACCTTGATACCTACTTGAAGGCAACAAAGGATGCTCACGAAAATGTACATACTCTACAAAATAATTTTCGATCTACAAAAGGGCTTGTAAATGCTGTTAATCATATTTTTTCAGCAGCAGATAGGCCATTTAAAAATGTTGATTTTCATGAAGTAAACGCCGCAAAAGACATATCTCCACTCTTTTTGGGAAATATTGAACAAACTGCCGTTACTGTTTTTTGCTCTAAATCTGATGAGCCATTGAGTGGCGATGAATACAAAAGAGAGATGTCTTGTGTATTTGCAAATTTCATGGTGGAGTTACTGAACTCTAAGGCCGCACAGCCAAGCGAGATCGCAGTGCTTGTCAAAGACATGAATGAGGCCACCTCCATAAGAGGAGCGCTAACTGACCTAGGAGTTAAAAGTGTCTATTTATCCGAAAAGGACAGTGTTTATAGCACCCAGGAAGCTGCAGATCTAAGGTTATGGATGCTCGCTGTTAGCAATCCGAAATCGCCCAAATATTTGAGATCTGCTGTTTCAACTAGAAGTTGGGGTTTGAGTTTTCAGCAACTTGAACAGGTCTTTAATAATGAATCTGAATGGGAAACACTGATAGAGCGTTTTCATGATTATCAACTCATTTGGCAGGCACAAGGCTTTTTGCCAATGCTGCACAAACTACTACATGAAAACAATTTACCACAAAGAATATTAAACTCATTCAATTGCGAGCACTTGGAGGGAGAAAGAGTATTAACAAATCTATTACATCTAGGCGATTTATTGCAAACAGCAAGTTTGCGCTTACACGGTGAAGTTGCTCTTGTTCGTTATCTTGAGCAACAAATGCTTGATCCAAGGACCTCGGGAGACTCTGCTATTGTGAGGCTTGAAAGCGAAGCTAATTTGATTAAAGTGATCACAATACACAAATCAAAGGGATTGGAATTTCCACTTGTATTTTTGCCCTTTATCTCAAACTTCAGAGTGGAAAAAAAGACCACAGATGCTGAAAAGCAAAAAAAATTGGAGGAGGATATTAGATTAATGTATGTTGCCCTAACGAGAGCTCAAAAAGCTCTTTGGCTTGGATTGGCAACAATTAAATCTGACTTTACCAAGAAGGGATTGAATCCAAAGAGTGCAATCTCTGTTCTTTTGGGAAGACAAAGTGCAACTGATTTAAGAGAAAAATTAAATACCAACTGGGGGAGTTGTACTGACATATCAATAAAAGATACTCCAGTTACGGAAATTGCTAATTATGAAATTACTGAAGAGTCAATGGAGTTTAAAAGCGCGAGAACGCCTAAAAATATTTTGATAAGTAATTGGTGGACCGCTAGTTTTAGCTCTATTTCAAAGGGGTCTGTCAAAAGGGGTACTGATGAGTATTATCCCCAAAGTTACAGAGATGACAGGAGAGCTGATTCCCAGGATGATAACGACCATAACTTGACTGATCATGAAGCACTTAATAAAGTATCAAATCAAAATAAACTTACCACTGACGCACAGGATAATCTTTATACATCTTTGAAGTCAAGCAGCACATTTGGAACATTGCTGCATGATTTATTGGAGTGGCAGTTTAATCATGGTTGGCCAATTAGTTCCTCATCTGCTAAAGAGCAAGTCTCCTTTGAATGGAATTCACTGATTAACAATAAATTATTTAAGCTTGGATTCGGTGAGGCTCAAAAAAATCTACTCATTTCCTGGATTAAAAAAATTGTTACCACAGAGCTATCAGGTGAAAAATCGCCCATTTCTATTTCCGATCTATCTCTAGATAATTTGAACCATCTAAATGCCTGGGCAGAAATGAGCTTCACTCTTCCAGTTAATGAAATGAGCGTATCCAGGCTTGATGAAATGATTACTAAGTTAGTCCTTCCAAATCAATTTCGGTCTCCCTTACAAGCTAGACAGATGAATGGAATGTTGACGGGTTTTATGGATTTGGTATTTGAACATGAAGGACTTTACTATGTTCTTGATTACAAATCCAACCTTCTAAAAAACTATTCAATAGACGATTTGACTCAATCTATATTAGATCATCGTTACGATGTCCAATACACCCTTTATTTAGTGGCCTTGCACAGACTTCTTAAATTTCGTTTAGATGATTATGAATATGATACTCATATTGGAGGTGCGGTATATATGTATTTAAGAGGAGTCAATACGTCCTCTAAGGGTATCTTTGTTGATCGTCCACCCAAAGAACTTATCTTATCAATTGATAACGAATTTAAGGGGGGTGAATAGATGCAAGAGAATCAAGAAATAAAACTTCCATTCTCAAAGTTTGATGTCGCATTTGGTGAATTCCTACAAAGTAAAGTTCCAAGTCAGGATACCAATCATCAGATTTTGGCCTCACTAGTTAGTTTTTTGTATTTCAAGGGCCATACTTGCCTAGATCTTGATTTGTTGGCGACTGCTAGTTGGGCAGCAATGTCCTTTGAGCCCATTTGGGGCAGATTACTTCCCAAAAATTTATCCTCGTCTGCTCAATCAATGCCTTGGAAAGAGGGTGATGATAGTCCCCTAGTCCTTGATGGCAAGTTACTTTATTTAAGAAAAAACTGGGAAGCCGAACAAAGAATCATCAACTCAATTAAATCAAGGCTAGCTTTAAATTGTGACCCTGTACCCGATTTAGCTGAGGATCTAAATATCCTATTTGGTCCTGATGGGGGGGGTGAGCAACCCAATTGGCAAAAGCTTGCATGCGCTGTTGCAACCAGAAAGTACATTACCTTAATTACTGGTGGTCCTGGGACGGGAAAAACAACTACAGTTACAAAATTGTTATCCCTACTAATAACCAATGCACGAAAACAAGATCCAAATTACACCCTGAACATAGCTCTTGCAGCCCCAACCGGGAAAGCTGCAGCAAGATTAGGTTCTTCGATTATGAGTGCAATAGATTTATTGCCGACTCAATTTAAGTTTGAAGTTGCCACTGCTCCTGTAACTTTACACAAGTTGTTAAATTTAAGGTCAGACCAGTGGAGTACAGAAATAAACTACCTCATTCATGACGTCATTGTGGTGGATGAAGCATCAATGATTAGTTTGGAGTTGATGGATAGGCTATTACAAAGCGCCAAACCAGATTGTAGGATCGTTTTGCTCGGAGACAAAGATCAGCTCGCCTCTGTGGAGGCTGGAGCTGTCATGGGACAATTGTGCTCAAATGCATCAAGTGGCAACTATTTACCAGATACCCTTCGTTGGCTCTGCGCACTAACCCAATATGATTTAAGACAGTGGGCAGGAGACGGCTCTGCCCTTGAGCAGCAAACCGTCATGCTTAGAAAGAGTTATAGAGTAGAGGGCGGTGGACTTATCAATCAATGGGCTCAGATGATAAATGGGGGGCGACAAACAGACTTTGATAATCTTAGAGATCGCTGGAGTGGACTAAAACTTTGGACAACTGACCAAAAGAGTGATCCTCTTATTGAACATCTTTTAGAGCCAATACAAAGATTAAATATTAAAAATTTTAATGAACCCTCAACTAAAATTTTTTTACGTAACTCATGGAGTAACTATCTAGGGTTGATTAGAAGCACCAGGTTTGATGCAACCATAGATGAACCTGAGACGCATCTTATGGCTAAACGTATTTTGGATGCTTTTGATGAATTTCAGGTTTTATGTGCCCTTAGAGAAGGGCCTTGGGGAGTTAATTATCTAAATCAAATGATTGCCCAACACCTTGGCTTTAAGGACCTTGGGTGGTATTCGGGTAGGCCGGTAATGGTTACTAGGAATGACTATAACCTTGATCTTAGGAATGGTGATGTTGGAGTATGTTTGGAATTAAACGGTACTTTACGCGTTGCTTTTCCCTCCAGTGCAGGTGAAGATAAGGGCAATTCAATTCGTTGGATTCCTGTTCACCGTCTAGACTGTGTAGAGACAGTTTTTGCGATGACTATACATAAATCTCAAGGTTCAGAGTTTAATCATATCTGCTTGGTCCTTCCCGACGAGCGAAATGCAGTTATGACCCGTGAGTTAATTTATACGGGGTTAACCCGCGCAAAGAAGCAGGTCACTTGGATTGTCCCAGATGAGATTGAACTTTACAGGGCTGTTGAGTCGAGACTGTCCAGGAGTGGGGGCTTAGATGCCCTTCATACTAAAACTTAACACCCAACGCCTAAGGTTGTGATTTAGTCCTTTTGGAATTAAAAAGAGGTAATACGCCTGCCTAGGTTTATCTGGCAGAATATGTCATACCATGAGAATTTTTAAAGAATTTTTTTGTTTTTAATTTCAAAACTGTCAAGCTCACTCGTATTTATTTTGGGTTTCAAAATGTCATTATTTACTCGCCTTATTGGTGTTGCTGCTTTTCTTATTTATTCAATCTACCCTCCTGCCTTGGCTGCCTATCCTGAGAAGCCTGTGAGAATTACGGTTGGATTTTCTGCAGGAGGCTCAGCAGATATTATTGCCAGGGAACTTGGTGCCAAACTAACTGAGCAAAGCGGACAACCCTATATCGTTGAAAATAAGTCTGGAGCTACTGGAACCATAGCCGCAGCGGCTGTCGCGCATTACCCCGCAGACGGGTACTCCATGTTGTTAATTTCGCAATCAACTATGGTTGTCGCCCCCGTCATCTATCCTAAGTTGGGATTTGACACCCTGAGAGACTTTATTCCCGTCTCCTTGCTGGTAACGATGCCCATGGTTTTGGTGGTAAATCCTGCAGTTCCTGCAAATAATCTACAAGAACTTATCACATATGCAAAAGCTTCGCAAAAGATTGGGAAAGAAATTGCTTTTGCTTCTGCTGGCCCCGGTGGACCTCAACACATCGCTGGGGAGTTACTCGCAAATATGGGTAAATTCAAGTGGATTCACATACCTTACAAGGGAGAGTCACAAGCTCTAGATGATGTGCTTGGTGGGCAAGTGCCAGCCATGTTTGTTCAACTGCCAACGGTTACGCCTTTTCTTAAAACAGGTCAACTACGTCCAATAGCTATCAGCACAGCTTCTAGGCATCCAAATTTTCGCGATCTTCCAACCGTTGCTGAAGCCGGTAATTTGCCAGGTTATATGGTTCAAACTTGGTACGGTATATTTGTCCCAACTGGGACACCCCCAGAGATTGTTAAAAAAATTAAAGACCAAACCTATACCGCGTTGAAGTCTCCAGATTTAATCAAAACACTTTCAGATCAAGGAGTAACCCCCGTAGGTGCTTTAGAGCCAGATTTCGCCGGTTTTATAAGAGATGAAGTTCCTAAGTGGACAAAGATAATCAAAACATTCAACATTCAAACACAATAACTACTATGACTGATAAAAAAAATTTAGAGACAACTAAAAAGGCCACGGGTATCCGTAAAGGTTTGACCAATTACGGAGATACTGGGTTTTCACTTTTTTTACGTAAAGCTTTCGTTAAAGGATCTGGGTTGTCCGATAACGCATTAGAGCGTCCTGTCGTGGGGATCATAAATACGGGTAGTGCTTACAACCCATGCCACGGGAATATGCCGCAATTAATTGAGGCGGTTAAACGAGGCGTGATGCTCGCCGGCGGCTTACCAATGGAGTTTCCAACTATCTCTATAGGAGAGAGCTTTGCTCAGCCAACGAGTATGTTCTTACGTAACCTGATGTCCATGGACACGGAGGAGATGATTCGTGCTCAGCCTATGGACTCTATTGTGCTGATTGGTGGATGTGACAAAACGGTACCTGCCCAATTAATGGGGGCTGCCTCTGCGGGAATACCAACAATTCAGTTGATAACTGGATCCATGCTGACAGGTTCTCACCGCGGTGAGAGAGTCGGTGCTTGCACAGATTGCAGACGTTATTGGGCTAAGTTTAGAGCCGGTGAGATTGATGAGCAGGAAATCTCAGACGTAAACAATCAATTGGTTGCAAGTGTTGGAACCTGCTCTGTGATGGGCACCGCAAGCACGATGGCCTGTATAGCCGAGGCTCTAGGTATGACTGTCCCGGGTGGAGCGTCACCGCCTGCAGTAACTGCCGACAGGATACGAGTCGCAGAGCAATCTGGCGCGCAGGCAGTGAAAATTGCCCAGGAACATTTAACCATCGACAAAATTATCACATCTGAATCCCTTGAAAACGCGATGAGGGTCTTGCTAGCTATTGGTGGGTCAACTAACGGTATTGTGCATTTGGCTGCCATCGCAGGACGCGTTGGTCTTGAGATTGATATGCAAGCTCTGGACCGAATGGGTCGAGAAACACCTGTTTTACTTGATTTGAAGCCCTCTGGCGCTCACTACATGGAGGACTTTCACCATGCAGGTGGAATGGCGACTTTGTTAAGAGAATTAAAGCCTTTGCTAAACCTCAATACATTAACAGTCATGGGCCGTACATTGGGTGAGCAACTTGAGCTTGATGGGCCAGGCTTTAAGCAAGATGTAGTCAGAAGTATTTCAAATCCCATTTATCCTCAAGGGGGAATCGCTGTATTGAGCGGGAATCTAGCGCCTGGAGGCGCAGTAATTAAACAATCTGCTGCAAATCCTGAACTTATGGAACATGTAGGACGTGCTGTAGTTTTTGAGAATATGGAGGACATGGCTACTCGAATCGATAGCGATGATTTAGACGTAACACCCTCAGATATTTTGGTATTAAAGAACATCGGACCCAAGGGTGCTCCCGGAATGCCCGAGGCGGGATACCTTCCTATTCCACAAAAATTAGCTCGCGCAGGCGTAAAAGACATGGTTCGTATTTCTGATGGAAGAATGAGCGGAACAGCCTTTGGAACAATTGTCCTGCACATCACCCCTGAATCCGCAATAGGTGGACCCCTGGCTCATGTTCGCAGTGGCGACAATATCCGACTTAGTGTGAAAAATCGAGAGATCAGTCTACTGGTCAGTGCAGAAGAACTTGCAAAGCGCGGAATTGACAATCCTGTCATAGAGCCCGTGGCTGCTAGGGGTTATCGCAAATTATTCTTACAAACCGTCACACAGGCGGATAAAGGGGTGGATTTCGATTTTCTCCGAGCTGAAAAAATTCACGGCAAAACACCTAGATAGTTTTAAGCACGGTATTGATAGACTACCACTTTTAATATGACAAGCAACTGGATTACCTGACAACATAGGAATGACTTGTTGGTTTTGTTGATCACTAAATCAAGTGGCCTACTCATCATTTCAAAAGTGAATCTCAACAATAAACTTCATTTCTCTCTTGAATCGACCTCTCTATTGATTAGCACCGTTTATATTTAAATAAGTCATGATTGAAAATCAAACAAAAAGTACCACCGGCTCTGTAATACGCTTACATCCTTCAGACAACGTTGTGATAGCCCGGATTGATGTTGGTATTGGTTCGAAAATAGAATCCGAAGGATTTACCTCCAAAAGCCAAGTGCCAGCAGGCCATAAGATTGCCGCAGTTGATATTCCTAAAGGCTCGGCAATTTTAAAATACGATACCTGTATTGGATTTGCTGCTGTTGATATTGCAGCAGGTACCTATGTTCACTCTCACAATGTAAGTTTTCAAGAGTATGACCGTGACTACGCATATGCTAAAAATTATGTCGCAACTCCTGTCCTCCCCCTTGATCAGCAGGCTCGGTTTATGGGGTATGTTCGATCGGACGGCCAGGTTGGAACCAGAAACTTTATCGGCATACTTTCAACAGTTAACTGTTCTGCGACTGTTGTCCATAAAGTGGCTGAAGCATTTACAACTGAAAGACTTAAGGATTTTCCAAATATCGACGGCGTGGTTGGTTTGAGTCACGGCTTGGGCTGCGGAATGGAGATGACCGGTGAGCCAATGGAGTTGTTACGTCGCACTCTAGGGGGGTACGCGAGAAATCCAAATTTCGCTGGTGTACTTATCATTGGATTAGGCTGTGAACGTAATCAATTAGCTGGATTGATGACTCAGGAGGGACTTGAATCTAATCCAAAATTAAAGACATTTGTAATGCAAGAAAACGGGGGAACTCGCAAAACGATTGAGTCTGCCGTTAATGCCGTCCAAGGGATGCTTGTTGATGCCAACAACGTTCAAAGAGAGTCAGTCTCTGCGAGTCATCTTAAAATTGGACTCCAGTGCGGTGGTTCCGATGGGTTCTCCTCAATCACAGCCAACCCTGCACTTGGGGCGGCGATGGACATTTTAGTAAGACATGGTGGAACTGCAGTATTGTCTGAAACTCCAGAGATTTACGGTGTAGAGCATACGCTGACCCGCAGGGCTGTGAGCAAGGAAGTGGGTGAAAAACTAATCGAGCGGATTCGTTGGTGGAAGGATGTCTACTCCCCCGGCCGTGATGTACAAATTAACGGCGCCGTTAGTCCAGGAAATCAAGTTGGCGGATTGGCTAATATTTTTGAGAAATCTCTTGGATCTTCTATGAAGGGTGGAACAACTGGGTTGATGCAGGTCTATAGATATGCAGAGCCTATAAGAGATCATGGATTTGTGTTTATGGATACGCCTGGATTTGATCCGTGTTCTGCTACTGGACAAATCGCTGGGGGGGCTAACATGATCATGTTCACAACTGGAAGAGGATCCATGTTTGGCGCTAAACCAGTACCCTCAGTTAAATTGGCTACTAACACTAAAATGTATTTGAACTTAACAGAGGATATGGATCTTAACTGCGGTGAGATTCTTGACGGCACTGCAACCTTACAAGAAATTGGACAAAGAATTTTTGATTTAATGCTCCGAGTTGCCTCTGGTGAGAGAACCAAGAGTGAATTACTCGATTTAGGGAACCATGAGTTTGTTCCTTGGAACATCGGAGTAGTTAGCTAATTTTGAAAAATAGACTAATTACTAAAACTCAAAAGTATAGAAAATAATTTTCACAAAACATCAATCATTAATATTAATCACCTTATGAATACAACTCAACAACACCCAAAAGGCATTTACTCTCCAGTACTAACCCCTTTTAACAACGACAGTAGTCCAGACTTTGATCGTTTTTCAAGGCACTGTCGGTGGCTTATTGACCAAGATGTTGGTTTAGCAATATTCGGAACTAATTCTGAGGCTACTTCCCTCTCACTTGTAGAGAAGCATAAACTTTTAGATACTTTGATCGATTCTAAGATTCCTGCACATCGTATGATGCCTGGTACTGGAGCTTGCGCGTTGGCAGATGCCATTGAGCTTACACGACACGCTGTGGAGGTGGGTTGCGGTGGTGTGTTGATGTTGCCCCCTTTTTATTACAAAGGAGTTAGCGAGGAGGGACTTTTCCGGGCCTATGCAAGCGTTATAGATGCTGTTGCAGACGAGAGACTCCGCATTTACTTGTATCACATACCACCCGTATCTGGTGTGCCCATTCCGCTGAGCCTGATTGCAAGGTTGATGAAGGCCTACCCAAAAGCTATTGCCGGTATTAAAGACAGTTCAGGAGACTGGAGCAATACAGAGGCAATGCTGAAAGAATTTCAACCTCATGGTTTTGATGTTTTTGCTGGAAGTGAAACCTTTTTATTGGCTAACTTGCGAGGCGGTGGCGTTGGCTGTATTACCGCCACTGGTAACGTGAACCCAAGCCCCATGGTTCAGCTTTACAAAACTTGGCAGGAAAATCCTAACAAGGCAGATGCTGACCAAGCAAAACTTGATGCAACTCGCTCTGTCTTTGCCAAATTTCCGATGATTCCAGCTATGAAAGCAGCAATTGCTTGGAAAACTGGCAGACCTGACTGGGGCAATGTAAGGCCTCCCTTGGTTGAGTTATCAACTGATCAATCAAAACAGTTACAAGAGTTATTGACACAAGTTAATTTTGAGATGCCAAATGCATCTAGTCTGGCTTAAATAAACTTTAATCGGCCATGACAGATAAGACCTCCAAAAGCGCAAATACCTATGTTTATATTTCAAATGCGGATGATGGGGATATCTGCGCATATGAACTAGTTTCCAGCCAGCCCCAGGGCTCTAAGAGTACAACCCCACATTTAGAACCACTTGGTCGTATCGAAGTTGGAAATCTAGTCATGCCGATGGTTGCCTCACAGGATGCAATGACACTGTTCGCGGCTGTTAGGTCCGCTCCCTATGCTTTACACTCCTTTAGGATCAATCCAACGGATGGTAAATTAAACCGGCTCGCAACGACACCATTGCCAGACAGTATGGTCTACATCTCTTTGGATATGAGCGGGAAGTGGCTTTTGTCAACTTCCTTTGGGGGAAATAAAAATTACGTCCACAAAGTGAATCAAGATTCATCTGTGGATCCAATACCTGTGCAATCGTTTGCCAGCGGGGGTAAAAATCCTCACTCAATTGTTACTGATCAAAACAATCAAGTCGTATATATTCCCCATCTGGGGTCGGATGAAATCAAAGTCCATCTCTTCAATCCAACCCTTGCAAAGCCTATAGATGAGTCACCGGTTGTTGTGAGTGTTGAAAAAGAGTTCGGTCCAAGGCACATCGTCGTATCCCCAGATAATAAGTTTGCATATGCGATTACTGAGATGATGGGTAAGGTATTGGTGTACTCCATCGACTCAAACTCTGGAACTCTAACTCCTTTACAGTCTATCTCAAGCCTTCCAATTGACACAAAACTAGTTCCAGGAAAACCAAGACCCCCTACAGGTTCACCTGATGCTGTTGCTTTTGATGATTCAAATATGATTTATAGCGCAGAGATTAAATTAACTCCTAACGGTAAATATTTGTATACGTCTGATAGAGCCAACAACTCTTTAAGTGGCTTTGAAGTTGATTCAACTACTGGCAGACTTAAGTATTTATTCACAACACCAACAGAGCAAATGCCTAGAGGGTTTGGTATCGATCCTGATGGAGCATTTTTGGTTGCGACTGGGCAGAAATCTGAGAACGTATCACTTTACTCCATCAACCAAGATAGTGGAGAATTAAAACTTATTGAAAGAGTACCAGGAGGAAAGGGCGCTAATTGGGTTACTTTTGTAAAAAAATAATAACCCATATGACCCTCTAAATTTCAATGCACTATCATGTACTTTAAAGTGCTTTAATACCCCCCTTAAGCTCCCAATGCCATTGATATCACACCATTAACCAATTGGTTAAAGAGGGCCGGATCTGCCCCCGTAACATATTCAGGTGTTACCGTGTAGGTTCCAACTACTGCTACGCAGGGAGTATTGGTCACGCGTAGCTCCTTGGTGAGTTGGATAAGAGCTGATAGGTCATTTATTAATATCGATTTTCTTGAAAGTACAAGGCCCGGAAGGTTCACTTCGATATTGCTTGCTTTGGTAATGCGCTCTATAGCTGACCAATTTTTGCTATTCAATCCTAAATCTTGAAATCCCCTGAAGCTAGACTTAGTAAACTCACTTGTGTGCTCGGGCATGAACCTTCGGATTGCTAAAAACGCTAAAGCATACTCAATACCGTCTCTTTTATTGGGTAAGGGGGATAGCTCAAATTTAAGCTCTTTAGGCAGTGACTGAGATAAATTCAAAAAGAAATTGAAGTAGTTGTAAGAATAAGGGCAATTAGGGCTAAAAAAGACTCTTACCGTGCTTTCTTCTTTGGCTACAGTTGGTACTTGTAAATAGGGCCTTATTTGCTGATTTTGAGTGGTCAGTTGCTCAGAGCTTTCATTCCTTTGTAATTGGGTTGTTGTCGAGGATACTGCCTCCATTGATGCAATCAAAGTTGCTGCGCAAATTGATGCATATTTAATTAATGATCGCCTATCGTTTAAAAATTTTGTGGTCTCTACAGGTCGCATTTTCATCATTTTTTTACTTAACCGCCCTGCTCAGTATTTACGACCCTAGATATATCGACCTGTTCTTTTAAAAGCATGCGTAATTTAGACACAGACGCATCAGAAATTGAGGTGAGTTCTTTCTTTTGAATTTCAATTGCACTTCGCATCAATTCATGGTTCATACTTAAGTGCATATTTTGATCAATAACATTTTGAATTTGCAAATAACTAAGTTCATATGAAGCCACAAATTCAGTTCTAAGGCTAGGCTCAAGTGCTGCCTGGTGGTGGGACTCTAATTTAATCATACATTCAGCTAACTTGGTGTCTCCACTTTCAACACTTCGGATTCCGCACATTGCAAGGGTTTCATATTGAATTTGATTTTTAGCAGCAGTGTAAACACCCTCAGTATTGAAAATGGGGGAACAAATAATTTTCTTGATAGAGTGATCAATACTTATTGCCTCAATTAATGCTTTAACACCTATTTTTATACTTGAGCTCGTTTCATGAAATATCTTTGGCAGATGCAGTCCATTTAATTTCATCCAATCAACTTCCAGTTTATTCAGTGTTCTTTTGCAAGGTGTTCGTTCGTATTGATTTATCAATCTTTGAGCAATGACCATCTTCAACGTATCCGCCACTCTAAAGGCATCCCTGTCCTTATCTAGTGTGAGCTCTAACATGCGACTGATTGTTTGCGCTGCACTACTTGCATGTATGGTTGCAAGAACTAGGTGCCCAGTTTGGGCAGCTTGTAGGGCAACTTCCATAGTTTCCGAGTCCCTTATCTCTCCAATTAAAATGACGTCTGGATCAGATCTTAGTGCACTTCTCAGGCCAGCAGCGAAAGTGACTTGTCCATGCGTTTGCACTTGGGTTATAGGGCCATCCCCACTGATCCTAAATTCCACTGGATTTTCAATGGTGAATATGGAGCGGGATCCATCATTGAGTTCACCGATCATGGCATTAAGAAGAGTTGTCTTGCCTGAGCCTGTAGGTCCCGATACCAAAATAAGCCCAGACGGCTCATTCAAAACTTTTTTTATTTCACTTTCTAAAATTTTAGATAAACTCATCTCACCAAGGCTAGGTGTTCTTTGTTGATCTAATATCCTGCAAACGATACTGAATCCTCCAAATGTCTTTTGAAATTGAACCCTTATGTCTATTTTATAGGGTTCTTTATCTTTGACTTTCAGTGATTCTTCAATTGCCCACCAATGAGGAAAATCCAAACTAAATCTGCTGGAGATGATTTCAGCCTGTGTTCCCCCAATGGTGTTATTGGAGAGTTGAAGTAGCTTTGTTTCAAAATGCATGGGATCGCCAAGTTCTGGATTGAAGTAATGACGCACAAACCCAGATTTAGTTCTTATGTTTACGCATACACAAAACTTGCCATTAACAACTTTACCGTTAAAGTGAACATCAGAGCATTTAGTTGCAACTGCAAATGCTAGTGAGCGCAAAATGGTAGATTCAACATGGATGTGATCCGGATTTTGAGATATATACATGAGAGCTCGCTTCTCATCCCCAGTTAGGGAGAAAAGATTCAGGTATTGGGGCAATAGTTGTGTTGAGGGTTGCATTTGTGAAAAGTTGAACACACAGGTATAAGTTAATCTATATCAGGATTTACTAAATTGGGTTCTTACATTTCAATAATATAGTCTATTTAAATTTTCTTGAATGGCTTCGTTGAGCAATTGTTGATCGCTACATTTATGAATTAACCTTTTTAGTCATTGATCAATGTTTACTTGAATAAAACTAAATCTTATTGAGTAAACGGCATACATGATCTTCTTTATAGCTTGGATGTAGTAAGGTATGTAGCTTGAAAATTTAAAAAATAATTTCTAATGAATAGATCTCTGAATGATTAAATTACTACCGATAATTTTTGTAAAGACTAGACAGAGTACTTCGTTCAGTTTAAGGGTTGAAGCTTTAACACCCCTGATATTGCGTACAACACTTTTTTTTGCTTTAGGAATAAACCCTTGTATTGCTCAAATTAACGCCGGCTCATTTTTAAAGGGTGAATTTCTATCTTTGAACTCAGCTGCAAACTCAAACTCAAATCTAACGCCAACTCCAACTCCTTTATCAGCTCAAACAAGTGGACTAGAGTTTGGATCCTCACTTTTGCCGACTAGACCAGGTGAATTGATTAATTCAAACACCGCAAATTCAACATCTTGGTCAGGGGTCAATAGCTCGACTAACTTGCCTGAAGGTTTGGGCGCCTTTTCCCGTCCAAATAACGGCTCTGGTTTTACAGGTGTTGGTTATCAGGGGGGGCTGAGTGACTTGGGAATTCAAGCTCAAAAGGAATGTCTGAATTACAAGCCTGTAGGAGACCCGGCTCAAGATCAATACTGCGCAGCAATTAACTTTATGGCTGGCTGGTGTGTTCAAACCAATAGCTTACAAAATCAAGTAATTAATGCCACAGGTAACAATACCCGTAATTTTAATCCTGCAGTTGGTGGGGTCAACTCCAGTTCATGTTTAGGCTCTATGGGGGAGGGTGCAAAGGCTTTTAGCTTCGCCGATGTCTCCTCACCAAGTCCTCAAAATCCATTAATGAATCAATTTCGAAGCGGTATTTTGTCTGCCACAAGTATCAACCAACTTGACGTGCCATGCTCGGCGCTTGGTGATAATTACCAGAGTAATTCCACGACTCGCACCGCCGAATATTCCACAAGCACATGCTGGATTTCAAACCCTGTTTCTGCTTACAAATGTTCACAAACACTAGGTGTACAAGTTATACAAACGATATCTCCTCCCATTGAGTCCGCATCCTGTAGCTCTGGTCAGTTAGTGGGGAGTAATTGCCAAACCTCCAACTTACAGCCCCCACAAAACGATAAGTCCTGTCCTGCAGGGTTTTTAATCAACGGGGGGCAATGCACTCAGACCATCAATTTATCCGCGAGTACAAATCCCTCATGTCCAGCAGGGGGAGTTTGGTCAAGCTCGCTTCAAAACTGTGAACTTACAACTCAAGTGATATCCAAGCCAACTCAGTCCTTTGAAGACTGTCCAAGTGGAGCAATAATGCAGTCTGGGGCTTGTGTTCAAACGATCACTCAGGCTGCACAGTTGATGGCTTTAAATTGTGCTTCAAATCAAACCCTAGACGGAACAAATTGTATTCACTCCGAAATCACATCAAGCTCCCCAATACAAGGATTGAGTTGCCCGAATAATTCAGTAATACTGGGCTCTCAATGTGTGCAGATTACAACCACAAATGCCATACCCGTTTATGTATGTCCAAGTGGATCCTATTTGAGCGGACAAACTTGTTCAGGGACCGTTACTCTGTCTAAGACTGCACAACTTTCTTGCAAAGGATTTGGTACTTTAAGCTCATACCTACCTCCCAGTATGCCTTATCAGTGTTTAAGGGTTGCGACCCGCTTGGATTGCTCATTGATTGCTTATTTGTACACATTATCAAATGTCAACACAGATGCATCTTCAGGGCAATCGGTTTGTGTTCTCGGACCTGTGTTGGTTGAGAGCTGTCCGGTAGGAACTCAATTGATGAATGGGGTGTGTCAGCAAGACATAATAAGTGTAGCAACAGTTGGCAGTTACACATGCTCTAATGGAACTTTGCAAGGTCAAAATTGCAACGTTTCAACCTATTCACAGGCTCAAACAACTTATACATGCCCAGCACAAAGCCAGTTGGCTAATACGAATGGTAGCTATTCATGCTCAAGTGTAACTACGATCACCCAACCCGCAGTTTTAAATTACTCTTGTTCGATCGGATATAGCCTCACAGGCACTATTTGTAAGAAGGTACTATCTATTCCTGCAGCAGTTAATTATTCGTGCGCTCTACCAGCCTACCTTAGCAACTTGAGCTGCATTAGTCAATCAAATACGACTACAAAAGCGGATATGAATTATTACTGTGCAGCAGGATTTTTACTTACCGCTAACCTTTGTACTCAAACCGTGACGGTCTCTGCCATCATCAATTTAAGCTGTTTAGGTGGCGCGACTTTAAATCCAGGCACAGAGCTAAATTCAGCAACTTGTTCAACCACCACCACTATTCCTGCACAGATAAATCTGTCTTGCTCTGTTGGATCGGTGCTTAGCAACTCATCTTGTATTCAGCAAATTGTTAAAACGAATTGGACTGACGGGTGTGCGCTGTATGAGCAAAGTGCTGGAGAATTACTATCAACACCTTAATGAGAATTCAAAAATGGGTTAATAAGTTTTTGCTACAAATTAAAAAGAGAAAAATCGATTTCATTTTTGTAAGCTTTAATACATACTGTTTAATCTTGATAGCTTCAATTTTTTTGTCAGATCTGGCCAGGGCTAATCAGACTCTGGATGGTCTTGATTTACTTTCTTCAATAACTTCAAGTCCCAGCGATTTAACAATTTCTTCTAACTTTTCTGGTACGACGAGTGATTTTGGATCATGCTCAGCTGTCCCAAGTTCGCAGGCCTGTATAGATGCAACACCTTGCAAACTGGACTCCTCTGGGCTTATGGTTTGCCTAAAGGGAGCGGTCTTAACCAATGGGGCTCTGGAGTTGAGTCAATCTTGTTGGCAATATTCCTACGAATATGCATGCAATGCAAATATAAGTCAAAAGGGCATTCAAAATGCCAGTCAAAATACTAATGGCATTCAAAATGGCTGTTCAGTAGAGCAATCCAACCCTTTATGTTCACTTGCACAGAGTACTTGTATCAGTATTAGTGAAGCTACTCCGCAAAGTACTGGTTGTACTGAATATCAACAAACCTATTCTTGCCTAATTAAGCCTGCTGCTCTACAAAATAACTTTAGCTGTAACTCAGGAGTTATCCAAAGCAGTACCCTATCTATGATAAGCGAATCTAATGCTTCAAGTCTACTCTCAGTCAAAAACCAACAGTCCAACCTCAATGCATTGGTTCAATCAGCAACGGCCATGGAAATTGCAAACGAGATACAAACTTATGCTGATTGTTCCACTGCGAATTCAAAGGACTGCTCAAACGCACAACTTTTTGCTGGAGTACAAGAAAGTTGTACTAAAGGCTGGGCTGGACTTAAGAACTGTTGTAGTGCGCAACCAGGTGCAAAGTCAAATGCTGCGATGTTGGGTCTATTGCTTGGCCCTTTGGCGAGTGTTGTTAAATATGCTGGACAAAGCGCTGTTGATTCCGCCTCTCCATATGTTTTTGATGCAATGTACTCAAGCGGAGTCTATACACAGGGTATGTCTAATGCTATTACGCAAAGCAGTAGTGTAATTACAGATGCCAATGGTTTGGCTAGTTCAACCCAGTTTTCATCAGCTGGATTGAGTTTTGGTGCTTATGGTTTTACTTTTGGGGCTGGAAGTGCCCCAAGCGCATCCACCGGGCTCTTTGGAGCAAATACACAACTGGGCTCATTATCCTCTTCAACTGATTCCTATTATGTTAGTTTCAATCCATACGTTTTTGCAGGAACGATGGCATTAACTGTAGTTGAGTCAATGCAGGCTTGTACACCACCGGAGACTTTGCTTGCCATGCACAGGGGAGAGGATTTGTCAGTTTATGTAAGTCAGCAGTGCAATGAGTCGTTCCCCCTGAGTGGCGGTTGCCTTGTGTATCAAGATAATTACTGCTCCTTTAATGGGGTGCTTTCAAAGATTATTAATCAACAAGGAAAATTGCAACTGGGATTGGAATTTGCAAGCTGCAAAGGACTCTCTTTAGCGCAGTTAACTAATTTAGATTTCTCAAAAATTAATTTCACAGAATTTGCAAACTTGGTTACTCAACAAGCTCAGAGTAATCTACCCGTGTCTGTAGGGCCGAAGTATTTATCACATGAGCAAAACGCACTGACAGGCTCATCTCAAACTGCTACGAATGGCTTGACTTATCCAAATACGGCTGGCGCTTTGACTGGTCCCCCTTAATCTGAATTCATTGGGACATTTTGTTCTCTGAAATTTACTTAATCAACTGAATATAACTATGCTTAATTTTAAAAATATCTTAAAAAAATCCTTATTTCCTTGTATATGCTTACTGTCCTGCTTTTTATTTTATGTCTTACTTCTTGCTCGAAAAGAATTAAATAGTGAAAGACAAGTAATCTCTTTAAGTCAACAAAAAATAGCCGATTTGGAAAGTGATTTAGCTGAGCTGAAGACGAAGAGCTCTGATCATCTTTTAAAAATTCAAGAAGATATGGAAAATGTTAAAACCATTGAAGATATTAAGATAAGCGCCTTTGCCAATCAAGCTATGAAGTGCGAAGCAATTAAATTGAAGCTTGGGGTATGACAATCGGTATGAAACCCACATTAACTCTCTATGCCAAACTCAATAGAAATGAATGTTCTTTGTAACTCGCAGTGGAGTTTCAATGGATCAATTGACTAGAGATAGCTTGAAATATATTTTCAATACGCTCGATAACATAATTCCATTCATAACTCATTGCAGTTTGGCGGGCTTTTAGTCCAACGTCTTTAAGCATTTTTCTTTGACCGACTACAAGTGAGAATTGGGTCAAAAAGGACGATTCATCATCTTGAGGTACGACTAAGCTGTTGACATTATTGATTAACAAATGTGAGGTGGCGACACTGGTTTGAGTCAAAATTGGTAGGCCACTGGCCATTGCTTCGATCACTTTGTTGCTAAGTCCATCTCCTGCACCGGGAGAGAGTAAGAAATCTGCGCTTGCAAGGTAGGTAGGAAGCTCATGCTCTTGAAGCTCATGGGCAGCAATAATATGTTCAGTCTTGGTTTTCTTAAGTGGTTTTGATTTTCTGTTTGTGATGATAACCAGTTTGATGTTTCCAACGTTTGCTTTGGCTATTTTCAGTGCTCTTAAGATCCATTTCAGATGCTTATCTTTGTTGCCCTGCATTATGTACATCAATACCAAGGTCTCATCCTCAGCCCCCCAGCTTGATCTGAGCGCTAACGAGCGTTTATCGGGATTGAATAAATCTGTATCAACCCCTCGAGGGACTACTTCTAGGTTTTGAAACCCCATGTTGGAGAGCTCCCTTTTGAGCTCTATTGTCGGCACCATGGTGCACTGAGAGGAGTTATGAAATTTACGTAAATAAGCCATCACAGCACCTCGAAGCCACTGGACACCAGGTTGATGATGTTGGGTATAGAATTTTGTTCTAAAATCTGAAATAGAAGGGATTTTAAGTTTTCTCGCCGCTTTCAGTGCCGACCACCCCAGTGGACCCTCGGTTGCAATATGAATGAGATCGGGACGTCTAATTGCCCAAAGCTGAGAAAGCTCGTCTTTCGCTGGAAATCCAAGCTTAAGATTGTTATTGATTGTTAGCGGGGCACCTCTGACCAATGTTTCAGCGAAGCGTTCAGAAACCACTGGGATATCAGTTCGCTTATTCCTGGGGCGGATCAAAGATATTTCATGGCCTCTTGCCTGAAGGCCTTGTACCATTCTGGACACCGCGTAAGCAATTCCGTTTATCTCGGGAGGATAGGTTTCAGAAACCAAAGCGATTCGAAGAGTCCCACGTGCGGGACCGAAGTGCTCAACTTGCAAAGGGGAATGATCTAACA
>Ga0208618_1000067_pt1 | contig 45622 bp, 84 predicted proteins | sample CryBogCBE18Jul08_FD_184585 | JGI IMG/M metagenome (GOLD analysis project Ga0208618, IMG submission 184585) | Freshwater microbial communities from Crystal Bog, Wisconsin, USA - CBE18Jul08 (SPAdes) | ecosystem: Environmental > Aquatic > Freshwater > Lake | place: Crystal Bog, Wisconsin, USA...
GTTCTCTTGGGTAACGACATAGCAGCGGATATCTGGAAACCCTTTGCGTTTAGCATAGGTTTCAATAGTGCGGCACATATCGGTCTTAGCGTATTCCATAGCAGCCTCCTCAGTCGTTAGCCCAATCGTCGAGTTTGTAGTTCCAATAGTCGGCGTAGTTCTTGGCCTCCTCAGCCACTTTCTCTACAGCCCACGCCTTAGACTTAAAGCCCTGTCCATCTTTAGCGGCTTCAAGTTGCTTGATGAGAGTATCAATGCCCTCGTTCATCTTGTTTTCCAACTGGGTCATTGCGTTCTCCTCAGTTGAGTTCAGCGGACGTATCGTACCAGGCACTGTTCCAATCGGGCGTGTTGTGCCATTCAAACTCACGCCGATTAGCCTTGATCAGTTCCTGGAGTTCCTCCCAGGTCTTATCACGTTGGATCATCAGTCGCCCAGCCAGTTGATAATCCTTACATTCGAGGGCAGCGGCATAACGCTGTTCTTGGCAAGTAAGAACAAAGCGGAGACCTTCCTCAGTCCAATGCTTGGCAACCATGCTGTTCTCCTGTGTGCTAATGTCTATAATACATAATAGCATATCTACGTGGCTTGTCAAGCAGGTTCGTAGGCTTTTGTGCGCTTCTCCCAAGCATCGCGGTCCCAAGTGCGATAGTCCAACAGTGATGGACGCTTGCGGATTGAGCTTTGTCCGTTGGTATGGAAGTTACGATAAGTTAGCTTCGTGCCCTTAACTTTTTCCCAAGCACGGATAAAGATACCCGCATCGCAGTCCTCTTCGAGGTACCAATACTTGTCGGCACCGTCGCGGTAGGAATAAGGGGTAAAGTCAGCACGGGTGAGACCGACGCTGTAGACATCTTCGGGTGTAACACGGAGCCAAGCGTGGCCCGGATCAGCATACATTGCGATTGACAGTTTCATTTGAGTCTCCTATTAGGAATATTGGGCTTCTTTGTAAGCGTCTTCGTAATAGTCATTCATATTAGCTACATAGTCAGCAAGTGTATCATATGCTTCTTGGCTAGTAGCTTCATAGGCATCTGAATAGTCCTTATCAGGATAGAGATCCAAATAACGAGCTATGAGATTCTCGTGATGTTGGATGAACAGTTCTTTCATTGCAGTACCTCCTAATAAAGTAGATCCATTTCTCGTATACGGAACCAAGTATTGATAGCTTCAGCTTCTTCATAGTCCTCGGGTTCCCAAGTTACGAGACCCATACGTTTCTCCCAACTTTTCTGTCCATCAATGGCAGCATTGAGACTGGCATAAATCTCAATGGTACCATAGACATCATCATTGCCGTCTTCGCCAAAGCCTCGACCTTCAAGCAAATAAACCTTATCCATTAGTCAAGCCTTGAACTGGCATATGCCTTGAAGCCATGACGTTTGAGAACCTCAGCGGCAGCGACCGCGCCAGCTTCTTTGATATCGATGTTCTGTCCACCGTAGTTTGCAGGATCCCACAGCTGATAAGCCTTACCAGTCCAGTCTTTTCTGAAACCCAGCTGCTCGATAATCTTGCGTTCAGCTTTGCCCAACTTGGTGTTGCCCTTGTGCTCAGGATAGATAGTAGTCCAAGCAAAGCCACAGGCACCCCAATGGTCCGTTCCCTTAGTATTGAACAGTTCCTTAGCGGCAGTGGCAGCTTCGTTGAGCATTTCAATGCGGATAGCTTCAATGTCGGTCATTTACGTTCTCCGTTGTGTTAGCTTATGTTTATATAATAGCACAGACTAGCGGATAGTCAACTGGACTGCTCGAGATTCTCTAAGCAGGCAGTCCGGACTGTTAGCTTTGGACAAGTGATTCCGAGGGCAAGACAGAAAGCAAAAATAGAGAAATATCTCAGGCTTTCTTCCCAAAAATCCATCAGGCACACTCTGCCTGTGGACAGGTCAACCCCAACTCCTCAGACTCCTTTGGGAATCGTTTCCAAGCTTCGGTGAGCATAACCTCACGCTTTGCCTTCATACCTGGGACTTCGATAATCTCACAGATATAGATGATCTCTTCGATAAAGTCAGCGAACTTCCAAGTGTCATACTTCATAGGATCACCTTTTGGCTGTAGAGAGACATAAACTCATCGGCGGCTTTGTTGTTAACCTTAGTACCTAACCTATAGACCATACCGTTGGTAGCGGCAGCAAATTGCCTACCACGCTCATAATTCCACTGATGGAAGTCGGGGTCAAAATCATATCCACGATTAAATCCTTTGCCCTGGAGGAAATCTTTCACACCCATTGCAAAGTATTTGTTCTTCATAACGGCATCGATTTTGGTGCTCTTACCTAAACGGACGTTGCTCATAGCACACCTCAATAGTGATGGATTGAACCCTTGTCGTTGAAGTCCGCAGTGTAGGGGCTCCACTCTTCTTCCTCGAACTGGAAACCCTTATGGCAGAATCCAACTTGCTCAGTGATAGCATCGGAGATAAAATCCTCAGGATCTTCTCCCGCAGGAACAGTAACGACCATCGTCTCAGGAAGGACGAGATCACCATTGGCTACCATGCGGGCATCATCTTCATCGGTATCCCACTTGATGTCCCAGACAGTATAATCCTTATCCTCTTCTTCCTCATGCTCAAAGAACAAGTTGGCATCACACATCTGCTTGACATCACGTTCGCTCATATAGCCGAGGCAAGCGAGGATCACAGTATCCTTATCAAGCAGGCCCGCTTCAATAGCATCAAGCAGCTTTTTGGTGTATTCACGTGGTTTGAACGACATCGTGTTCTCCGTTGTGTTAGCTTATGTTTATATAATAGCACATCTGCGCGGATTGTCAACAGGGTCTAGTGGGTTGATTCTCGAGGCTTTAATCGTTCTGCTTCTTTTTCAGTGATAGTCGCAAGACGAGAGAAGTCTTCAACTTGATAACGAGTCCATTTTCCTTTTGGAATTCCAATAGGTTCGCGATATCCAATACTGTTATCGAGAGCAATATCGACTCGTGACATTCCTTTATATGCCTTATATGGAATAGCAAAGAAATAGAATTTATCTTGCTCTCTGCTATAACAGAGTGCTCTTATCAATCCTGTTTTATTTTTAAGACCTGATACGGAAAAACTATTAGTCCACGTATCTCTTTTGATATCGTTATTACGAAATTGGCTAACGGATTTTTTAGCATCACTGTTATCGGTATAATCACGATATGCTTCTGCGATTCTTTCATATCTACCTTTGCTCTGTTTTGCAAGAGCGTTTTCCAAAAGAGTTTCAATATGAAAATTTCCGTTCGAGACTTCTTTTCTTAACAAGGCTATTTCTTTTTTGGTATAGTTAGACCATAGGAATGGTGCAAGGAAATCAAAGAACTTGAAGTCCTCTTTAGTAGCCAAACAATTAGACATAGTCATTCTCCCTTTAGGAGACCAATAGTATCTTTCTGGAGTTCCCAGATCTCATCACGCGGCACATAGAAGTCCGTAGTAGGATCCCAATAGTCACCAGCTTTGGGATCATAATAGAGCACACGCCCATTAGCGTAATAAAATGGCCCCTCAAGATCTTTGCGAGGTTGCCACTTCTTGTCCATTTCACTAAGAACTTTGTAGCCCATAGGACCTCACTTGTTATTGCTGGAGGGGTAAGGTGTAGAAACGAAACTGGCCTTATTGCGTTGGCGCTTTAACCTATCCTTTAGAGTGTAGGCATAGCTATATGGTGTATCACCGTTTTCCCAAGCGTGTAGCAATGACAGTACCGTGAGCGATTCAAAAATAACTTCGCTACCTTCAAGCTCTGTTTTTACCATTTCTTTCCACTGGGGAAGAGGAGTATTTGCACAGGTATGGACGACCCTGCGGACTGTCTCATTATTGCTATTGCCTTGAGACCAATTAGCCGTTGTTTTCGCTGCCATCTGTTAGTCTCCTGTTTTGTTTATAATTTAAGTATAGCACAGACCTTTGGATTGTCAAAGGTTTTCTTCTAGTTCTTCCACCTTATCTGAGTCGTAATAGCTTTGGGCGGTATTCAGCAGATCTGCAAACGTCTTGCCGTTTTGCTCTGCCCAATGCATGATGTCTGTGATAACATCAGCCGGTGTTTCCCAGATTCCAGTATTATCGTTGGAGATCGCTCGTTCAATACGCATCGCCGCCATTATCGCAATATCATTCATCGCCATATACCTTTTCTAAGATACGCTCGACCATATAGTGACCTTCGGTATCAGCTGCACCCCAAGCCCTATATCCACTCAACAGCAGATCGATATGCTTATAGTTAATATCTCTGCGGGTAGGTGCGTGGGCGATGAGTGTCTCAACACCTCGGTTCAATGCATCGGCAACAAAGTCTCGATCCTGTTCCTGTTCAGGTGTATCAGCACCATACAGTTCCCATTCGTCTGGGGTTGCAGAGATAGTAACTTTAGGACCATTAAGGAAATCAATCTTCATTTTATGCGCTCCAATAGGTTTCTGAACTAGCTGATGCGTAGTAGGGCGTGTCGTAACGCTCTTCAAACTCTTGTCCACTCATCGCATTGACACGCTTGACAAAGGTCTCACGGACTTCAAAGAGATAACCATCGCGCTTGCGGTAAGTAGGAAACAGGTCTGCAATCTCACGTTCCATCGCAGCACGATCTGCTCGATCGTAATCATATTTGCCAACAAGGCGCTGGCCTTCTTTGGTACGACGATCCATTTTATAAATCTCAAGAGTGAACTTCATAGTTGGCTCCTTTGTGTTTATGCTTTATAATAGCATATCTACACGGGCTGTCAAGCGATCTTACAGCGGGGTCTTTGTCTCTTCTAGCAGAGTAGCAGAGAGTGTGCGGATTAGTTCTTTAGTACCTGCGGTAGTCATATGCAGTGTCATCCTCGTTCCACCGTTTATGAGTGTTAGAGTAGTGTCACCATCGGATGTCATAGACACAACATACGACCCAATAGAGCTAGGTTCAGATGGAACTTCGGTAGTCCACAGTGGTAATGGATTGTAGCTCTTTAATTTAGTATTAAAGAAGTCAAACATTTTAGAGCTCCGTGTTCACATCAACGATTTCTGTCAACTGGATAGCTTCGTGGCTGAAATCATAATCCATCTCGCTGATCACTTCCTGGATGTCAGCATCTTCTAGGACAGTGAGGCGCACTATTACTTCGATGGTACGTGTGGCTTTGGTATCCATGTTAGGCTCCTACATATTCGTTGAGATTAATTTGATCTTTAATGCGCTTGCCGGCAAAGCAAATCCACTTGCCGTCTTGGAAGAGGTAATTGTATTCCTCACCATTGTAGAGGAAGTAAGGTACTGAGTGATGCTCCATAGCATCTACACCATCCTCGCCACGATCGCGACCATAAGCTAGGCACCAATCCTTGCTAGTGCGGTTATCAAAATCTTGCTTTTCTCCAATCTCCTTACCCAGGACGCTCACATCACCAAGTGCCATTAGCTGCTTCAGCTTTGCGATATCAGTCCAATGCTTAACAAGGATCTTGCCGTTATTTTCTGGATAACCATCAAAGTGACAATAGACGCTAGTAACAGTACCATCTTCATTAGCGATACCAATGCGCGAACGAGTAGCCATTGTGTTCTCCTTTGTGTTAGCTTATGTTTATATAATAGCACATCACAGTGGGCTGTCAAGCATACTGTCGGTCAAGCTCGCCCAAGACATATTCAGCAGTAGCGGTCCAAGCTTCTGGATTGATAAAGCTGGCGCCCTGATCTTCAAGACCAGCAGCAATCACTTCTCTAGCGTACCATTCGATAGCTGTGATAATAAATGCTTGGCTCAAAGCACCTGTTGGGCAGTGGTTCATGATCCGCTTTACAAACTGTTCATTGGTTTCGTGCTTGGACTTCATTACCAGCTCCTTTGTGTTAATCTATGCTTTATAATAGCACGTCTGCAAGGTTTGTCAATGGATTGTCAAGGATTTTATTTTGGATTATTGCTGTATTGGTGCTTGATTTAATCCAAATACTAGCATATAATCACTTATCGTTCAAGCTGAGAGGTTAAATACATGGTGCCCAAACACAAGATAGCCATATTCCAAAACCATCCGGAGTGCTCAAGACAGTGCTGCGATGGTATGATCCGTTCACTTAGTCCCAAATACTCTATCGACATTTTTGGAAAAGATGATGTCCGTGCTGGAGCATTTGACAAATACGATGTTATCGCCTTCCCGGGCGGTATTGGGGATTATAGCAGCTATGACAAATTCTTCCGCAGGAAAGCCCAAAATGCCGTCGCTGATTATGTAGCAGGCGGCGGACACTATTTGGGTATCTGTATGGGTGCTTATTGGGCTGGAACCAATTGGTTTGATATATTGGATTCGGCAGACACAGAACAATATATAAAGCGACCTAACGCAGATATCCGTCGCTCATATGGAACAGTTGCTCCTGTGCTTTGGAACGGGCACGAGGAGAATATGTTCTTCTATGATGGTTGCAGCATACTAGGAGATGAAACTAAATTTGATACCGTTGGTCGTTATGCTAATGGTGATCCTATGGCTATCATACAGGGAAGGGTTGGACTAATAGGATGCCATCCGGAGAGTGAAGAGAGCTGGTATGAGAAGCCCTATACCTATATTAAGGATCACTGGCACGGAGGTCGCCACCACAAGCTGCTAAGAGAGTTTGTGGATAGACTAGTGTCTAACTGAACAGATTGGCAGCGGAAAACCTCGCTGCCATTTTTTCATACATAGCCGGATCGCGCTCAATCAATACGCAGTTCCTGCCCAGCTTTTCACAGGCTTTTCCTGTAGAACCACTACCAGCAAACGTATCCAATACTGTATCTCCCGGATTGCTGAGCAGCTCGATGAAATATTCCAATATCTCTGTGGGCTTCTGTGTAGGATGGATCTTGTCCTTGCCAAGTCCGCCACTATAGGTGATAGTGTTTGGAATCACGCACTCTATGACATTACCGTTGCGTTTCCTATCAGCCAACATACGTGTGGCTTCTACTTTTGCCATAGCGAACACAGTGTCTAGGTTTGCTCCCGGGTTATCTTTCATCATCTTATAAACGATGCTGCTTACTTTGTCTGCAGAAGCATAACGCTCGACGATGCCGCCTTCTACAGCATCGCTGTTGAATGTGCGCTTGCCCTTTGGTTTGATACCAAATAAGATATACTCGCAAGCACTAACCGGATTGACCTTGCGATTAAATGGAACCGCCGCGGGCTTCTTCCAAGTCCATACACGCTTAGGTTCAAAACCTTCTGCTTCCATTATCTTCCATAGATAACTGATATATTGATCGCTAATGAACACAGCAAACGCACCACCCTTACGCAGCTTCTTGAACCAGAAACGGCTCCAGTCGGTCATCTGTTGGATAAACTCATCGTGACTTACATCGTCCCAATCTTGTTCAAACTCTTCGCTGAACTTTTGGTTGTGGATAGTGCTTTTGTTTTCTCCCGTGGTCTTATCGATCCACACAGGCTTTGCGCCATCTCCGCTGATATTGTAGGGAGGATCTGTTAATAGCAGATCAATAGATCCGTCTGCCACAGCGGGGTCTTGTGCTAACATATCGCCTTGTATGGTAGTGATCATTCCATTTCCTCTGCTGCGGATACGCTCATCCAGTTGTTCCAAGCTGTGACAGCATTGCCCCAATACTTGGTCTGCCATTGTTTAACATCTTCAAACTTCAGTTCATTGAATACTACAGCTGAACCCTGTATGTCAATCTTTAAGAAGGTAGCACTATTTAATAGTGTGCCAACTACCGCAGTGATATCTTCGCTATTGTGTCTACCCCAGTATCTATCAATTATAGTATTGAGTGTGAAGTTAAACGGATTGATATCACCTTCTAGCCAATTAACTCTAGGTTGATCACCGCTAGGTATTCCAAGCGTACCGATCTCTTGCGCTACCTTAGCATAGAAGTCATCATACGAAATGGTTTTAACATAACGCTTGATATCTTCCTGTGTAGTTCCGTTTACCCAATCGGCTAAAAGCCTTGCTTGCGGGCAGATCTTAGCACCATACTCAAAAAACATATCTCTATCGTGTGTAGCTAACGAATAGAGGAACTTGCTCACATCATTATCTAAGACGATTAGGTCGCGGTATTTGACTAGATTAACACCCGCACCGCCTTTGCGTCCTTTTGCGCTAATAGGTCTACCATTCTCGTAATAGTCTGCGATTTGATTGTTGCTGGCAGTTGGAAAGTAAATCTCTTTGCCGTCCAAACAACTTTTATATGCAGCCAGCACTTCACCAAAATCGCTAGTGACCATACTGACATTTGAACCTGTAGCAAGGAAGCCTGTTGGATCGCTTATTGGTGTACCGTCCTCTATATTATATAATGTAGAGATCAAACAGTTTCGAATGTCTGCGTCGTGCTCTACAGCATTTAATCCATCAACGATCTTCTGTTTGAACTCCACAGCATCTCGAGTTTTGTAGCCACTAAGTCCCAGTGTCATTGGACTCAGCTTCTTTTGTTCGATATGACCAACACCGCGTTTAGAGAACAGCACACCGATGTCGTGATCTTTAAACTTTAGGTTAAAGCCTTTGCCAAAGAATCTAGGAGCTCTAGTGTATTCGTCTGTGGGTGTGCGTTCAAGCTGGGTAGCATCTAGTATAGCGAGGAACTGATCAAAGTCCTCAACACCGCAGCCATTCATAAAGCGTATGTATTTGGCTTTCTTGCTGCTACGTTTGATTATAATCCTATCCTCAACTAGCGTTGGATTCTGTTTAATGATGAGGTCTTTTAGATTTTTATGCACGTCATCTCCTCAGAATGTACGCCATTCGTAGATGCTGTTCTTGGTGCGAAACTTTACATAGTCGGGCCGCTCTTCAAGTATCTCTTCGATATAGCTGGTCTGCCACCAATCCTGTGGGGCATAACTTCTAGAGAACATAGAGCCAACCCGCATAACAACTCCAACCCTTGGGCGAGCATTATCCTCGTGGATTACTTCGTTTCCGTCGGTCCAGATAGCCATGCTCATTGGCCCGCTATCGCCATTATAGCCATCTACTTTTTGCAAAGAATAGCGCATCTTATTCTCCTAACGTATGCTTTATAATATAACAATATTAGATTTTTGTCAATGGAATACCATAAATAAATGCGGAGACACTAGATGGAGTATATATTAGTAAAGCAAGGTTCGATGGGTAAACCAGAAATACACGGGCGATCACATAATCCTGATAAACTCAAACAACTAGTTTACCGCAGAACACATCCTAATGTTGGTTCTTGGAAAGTTCTTCCAAACAATCACCATATTAATGGAAATTGGTCTATTATGCCTAAGAAGAACTAAATACATAAAGAATCAATTGGAGATTAAAATGACTGTAACATATCAAAATGATAGCTCTGTTTTTGAGTTAATTCCTGTTCCTGGAGTAGTTTCCGGAGTAAGAGAAATTGATAATTGGTTTGATACACACGCTCCCCAAGGTAGTTTATTCAAAAATCCAACTGCTGATGCACATTTCTTAGGAATAGGCGAGAGAAAGACAGCTAATCCTTCGCATAAGTTCATTGCTGTTGTTACTAAACCTTGGAGAAGGATCCACGATAGCTATAATGAGCTAAAGCTAATGAAAGCTGCAGGTCAATCTTTTCCTATGATTGATCAAATTAATCTAACTAGTTTTGAAGCGTTTGTTAATCAATTGCCAAATCTAGTCACAGATAATACTTGGCAGTTTTCATGGGGTCCTAGGACACCACAGACAGCTTGGGTTTCAGGAACAGCTACTATCAATGGAATAGCAACTCCAGTAACTGCTGACTATGTTTTCAAACAAGAACAGCGCGGAGCTGATTTTAATCCAATAATGGATTATTTTGGAACTAATACAGAAGTGTCGTTTCCTTGGCTCGTTACCTACAGAGAAGCATATACTGACAGCATGAAAAACACAATAGATGGATTATTCCAAACTGATATTGATGCATTTGGATTTGTATTCTAAACGTGAAACAGCCCAGCAGCAGTAAATATGATTATGATTTACCTCAGGGTGAATTGGATATCAAACTGCTGCTATTAGCCTTGACATTAACTGCTACCTTCATTATACTGTTTGTATGAAACAAGATCTAGTTCGCAAGGTATTGATACGTGAGCGTGAGTTCAAGACCCTACGTCACCGCGCTTTAATAAAGAGCCAACACGGTAATCGCAAGCTATATGATAGTTGCGAGTGGCAACCGATTACTAGCAACGATATGTTGATACTCATGCTCAAGGGAAAATACCCCCAAGGTAACTTTGTTATGATTAGCAAGTTACAAGCCTGGATGCAGGACAAGGCAGTGTATGATCCAAGGTATAAAAATTGGGACCTACAGATGATAGATGACATCCTGCATATAGCTCCAATGGATGGCCCTAGCGGATACAGTCCATTTGGTTGGGCTACATTAATCAAAAAGTTCAGTTGACATTCCTTGTAGGCGTGCTATTATAAAGCATAAACAGGAAAACAGCTATGAAAATAGTAGTAAGAGATCCTCGTTGGGAACGTAGAGACGCTTATGGTTTCTATTTTCCCGAGACTTATGTGAGAGAGGGTGAAGTGGTTCCTAGTCCTAAGTGGGCAGAACCCGGCACAATCTGTCTCACTACTGGTGATCCGCAGTTTCCTGTGCGTATGATCCATCCTAGCATGATCGTGAGCATCGATGATGCTGTGGTGGAAAAGAAATCCAGCGAAACTAAGGTTTACACCTTCGCTGGCAGCAAGGGTAGCAGCTACACCGTCACAGTCAGCCCTAAGGGTTCTGCTTGTGACTGCCCTGGATTCCAATTCCGAAAGAGCTGCAAACATATTGCTATGGCAGTATGAATGGAGTGGACACATTACCCGTTGACATTCCATAAAAATACTGTTATAGTGCAAACATACTGCAATAGTGCAGTGAAACACTAAAGGGAAAAAGGCAAATGACTAACTATTCTTTCACAACTTCTTTCACTACGCTCACCGTTCCGCAGAAGACTTTCTTGGAACAGCACCTCCGTGGTACTGAGCGCACTATCTCCGAAGCTCAGGCTGTTGCTACTTATGGCATCCAGAATCTTCGCGCTCGTATCGCTGAGATGCGTGCTGCTGGTTTGGATATCCGCACTTTGAAGAACTCAAAGGGTAATACGGCCTATCGTATGGTTGCTCGTGATGTTACCGGCAGCCGCGCTAAGGTTTTCGCTTAATACTAGCGGAAACGCTATCAAAGCTAAGTAAATACTGCGGTAGAGGATTGTCCTCTACCGCACCTTATCTTCTTCTTAACCTTGGAGAGTAACATGACTGAAGGACGTTTGTTCCAGCTTTTTGTTAACGAACTAAAGGCTGTAGGTTTTCCTGTAGATAAGGTATCGGGTGGTGATATACAACTCGCTTTTGCCAAGTGTGATACCGTCCGAGATGCTATATATATGTTGCATGGGGTTGCTGAACGCCGCCGCAAGCAAAAGGAAATGAATAAGCATTAATGGAATAGCCTGGGTGGCTCAGCGGCGACAGCACCGCTTTTGTAAGGCGGGATACACACAACGGGGGTTCGAGTCCCTCCCCAGGCACCATTAACATAAAAGGAAAATAAAATGGCTCTTGGAGCAAAACATATTTTGGTTAAATCGTTAAATGAAGCAGTTTCACTCCGCCAACTCATCGTAGATGGTACACCCTTTGAAAGCGCCGCAATGCAGAACAGCCTCTGCCCAAGCAAGGCCAATGGCGGTGATTTGGGTATGTTCGGTACAGGGCAGATGGTTAAGCCATTTGAAGATGCTACAGCAGCATTACCTGTGGATGGATTGAGCCAGCCTGTGCAGACACAGTTTGGTTACCATCTGATCAAGAGGTATGCTTAATACTATTTGGGAGGCAGTGCAGATTGCACGGATATAGTGGATTTTGCTTACTTAGTAAGCCTGCTATGTCGAGGTCGGGAGATGGATAGTGGCTTTAAGGGCGCACAACGATCGTAACCTTGGAAACCCGGGCACTGAAAAGAGGGTCGACACTCGTACCTCCCAATACTCTATCTACCAACAGCGGGGTCTTTTAATTTTGATAAGGAATATACGATGATATCTATAACAAAATGGCCGGTAATAGTATTAGGAAATTACCGAAGTGGTTCTACAGTATTAGCCACACATCTAGGGAAAGAAAATAATGTACCGTATTTCCTAGAACCTTGGGCAGAAACTAAAAATAGACACGACAGATATGGTGATCATGTCTATGGCCTTAAGGAAAATTTTTATCACTTTTACAAAAGTGGTAGGAGCGATTTTATCATAAAGTTTATGCCCAATCAGATAAGCAGAGTTACTCCATATAGACAACTGCTAGAAGGCCAGGGATTTAAAATCAAACTTTATCGAGATAATGAAATAGATTCTATCGTGAGTTACTATGTGGCACAAGAGAGGAAAAAGTGGTGGACTTATCCTGGAGAAGTGATAGAAGACTACAGCTTGGAGATCAAAGAAAAAACGATATTAGGTTCGATAGAAGCTATCACACGCAATAATTTCCTTTTAGATAAGCTAGATTATGATTATGATTTAGTAGTTTCCTATGAATCTCTGGGACTCATACCACCTAGAGATTATGTAAAAACTACTATGCCTAACAATATCGAAGATATACGGAGATCTATAGTCGAGGTCTATAATAAACTATATCGCTAATTAAAACGCCAACTATAAATACTGTATGAAATTCCATGAGATCATATCCGAATCAGTATTAGATGAAGTAGCAGCTTTCCACGGCAGTTTCCGCCCACGTATTGGCAAGTTTAAACCTTTCAGCCATTTTGGATCTGAGCAAGCAGCAAAAGAGCGATTAGATTATCTAACAGCAGAAGATCCACGCTTTAAAGGTATCACTACAGGCTACCTATATAAACTAGATCTAGGTATAAACAATCCGGTGACAGTTAAAGACTATGTGGATCAACAGGATCCCAGCACAGGAAATATGATAAAGATAGCTAGTTGGATAAAAGACATAAAGAAAGATCCTAGGGCAACAGCTTATCGATATCAGAAAAATGAGAGGACACTAGATTGGTTCGCTAATAATGCCATCAGGGGTTATTGGCGAGAATGGATGCGCCCAGAAGAATTCATAGGTGAATTTATCAATCTATTAGAAAAGATGGGGATAGATGGATTTGTTTATAAGAATGCAGTTGAAAACAAAGGACAGCTAAGTTATATTAGTTTCCGTCCTGAGAATGTGAGGATAGTAGGTCGCGCGAAACCTGTAGCACTAACTCCGCCTGCAGGCGTAGCAACAAAAGAGAAATATACCAAACCAAGTTTACCGTTACCTACAGAGAAACCTAAACCAGGTGAACAGATTTTCTATATAATGGATAGAGGTAATGTTGAGTGGGAGATCTCGGCGAAGGATATAGAAGGTGTGAAGGCTGAGATAAGAGAAATGAGAAGCTGGGGTATTGACTTCCCCCGCGGATATAAGATAGTCCTAGCACCTCCGGCTCCAGTAACAGCACCTGTTGCTAAAAGTCCTGCTGTTAAAATGAAAAAAGCTTGACATTAGCACGATAGATGCTATTATAAAACTATGGCCTCGTAGCTCAGCAGGATAGAGCAAGGGATTTCTACTCCCTGGGTCGGGCGTTCGAATCGCTCCGAGGTCGCCATTTTTATCAATAAATATCCGTATGAAAAATACTTTTTGCGTCTTTTTATCCAATCAATACAACTTCAACTTTGATAAGGTCAAATCATGCTGTTGGATCAAAAACACAGATGTTAGCGTGTTTGATAAACAGGCTGTACAAGAGCAAAAAGCCCGGCTAGCTGAAGTAACTGATTGGATACCTGAGTGTTCTTACTGTTATAATGTCGAAAAGAAAGGTATTATATCTCCAAGGCAAAAAGGATTTGATCTTGTTGAATTTAATGATCCTGATATCCAATCTGGAGATCCTACTAAAATAGAAATACAGATAGATGATACTTGTAATGCAGCTTGTATAATGTGTGGCCCTTGGACAAGTACTACTTGGCGAGAGTATAATCAAAAGACCTTGGGTGGTTTAACAGCGGCCCCGCCTCGTGTTAATTTGACCAATGCTATTGCTGCTATCAATGATCTCATTGATTTTGATAAAGTTAAAATTATACATTTCTTTGGTGGAGAACCTTTCAAGACTAATACACATATAGAGATACTTAAGAGCATCAAGAACCCACAAAATATAATAATAAGTTATATCACTAATGGTAGTATATTTCCTGACCAACCTACCCTGGATCTTTTGCTTTCTTTCAAAGGCATCAAAATATTTTTTAGTATAGATGGTACAGGTGATCATTTTAATTATATAAGATGGCCTCTCCAATGGAATCAAGTAAAAGAAAATTTATGGAAATTTACAAATTTAAAAACTGATAACAAAAATTTCAGTATTAGTTTCACAGTGAATCCATTTAATATATTCTATATAAAAGAATATAACGAATGGGTTTGCGATTTCCTAAAAGATATACCTTCTGTAAAACCTAAATTTTGGTTTAAGAAAGGTCATGCGGCGACTGGAATAATGAATCTAAGATGCATTCCTCCTACACTACAGCAAGCGATAATAGAAAAATATGGAATTGAATCTTATGAATCGAGATTAATGGATAAATTTGATCCAACGGAATATGCTAAATTTATGCAGTATATAGAATATCACGATGCAGCCCGTAAGCTGGACTGGAAGAAGATATTCCCAGAGATAGTAGAACACTTTAAAATTTAAAGCAGGATAAATACAGCTATGAGAGCTAAAGAGTTTACAGAAGAGTATTACGATATTGATCCAGATAAGCTGCATAAAGCCGCTTATCTGCAACGTGCTGTGGACAAATATAACTCTCGCTACCAAAATAAAAAACCTCTGAAGAATCCAAATAATCCTTATGATGTAGACGAACCCAAGACTCCAAATCCTCTTGCTACATTTGGAAATGCGTTCGTTCAACAGCTAACTGATCCAGAATATAAACCACCAACACTAACTGACAAATTAATGTCAAAAGCGCAAAGGATTTATCAAGGTGCCGTTGCTGCTAATTCTAAAGTGTCGGGATCTAGATAATACTACAGCGGGGTCTTTTGCTTGACTGCTGATCTAATTAGTGTTATAACTAAAATATGATAAATTTTATAAAGACTCTATTCGTGCTATTGGCCATCAACTGGATGGCAGTTACAGTGGGTATTATGCTATGCCTTATCCCTTATTTGTATTGACACTGTTTAGTAATGTGTTATATTAAATAATACAGAGGAGCACTAGTATGACTACTACAGCCGTACACTACCGAGTTTTAAAAGAGCTTGAAGCATTCTGTGCCCATCAAGGGTTTGAGCTACAGTCTAGTGAAGTGTTTGGCACGCCTTCATTGGCGCTAATCGCAAAGGACGATTGCTTGCCTATCTACACTCGCAATACAGAATTAGCCCGAGGCACAGCAGAAGAGCTGAGAAGCTTCCTCTTAGGCTGGCATAAAGCCAAAGAGTACTTTTCAGTGCTTCGTTTAGTGGATGATAAGAAAATCGCCAGAGTAGAGCAAGACTATCGCAATAAGAAATTAACGGAGCTTATCAAATATGGAAAAAGAAAAAAAGATACAGAAGAGAGCGGATGCTGATACTAAACCAAATTTCTTATTATGGCTTATAGGTATTTTTATCTTTCACAAAATTCCATTCATCTTTTCTGTATATTATATACTATGGTCTTTAGGATTAGAAGATAAATCAATACTCATTCCATCGGCAATTATTATTGGACATTTTGCCACTTCTTGTTTTGATCGATTAGACGAAGAGGTAAATGATTATATAAATCAAAATCCTGGGTGAAGCACTATTAATGTTTGTACATCGACCACCAAATGACAATTTTACCATGAGGTTATTTCTTAAATTTGCTAGTCAAATAAAGATTCCACACGATAAATTATATATTTGGAGTGCAATACTTAATCCTAATTTTATTCATTACGAACCCAATAATTGGTATGATATAGACGAATATGGTCAAGAAAGATACAATCAACATATTATTGAGCATCCTGAAATGGAATTTCGAAATCAAATTTTAAATGAAATTAAAAATGATTTAGTGATGGTTGGAATCAAAGATCATTTAACTTCGTCACAGTTTAATCCTTGGGTTGATAAGATTCCTGATATGGCAAAAAATTTAGGATATCTTTTTAAAATGTTTGATGATAAACAATTTATTTTCTTTACGAGTCTAGAAAATATCGAACAATACTACGATGACTATCCCAATCTACATATAATTCCGTGGGGTGGCGATATAACAAATCAGATGCTAGAATATAAAGCATTAGATCCCATAACAGAAAAAGATATGAATAGCCCATACAGCTTTGTCTGTTTGAACAGAGGATTAAGACATCCGAGGGCTATGTTGGTTTCTCTACTATATGGATTAAGATTAGAGAAAAATGGAATGATATCTTGTATGTTCCAAAAAGAGATTAAAAATCTACTTAAAACAACAAATTGGCAATTTACTGAGGATCAAACAGAAATAAGAGATTTATTTGAGAATGGATTTAAGAGATTCAAACGCAGTAAACTTTTTATAAATGATAGTAAAGATATATACGGATTATCACACAATGATAATGTGAGTAATTTTAAGAACAGCTTGTCTGCATATTATAAGCAATCATTTGTTGAATTGATAGGCGAGACTTCGTATACCGAACCTGCTTTTAACATAACTGAAAAAACGCTGAACAGCATCTACGCATACAACTTTCCAATAATGATTTCTAGCAATGGATCTGTTAAATTCCTAAGAGACATAGGTATAGACGTATTTGATGATATAATAGATCACAGCTATGATTTAATAAAAAACCCCATAGATCGTATGTATAAAGCGATAACTGATAATCTTTTATTGTTAACAGACGTTGATAGAACAAAACAATTATGGATTAATAGCAGGCACAGGTTTGATTATAATTTAGCTTTTGCTAAGAAAAATCTGTATGATTTTTATATATCTAGAGCAGAAACTAGATTTGCAGAAACACTTCAAAAGATTGAGGACAAATGATTAACGAAAAAATAGGATATTATCAAACTGGTTTCCGTAGATTCCATAATACTATCGAAGCTATGCTAGAAGAGAAACGTACTGGATATAGTCTAGAATGGATATTTAATGATAAAGTATATGGTGCTATAGATTGGACCGTACCTATCGAGGTTCCCTTAAAGGAATTATACAGGTTGCGGGCTAAACAGCTGAGAGAAAAATATGATTATCTCCTCTTACAATTTAGCGGCGGTGCTGATAGCACAAACGTATTGCATAGTTTTATTGATAATGATATATTCCTAGACGAGATATCTATGAGTGTGCCTGGATTAGACAGAAAGAATCTAAACGGTACTGACAGAGATCCCAGGAATCAATATGGAGAAATTGATTTCGAAGCAGTGCCGCATCTACAGAAATATAAAAATCTATTACATCCAAATACCAAGATAAGGTTTGTTGATATCTCAACACCTACATTTGATATCGTCAATAAGGCACAAACTCCAGAAGATATATCTCTAGGTCTAGAGCCAAATGTCAGGATGATATGCAAGTCGGCATATTACAATGATCGCGACACTCAGGAACTAGTAGATAAAGGTAAAAAGGTAGCTCATATACTAGGAGTAGACAAGCCGTTAGTTCATTTTGACGGAACTGATTATTACAGTTTCTTTACTGATAGTAATGCCTATCATCAACCCATGCCTGAGTTTACTAGGAAGAATATGCAGGGATCGTATGATACTGAATTCTTTTATTGGACTCCCGATCTGCCAGAGATCGTTGTCAAACAAGCCCAAGAAGTAAAGCGAGTAGCACAATTAGATGTTTATACTAGGACTATGTTATCAAAGATAAGAAGTTCTCATATAGAGAATTTTAGAGATGTGCTTCATCCTATCATATACCCCTCACATACACACCCTATATTCCAAACTAAAAAGGGAGGTGTTAAGCTGATAAGAGAAAAAGAATCTTGGTTTTGGGAAAATATAGATGAGAGGAACAAAGGAAAATATATAGAAATGATAGACTATCTAGGAAAAAACATTAATGAGAGATTTTTAATAGGTGGCAACATAGCCAAAGGTTTCAAAAGCATAAGCACAACGAGATTTTATAAACTGTAAGTTCAATCATAAAATTTTCCAACTTCTGGAAATATCGATCGCCATTCTAACTTCCTGACCTTATCCCAATGATCTAGATAGTTAACCATATGTCTATGATCATTGACTGGAACTTCTCTTAATATATTACTTACTGTATGATTTTCTCCTAGGGTTGACCAAACCTTTTCTCTAAGAGCCATCGGTGTGTTTGAAATATTTAGAGTACCTTCTCCTCGTATGTAGCTTAATTCTATAGGTTTATTATTATGCGATATCTTAGCATTCGCATCTAACCATTCTTCCATTTCTAAAACGTAAAAGCTGTTCAGCGGAACCACACAGTAATTTATAAACAATCGGGTGTTGTCAGAGCATTCATTCTTAAATCTAAGAAGATTCTTAGATACTTTTTTCCATTCTAATGGCCATCTCATATAGTGGAACTGATCACCTATACCGTCTATACTGATATTAAAAGTTACCTTATGGAACTTAGAGTAAAGATTCCATAGCTCTTCATCTGGAAAGATACTGCCATTAGTAGCATATCTCAGTGTCACTGTGCTAGGATCTTTTATTTCTCTTATCATATCTAAGTGTGTATTGGTTGCTAATGGTTCTCCTCCCCAAAAATGAAAATCTTTTACTTTATCTATATCGATTAATACTTTCAATCTATCTAATTCTTTTTTGACATTAGATTCCGGAAAATCATGTAGTTTTAATTCTTTCCTCCATAGAGAACTTTGTATAGGTCCACATTGTATACAAGCAGCATTGCAGGTAGTATCTAATACTACTTCTAATTTATAGATATCATTACCGATATCTCCGGGTATACGTTCAAAAGCATCTGTTCTCATACTGCTTCCGTGCGTAATTTCTTTCAATTTACATTTACTACAACCTGGGAGGAAATCAGTAGCAGTTGTATATTTGAGTCTTTCATCCTTAAAATTTTCATAATTGAATTCGATGTAATCATCATATAGACAACAGGGATTAAAGGATAATTTTCCTGTATCTCCCGGTACCCTGAAACTTAATGCGTTAGATAACACTCTACAGAACTTGTTTTGCATTTGATATTTATATACCACTTGACGCATTAAATTTTTTATGTTAATATATAATATAATAAGGTGAGATAATGATCAAAGTACAAGGCACTATCCCGCAAGAAGTAGGCGTAGCAGTAAGTGGAGGGGTTGATAGCATGGCAGCTCTCGATTTTCTACGGCGTAGGCACAAGGTTCGTGTATATCATGTCAACCACGGCACAGCATACGGCAACGAAGCCATGTCTCTAGTTGTTGACTATTGTCATAAACACCAGCTCCCTTATGATATACATTTCCTACAATCCCAAAAGCCCAAAAACAAGAGCTGGGAAGAGTATTGGCGTGACGAACGCTATGCGTTTTTTAAGTCGCAAGAACAGCAGATCGTGATGTCACATCATCTAGATGATTGTGTTGAGCAATGGGCATTTACAGCTTGCAATGGAGAACATCCTAGACCAATACCCTATAGACATAGCAATGTAATCCGTCCTTTTAGATTGAATCGAAAGGAAGAGCTAGTTAAATGGGCTACACAGCACGATGTACCTTGGTTAGAAGATCCAAGCAACAGCAATCCCAACACCAAGTTTACTCGCACTTTCATCCGTTTGTTCTTAGTACCTAATATGTTGAAGGTCAATCCTGGTCTACACAAGGTAGTTAAGAAGTCTATGCTGACTCAAGGAGAAGAACTATGAAGAAACTATTGATATTGGTATCATTGATATCAACACCAGCAGCCGCAGAAGTGTGGGCTACTGGCAAATGCACTAGCCAATACGGCGATCGTATCGAATATATCTTGCACGACGGCAATGGTTTTATTTCTTATGATAACAGCACACCCGAAGCTATGTTTTCTAAGAAAGAAAATGACTTAGGAATCATTACACACATTGGATCACACGGCAACCTAACGATGGTTGTTAATCTCAATAATGGTCGTGGTTATTATGTCACTGACTTTGATAATGGCCGACACTCGGAAGGTAATTTATCTTGCAAACTAGGAACTATGAATCGATGACAGACACACTAACCTACCTAAAAGATGCTTATTCATTCTTAATGGATCCGGCTATCGGCAAAGCTATCGAAGAGATCGAACGCTTGCAAAAGAAGTGCGATATGCAGGCCAAGATCCTACAGAGTCTTACTCCCGAACGGCATCCAGATATACTATTCATACACGGTATACTTGGCACAAAGGATGCTAACGGTATGCCAGAGCGGCTACTGGTAGTACCTGCGTATGGTGTTGACTTCAGCTACATCTATCAGCGCACAGACAAGACAACCGGACCAGAGTGGTGACAACATATTCTATCAACGGGTATGTTGTGATACCTCCAGTCTCTCCTTGGGACAAAAAGGAACTAGTTATTCCGGCTATGTCATACAGATCATTTAGTCAAACTCCCACCGAGGCATGGTTACGGCATATGCAAACTACAGAATGGGATAGCTTAAAAGTTAATCGCTGGATAGATGGTGGTTATCGTTTAAGGAATGCCACTCTAACTATAGAGGACGAAGATGAGTAATATATTCATAGTGAGCGATACACATTTTGGTCACGCTAACATACTGAAGTTCACTGATAGCACAACAGGTGAGCGCATCCGGCCACAGTTCGCATCTGTTGAAGAGATGGATGAGCATATGGTAGAACGTTGGAACAGTGTAGTAGGTGATAGCGATATCGTCTATCACCTCGGTGACGTTTATTTTGAGCACGGGCATAAGGTCTTGCCCAGACTCAAGGGGCGCAAGCGTTTGATCTTAGGCAATCACGACAATGGTAAAGCATCTTACATACAGGTCAACTTCCAGAAGGTCTTGATGTGGCGTATGTTTCCGGAGTTTAATTGTGTTCTAACACACGTTCCTATCCACGAGAGTGGGATGTTCAAGGTACAGTATAACCTACACGGGCATATCCATCAGAACCCTAGTCCAGGAGAGCGTTATATCAACTGCTCTGTTGAAGTGCAAGACTATACACCAAAGGCTATAGAGGAACTAGTACCTAGATGAAGTTCGAAGCAAAGAAATTGGATAGGCGATATAATGGATCTACTTGGTTTAATTACATCGTGGAACCTGAGAAATATGTCCTTAAATATGGAATATCTATCCCTAAACCTACTTGGCAAGAAAAAGCAGAAGCTTTTAGCAAGGTTAGGCAATGGTGTTGGGAGACATATGGACCTACAGTTGAGTTAGGAATGTATTTTGATACTAATTCCTGTATAAATGATAAGTGGGCTTGGGATACAGACAATCATCAGATGCGTATCTATCTAAAAAGCGATGTAGAGCTAGCGTGGTTTCAGCTGAAGTGGGCATAAATACTCCAGCAGGAGATTTAAACCATGAGAGAGTTCGTAGTAGTAGCACCAGATGAAGCTAGTATTGATAGCCTACACGCTGATTTAACAACAGCAACAAACAAGCCTAATATTCCTAATAGGATAGTCGAAGTTGCTGATCCTCGAGAACTAAACGAAGTAATGACACATTACTATCTCGAAGATCACGAAGCAGCAGCATTAGCAAACGATCCAAGAGTCCAGCACGTACATCTCAATCCTCTCAGAGAGATGGCTAAGCATTTTACTACTTACGGAAAAATGCTCAATGCTACAGAAACTCCTACAGCTTACAATAACACGCACGGAACCTTTACTCGCACATCAACTAATCCAGATGTTTATAACGTCAATTGGGGCCTGAGGCGCACGGGATTAGCAGCACCTGAAGCTAGTCCAGGTGCTACGTATGCTTATGACGAAGACGGCAGCGGTGTTGACATAGTGATAATGGATGATGGTATACAACCCAACCATCCCGAATTCCTAGATAGCCAGGGCAATAGCAGGGTGCAACAGATCAATTGGTATACTACTAGCCCTACTCCAACTACTCCAATGCCTGTGGGTTTTTATGATCTCAGCATACAAGGCGAAGGTGAACACGGTACACACGTAACGGGCATAGCAGCAGGCAAGACTTATGGTTATGCCAAGGGTGCTAAGATCTACAGTATGAGGATATTCGATAATACTGCCAATGGTACTAAGAGCTTTACTAATGGTATAGGCACAGCATTTGATCTCATACGCTACTGGCATCTGGCTAAACCAAACGATCCCGCTACTGGACGCAAGCGTCCAACTATCGTTAATATGAGCTGGGGATTTGCTTGGTATTATAGCGGCAATCCAGCAAACCTAAATGCTAAGGTAATCACTAACATTACCTATAGAGGTTCAGCACATAACTATTCTACTAAGGTCAGCTATCAATCAGCTTACGGACAAGTCGGTCCAGAGCATGGATTCCGTGTACCAAGTATAGATACACAGATACAACAGGGCATGGCAGCAGGCATCATATATATCGCGGCAGCAGGAAACTATAGCCATAAGGTGGATTTATCTACGGGCCCAGATTACAGTAACTTCTATAAGAGCAACGTCTACGGAGTCAATCCTCCGGGAGTCGCTACATATTATCATCAGGGTTCTAGTCCAAGGGGAACTATAGATGTAGCAGCCGGCGACTATGCTACCGTCACTGTACAGAACGTGCTCAAAGAGCAGCTAGCTACCTACAGTGAGCGTGGACCGGGCGTTGATATCATAAGTCCAGGAACTTATATAACTAGCTCAACTAGCGCTCTAAGTACTTTTAGTCCATTCGCATATGATTTCGGTACACAAGCACAGAACACATTCAAAGCCTGCAAGATAAGCGGAACCAGTATGGCTACTCCACAAGTTACTGGAATATGCGCTTTGCATCTAGCACGCCATCCGGAAACTACTCCTGCACAGATGTTAACTTGGGTGACCGCTAATAGCAAGAAGGGTGTAGTCAATACTACTACAACTGATAATGATTGGTTGAATAGTCGTGCATTAATGACACAGGCTAACAATTATGTTTACAATCCTTATCACGGTGGATTTACTGATTGACATCTGATAGGCTAATCTCTATAATAAGAGTATGAAGTTTAGGAACCAATTGCATCCCGGCGAAGGCCGGTGGTATATGATAGGTCGTACTAAAAATCAAGAAGAAGACAAAGCATTTAGAGAATGGATGGATAAGCACTGTCCTGACTGTATGTATATCCTTAGGTTTAACAGTGGCGAGCCCTACTGGGAGATTCGCGGTGGAGATAAGAAATGGCAATCGCTCATCTTGCTAAGATGGACTACCCTAAATTAGGAAAACGATATTTTATGAAAGATGATAAAGTATGTGAAATACACATTGTCGTTGTAGCTTCTTTTTGTATGGATGAGTATAGCGATGATCCGTATGTTATGGCTGCCGAACCAATATATAAATGGCAGCAGACCGAAGCAGGTAAATTTATAATGCAACACGCACTAGATCAGCCTGAGTTCTTTTGCATCCGAGAACCGCATACAATGCAGACACGCATACGGATTACAGCTACATTAGAAGGTAAAGATCTGACTTTTTATAAATTAAAATTTCCTGAAGCATTGGGTTAATTACTTGACAAATCTCTTGTATTATGTATAATAGAATAACAGGAGATTAAAAATGCCTAAGTTTTATATGCTAATCGGAGTACCAGCAGCTGGCAAGAGCACTTGGCGTGCGCAACACGCAGGTATAACTGTTATCAGCAGCGATGATATCCTTGATCAGACAGCGGCGGCACGTGGCTCTACCTATAACGAAATCTTCAAAGAAAACATCAAGTTTGCTACACAGCTCGCAGAGGAACGTGCTCGAGCTGCATTCGCAGCAGTTGAGGATGTTATCTGGGACCAAACTAATCTAACCAAGAAGAGCCGCAAGTCTAAACTAGCACTCGTCCCTAAAAACTATACCAAGATCGCAGTGTTCTTTCCTACACCAGAGTGGGACGAACACCAACGGCGTTTAGATAGCCGCCCAGGCAAGAGCATCCCGTGGAACGTGCTCAACGGCATGATCCGCAGTTTGGAAGAGCCTTCATACGACGAGGGCTTTGACGAGATAATTACCGCTTGACATAACAAAACAACTCTGCTATATTATTATAATACTAAAAACAGAAGGATCATACAGTGACTTACTTCCTACGTAATGGTAATACATTCCGCGTGTCCGATGAAGCAGCCCTTGACCTACACAAGCTGCTGCCTCCGGGCAATTACATCATCAAGCAGGATATGTTTGGCAACCTATTCTTGGAACAGACTGGTGATTTTGAATACAAAGGCAAGCTCTACGGAGATACCGGACGCAATGCAGATCGCATCTTGAATACCTTTGATTCTCGCACTGCTAGCACAGGTGTGTTGCTAAACGGAGAGAAAGGCAGCGGCAAGACGCTGCTGGCCAAGACACTTAGTATGCGCGGAGCCGAAAAGGGCTATCCAACGATCCTTATTAACTCAGCATGGAAGGGCGATGCCTTTAACAAGCTGATCCAGAGCATCGAGCAGCCTTGTATCGTGCTGTTTGATGAGTTTGAGAAGGTATACGATTCCAGCGAACAGGAAAGCATCCTAACGCTGTTGGATGGTGTGTTTCCTAGCAAGAAACTGTTCGTGCTTACTTGTAACGACAAGTGGCGCATTGACAGCCATATGCGCAATCGTCCAGGACGCATCTTCTATATGCTAGACTTTAAAGGACTAGCTGTTGAGTTTATCCGTGAGTATTGTGAAGATAATCTCAATAACAAAACACATATTGATAGTATCTGCAAGATCTCTACACTGTACGATGCTTTCAATTTTGATATGCTCAAGGCTCTAGTTGAAGAAATGAATCGCTACAACGAAACTCCTCAAGAATCTATGCGTATGCTTAATGCTAAGCCAGAACACAGTAACAAGATCAACTACAAGGTGGAAATGATCAAGGATAATCTTCCTGTTAAGGTTGAAGAGAATTGGCACGGAAATCCGCTAACAGGCAATTTAATGTTTGACTACGTAGATGGAACTGACGATGACGGCGATGAAAACTGGCAGACTATCCGTGTTAGTCCGAATGATCTCAAGAACATTGACAGCAATAGCGGAGTGTTTATGTTTAGTTTTGAAAACGGATTTATCAAGCTAACCCGCGAAAGGGTTCCAGAGTTTAATTATTTTAATGCGTTTTGATCAGCTTGACTTGCGCACAAAATCTGCTATAATAATAAAAATAGGAGAGCAAAATGCGTTATCAGTTTCCATCTATACAGCATCTAGATGATGTGCGTCCTGCCATCGAGGGGTGTGATGAGTTCATCATCGCAGAGCGTGAATGGGGCTATGTGGTTAACTACATGGTCGCAATGTCTGATACCTTTCCTCCCGTAGTATCTGAGGTGCCATACGGTGCTCATACTCGCGGGTTTAAGATTGAATATGATGAAATGGCTGCTATACGGCGAGAGTGCCGTGGTCTATTGTTTAACAAGGACGGCACTATAATGAGCCGCCGCCTGCACAAGTTTTTCAATGTGAACGAGCGTGATGAGACGCAGTTCGGCAAGATCGATTTTTCACAACCTCACGTCGTGCTTGAGAAGCTTGATGGATCTATGATCACTCCTGTGATTGTAGGTACTACCACAGGACCTAATGGTATCATATCGGGTGGATATGTGCGTTGGGGCACCAAGATGGGTCTTACTGATGTAGGTATGGGTGCAGAGGAATTTGTGGCTCGTAATCCCGATTATGCTCGATTTGCTATGTTTGTCATGACACTAGGTATAACTCCTGTATTTGAATGGTGTAGCCGCAAGCAGCGTATCGTGATCGATTATCCTGAGGATCGTCTGGTTCTCATCGCTTTGCGTCACACTGTCACTGGAGAATATAAGAGCTACGGTGAAATGTGTGCTTTAGGAGATCAGTTTGGCATCGACGTAGTCAAGGCATACGATGGTGATTCGGAGGACTTGGCTTTACTAATGGATGAAACTCGTTCCTCACAAGGAATCGAAGGATGGATCGTGCGCTTTGACGATGGGCATATGCTCAAGGTCAAGGGCGAATGGTACCTTCGCATCCATAAGACTAAGGATCATCTGAGCCAAGAGAAGAATGTGGTTGAAATGATAACTTCTGCAGGTATCGATGATATCAAGAGCTTTATGCTAGATGACGATCGCAAGCGTCTAGAAGCTTTTGAATCTGAGTTCTGGGGAGGTATCGCTAGTAGTGTTGACAAGTACGATAAGTATTGGTTGATGGTACAGAATGCCGGATTGGATCGTAAGACCTATGCCCTACAGTGGATGCCTACTATCAAGGACCAAGATCCTTTCGCTCCGCAGTTTATCTTTGGTAAGTTTGATGGTAAGAATACTCGTAATATGATCATCGATGCTATCAAGAAAAACTGCGGAACACAGACTAGGATAGACAGTGTGCGCGGCCTTTGGGAAGGAGCACATTGGAATTATCAGTTTGATGGAGATAGCTAATGCGTATCATAGGTGGGCACGATTATTATGATTCTGCCCTAGCATATGGGCAAGATAGCGAAGTTGTCTTTGTGCGTGAGCACAAAGAGATCTCTGACAGAGATTGTCCGCTTTATGCGGGCTATCCCCATAGCATCATTAAAGGCAAATCTTGGAGTGACAACAACACTCTTAAGTATAAAGATCCTGCATTAGGTATGACTGTTTTGGTGCTGTTGCCTATCAGCATCTATGTAGCAGGAAAACACTATGGCGGAATACGTGTAGTAAAAGAGTTTGGTAGTGAGATACTTAACGTATTCTGGCGCTATGATGACTTTGTTGCCTGGCTAGCAGGGTTTGATAGAGAAGTAGCTAAGCCTTCTTCTAAGAGATACAAGTGGGAGAAGGTAGAGACGGAGAAAGATATATTTCCCGATCTTAAAACCTTCTTTACCCCTATAGCAGCTACAGCACAACAGCTAGAATGGTTGATTGATAACAGGGTAGTTACAGCAGTTTGGTGCGAGCGCAGAGATCGAGGCTACTATAGGAGAAATCCTATAATGTGGCAATGCAACTCTGCAGAAAACGGCAAGTCTCTCAAGGATTACGGCTTCCCTAAAGCGATCGATCCCTACACTCTGTTCCAAGAGATCAGTATGTTTGTTGGAGGTGTGATTCCCCGCAATCCTAATCCAATGGTAGAGATCACCGACGATGTTGTTAAGATAGCCAAACACGGGTTTGACAAATGGACCTTCCGTAGACACAAGGATGATGCATAATGATTAACTATGTACAGCCCATGCCTACCAAGAAGGTATTGTGGGAACGTGTAGGCGACCGCTATTGGCTAAAAGCCAAAGATACTGAATATAATGAAAACATATTCCATACTCCGACTGAACTACAGATGAAAACTGTACAGGAATGGTGTAAAGCCAACAACTGTGGTAAGCGCATGAGTTTTAGTGAGTTCCGTTTTAAGAATGAAAAAGAGATGTCTCTATTTCTGCTGAGGTGGTCGTGAAACTGATATACGAGAAATGGGTCAAGAGGCGAGGTATGAAACGCAGATGGGTATACCAACCACATATACACACATTTTTTTGGGATCGAAGCGCTTATGATCGTATGTTTAATCGTATGTTAGAAGATGATGATGAGTTTGTTGAATGGTGCTGGCAACACGACTGTAATATACATCATACTTGGGTAGAAGTTCCTGATGAAAAGACCGTAACACTCTTTATGTTGAAGTGGACTTAATGGAAGAGATCTGTCAGCAGCACTCTAGAGAGATACTGGATCGCTGGACGATGTTCCAGTATGCCAAGGCGAACGGTTGGACCAATGTGATGATCCCTCTCGGTCATAAGAGTATCTCAGACGAATGGATTGAACAGAACATAAAGAAAATCTATATCTGTTATGGACACTATTGGTATTTCGAATGTGAGCAAGACGCTGTCCTTTTTATCTTGAGGTGGTTGTGACTGAAACTTATGTTGATTACAAGATAGGTGACGGCATGGAAGGAATAATCAAAGCCCGAGAAGCAGCTGATTGGCTAGAGAAGGAACTACCTAACCCTCCAACGGATGAACCGCAGCGATGGGATCTATATTCTCTAGATGATGATGTTTGGATACGGATTTATGATGAGAAGGCAGCTGTTATATTTGCACTGAAATGGTTATGAGCTTACCTCCTATTGAACTAACCAGGACAGAATGGGAAGAAATAAGATCTAAACTAATTAAACAGTACGGACTTAGTATCCTCATCTCCGATCGACAGCGTCGTGAATTAGGATTTGTATGCCGAGCAAAAACTCTTAGCTGGCAAGATGGTTACTACATTGATTTTTGGGAAGAGAAATACAAGACCATGTTTTTATTGAGGTACAAATGATAGAACCTATCAGAGAAATATGGGAATGGATTAAACAGGACTGGCGCAGCCATCCAGTTAGATTTATAGTAGAAACACTTTGTTGGGCAGACAGCTTAGCCTGTGCTATAATCGTAAATAGCACAGTACCAAATCTACCCTTCTTGCTGCTTTATCCTCTTTGGATCAGTGGCACATTGGCCTATGCTTGGTGTGCCTATAGCAGAGATAGTTTTGGTATGTTGGCTACGTTTTTAATGATAGCCAGCATGGATAGCGTGGGATTTATAAGGGTATTGTTGCAATGGATTGGGTAGAACTAAAAGCAGATCAAAAGTGGCTCTACTATGAAACCGGATTTGAACAGCTGCATCCTATTCCTTATATACATTCCTGGATGGAAGATCAGGGATTAGAATATTGTAAAGATTGGAATGTGGTACGAAGAGGACAAGAATACTTTTTCCAGTTCCCTAATGAAAATATAAAATTGTTGTTCTTGCTTAGGTGGAGTGATATTATCGCTTGACAATCCTCTGTTTTATGTTATAATATATTATAAAGTAAGGAGAGCAATCATGGATAACGAACAACCTTGGAACTACAGCTACAAGTACACTTACAGTTGTCCCAAGCGTAACTGGGTTGACGGATGGACAGACGATGCGCTAACAAGATTGATCAACGATCTAACCACAAAGACTGTTATGGATCTACAGGATCTCAATGAACGTGCAGTACAGGAAGATGGTTGTGCGTTAGCTAAAACCATGCTAGAAAACATAGGCATCAAGTGTCCCAACCTCTGAGCACCAAAAAGCTGAGGAAGATAGTTAATTCTATCCTCATCAAACACGGTTTAGACAAAGCCAAAGCTAAAACAAGGCAGCTGCCGCGTTGGGGATCTTGGAACACACCACCAAACTTTAAATCTTATGAATACAGTGGTACATTACGCAAGATACATTTCCATATGGAATTTGATGATCGTGAACAGCGTGATAAGGTTTGGAAAGAGATCACTATGATGTTGAGCCTAAGTGGCTATCATCACGAGGGACAGGCTTTAAAGATAGAATTTTGGACTACTAACATAGCAGTAGATCTGTATGGGGTTATAAACTAATAGAGGATGGAATGTTTAATATAACGATTGAAAACGAAACAGCCGAAGCACTATTCCGTGATATCCTTATCCAGGATTGGCGAGGCTTGAAAAGCGAGATAGCAGCTTTAGAAGCCAAAGGGGATGATATTAAACCTTTTGAATCTGAAGATTTAACTGCTGATCGCCGCTGGGTTGCTGCTATGGAAACACTAATGGAATACTATCTCCCCTATGATGCAGCGCAGCAACTCCTCAATGAAACCACCAATTGAGCACAAAGATATTTTTGGCAGATTGATCCAAGTGGGAGACGCTGTAGCTGCTCCGCATTGGAACAATAATTTAGCTATATGGGTTACTATTAAACTGACTCCCAAAATGGTGAGATTGCGCAGGATTGGGTACACAGTGGAAAAGACTGCCTACCCCACGGACGTTATCAAGGTTGACGGGCCCGAGGTTACATTGTATTGTATAAAGCATAGTGAAAAACAGAGGAGTAGCTAATGTTTGCAGGTAAGGTAATCGTATTCGATATCGATGGCACGTTAGCTAACGTAGACCATCGTCGCCATTGGGTCGCAAGCAAACCTAAGAACTGGGCTGCTTGGAATGCTGCAATGCATCTGGATACTGTCCATGAGGATATCTTATGGATGCTGAATCAGTTTGAAGCTGAGGGCACGACCCGTATCATTCTGTGCAGTGGACGTGGTAGCGAGACCCGTGCAGTCACTGAGAAATGGCTGAAGGATAACAACATCTACTACAATTCACTCTATATGAGAGCGGAGAAGGACAACCGCAAAGACTCAATCGTTAAGGTTGAGCTGCTGCACGATATCCAACGTGATTGGGGTTGGCCTTGGCTGTGGGTAGATGATCGCAAGCAGGTCGTGGATGCCGTGCGTGAGGCAGGTGTTCGTGTGCTGCAGGTTGCACCCGGAGATTTTTGATGTGGGGATCTCCTATTGAAGTAGAGCGCCGCAACAGGATCCGTCTTTCTGTTGCGGCGTATGCGTATGAATTTGAAAACGATAGCATTATAAGTGATGGTGATTTCGATTCTCTAGCTGAAGCTATCAACGTACAGATAAGTACCGATAACGAGCTGTTAGATGATTTCTTCCGAGAAAAGTTTGCGCCTCATACAGGGCAGTGGATACATGATCATCCTGAGCTTGAAAAACTAAAAAAAATCTACTATGGATACTATCGGAATCCGAGGAAAAAGAAATGAAACTGCAGATAATTAGTGACTTACATCTAGAATTCCGCGATCCGCCTACAATCGTTAATGCTGGAGCAGATGCACTTGTGCTCGCTGGCGATATCTGCGTGGTAGATCATCTTTATAAAAATCCAGCAACATATGGGTTACCTAACAATGGATTCTATGCTAAAGATGCCGAACGTTATCGCGATTTCTTTAATCACGTTAGCCAAGAGTTTGATACTGTCTATTATATCATGGGCAATCACGAATACTATCACGGTAGATGGAATAACACAGCCGAAAGATTAAGGGATGAGCTTGAGCCTTGGCCAAACATCACTATGATGGATAACACTTGGCTCAATATAGGAGATACCCGTATCATTGGCACTAGCCTATGGACTGATATTAACAATGCCAATCCATTGACGATGGAGGGTGTTAGATTTATGATGACTGACTACCGTGCTATCACTATCGAGAACAGCGGGGTCTATCATAAGCTGCGGCCTATCGATACAGTTAAAGCTAATAGATATGCAGTAGAATTTATTAAGGAAGGTATGCGCGGCTGGGACGGCAAAGTGGTAGTGCTTGGGCATCACGCTCCGTCACATAGCAGCATACATCCAAAGTACAAGAATCAAGATGTAATGAATCACGCATTTGTTAATAGACTTGATGAGTATATTGTTGATCATCCTCAGATCAAATTATGGGTCCACGGACACGTACACGACTGTTGGGACTATATGATCGGCGACACCCGTATCGTTTGTAACCCTAGAGGATATCCGGGAGAGACGAATGGATTTAATCCTAACCTTATTGTGGAGATATAAAATGGACAATTACTGGCTTAACGAAGCGTGTAGCACACAGGCTAAGTTAGATAATGCTAACACAGAGATCGAACAGCTGCGCGAGTTTGTTAAAGAAGTAAAATCTTTGACAGAAAAATATGATGTCATTGCTTGCACTAACGGCAACAGATATGCTAGTGTTAGTCCTAAGAAGATACACGATGTGATACGCAAGATAGATCCAGAATGGCGGAAGGATAAAGAATGAAATGTTCAGACAGTTTGCTGTATATTCTAGAGATGAACATTTCGTAGAAGTACTTACTTGGTTGAGAGAAAACAATATCAATCGAGAATCACACATTAACAGGACTAGGTTTTGGATGCCTAAAGGTCCGTTACTTACTGAATTTTTATTGCGCTGGGGAGATGTCTGTCCCAGAGTATACGACGACGAAAACGTTCAAACTGGATATAGAGTGCCTAAATGATTGATATGGACGACTTATATAATTACTATCAACTGAGGATCGTAGATAGCCACCGCCGAGCTCCTGTGATGCGTTTGCCGTTATCATATCGGATAGACATGACTGCTGTGGAATCAATGCAAATGGAAAAGTATCACAGTGAAAGGCTGTATACTATCGAAATAACTGAAAGCAATCTCGATAGGTTGAACACAGACGTGAAACATTTCCAAGAGTATTGCCGAGATCCAGGAGATTATCGTGAGATGCGAGAGCGCGAAGATTGGACACGCCGGAACGTCCCAGCAGTAAAGAAAGCTTGGGACAACTATAAGATGTTATTACGCCTAGCAGCAGAGGGACGCACACTTGATTAAACCTTTACGCGATGATCTTATGGTACAGCAACAGATCAATGGGGCTTGGCAGCATATGGTTGGTGTAATTATGCTCAACCAAACAGGCCGGAAGCCTGTAAAAACTGTGCTACCGGAATTCCTTTCCCGTTGGCCCACGGAGATGCATTTCTATTTTCTCGCAGATCTAGATGTTGTTAAGGATGTAATCAGACCATTAGGTATGGTTAATGTGCGCGAAAAACGTTTGCGTAGGATGACACAAGATTTCTTGACTTGGGATAGAAATAATGCTGCTGACCTCTACGGTATCGGTAAGTATGGCAGCGATAGCTATGAGATCTTCTTTAAACAAAACTATTCAGTACAGCCCACAGATAAGGAACTCATACGCTATTTGAAAGAAGAGATAAACATTGAACATATTTGAAACACAGACAGACTTTATCACTAGAGATCCACGCACTGATCAAGCTATCGAACGGGCATTCACTGCAGAAACGCAGCTAGCAAGATATGAAGCTTGGATACCCCCACAGTTTTTAAAAGATAAATCAGTGCTGGATTTAGGTTGCTGTCTAGGAGCATTTGGAGCATATGCTTTAAGCAACGGAGCTAAGAAATATGTAGGTGTGGAAATAAGCAAACCATTAGCAGCTATCGCTGATCAAAATCTCACCAAATATTATGGGTACTTAGATAACTGGGATATCGTAACAGATAGCTGTGAAACCTTCCTTGAGAACAATTTAGAAGAATACGATTATATAATCATTGGTGGAGTGCTACACGCTATCACCAATTTCCTTCCTGTCCTAACTGCTATGGCAACTTGTGCTAATACTATAGTGATTGAAAGCATACATCCACCTATCTCTTTTTTATTACCTTTGATTAATGAGGTAGGAAAACTAAAGGGAGAAGAATCATATGAGAGCTTACATAAGCTGATGCTCGGTGTTGAATACGGTTACCCATTTGTTAGCTACAATGATAATGGTAAGATGATGCATCATGACAATCACGAAGCAGTCAGCAACATACTAGGGATCTTACCCAGCATGGGCGCACTCAAGATTATAATGAATCGTTTGGGTTACAAGGAAGACATACGAGGATACAATACGCTTAAGAAAGAATATCCAGAACATTACGGTTTCGGCAAGAGATTTCTATTAGCATTCGTGCGTGATAGCAAAGCTAAACCAATGAGCTATAGCGAGCTAATAGATAGCGAGCACAAAGAAATAATGGAATGGCGAGACGATAATGCGAAAGGAACCATTTAATGTTTAACGACATAGATAAGAATATTTTATTACGATTAATGCTATTACATACAGCAGTGATTGCATTTAGCAACTTTTTAGTTAACTTCAAATTTACGGTGTTTGATAGTCCGATTGCCTACAGTACGTTAGTCTACCCATTGGTATTCTTGCTAACTGATCTAACGGTAAGATTGATAGGCAAGAACACGGCTAGGCTAGTAGTGGCAGTAAGTTTTATCCCAGGTATCCTCGCTAGCATACTAGTTATAATGGCTAGTGGTGCTCCGGAATCGGTCGCTATACGAGTAGCCCTTGCTAGTGGATTTAGCTACATTGTAGCACAGTTACTAGATGTATATGTATTCCAGTTTCTACGCGAAAAGTATACACAGTGGTGGATCGCTCCATTGATTAGTGGCAATGTTATGATGGCGCTATCAACATACTTGTTCTTCGCAGCAGCATTTATTGGAAGTGCAAACGCATTTATGGCAGAGAATTGGTTTGAAGTAGCCACTAACGGTGTGCTTGGCAAGCTGATATTTGCATCGGCAGTCATCGTTCCGCTATATGGAATGGTTCTTAACTACCTATTAGGGAAACAAAATGAATCCATTACCCAAGCATAGTGCTAGCTGGAATAGACTAGCACCACCATTGCGTCCTACTACTCAAACAGCACAGCAGATGCGAGATCTCTGTGTTACGGGTGAGACTCTATTGCTAGGTGTGACACCGGAATTCCATCCGCTATTTGATAACCTGCTAGCAGTAGATGTTAATCAACACATGATAGATACTGTTTGGCCCGGAGATACCGAATCCAAAAAAGCCATTCTAGCTGATTGGAAAACAATGACTTGGTCTCCAGGACAGTTTGGAAATATCATAAGTGACGGTGCTTTGGGACTGCTAGGTAAATTAGACAATATGGTTAACTTTGCAAACAAGTGTAAGCTTTGGTTAAAACCAAATGGTCGATTGATACAGCGTGTGTTTGAACGCCCAAGGATACCAGTTACGATAGAAGAATTAAAATACGACCTACAAGCCCGCACTGGGCTAGGATGGAACGGATTCAAATGGAAGATGGTCTATTATATAGCAGCAAAAAATAACGGACCAGTTGAGCTAGCAAAAGTTAGAGATCTATTTAATGAGATAGCACCGGATCGAAAATATGTTGCCATGAGCACGGGATGGAATATAGATGATATCAATACGATAGATCTATATGAAAACATAGACACGGTGACTTTTGTGCCAGACAGGCAGCAGTGGGTGTGTGTATTTGATATCGCAGATTTTGTAGAAACTACAGGATATGATCTGGCAGACACTTGTCCTATCATAGTTTGGAAAAAAGATGGCAAGTAAGATAGAAGCACTCAAGACATTAACGGCTACTCTATCACAGCTTCAGTGGTATACTCCCAAGGCTCTTAGGGATATACAGACCGTAAAGCTCAAGTCATTAGTAAATCATCACGTGAAGAACAGTGAATGGTTCCTAGAACGCATAAGAGTTTCCGGACTACAGCCTAAAGATATATCGGTAGATAATATCACTGCCCTACCTTTGCTTTCTCGTAGAGATATACAATCGGCAGGTGAAAGTTTCTTTGCTAGAGAAGTACCAAAGGATCACGGCAAGCCGGGCGTAGTCAAGACCTCAGGGTCAACAGGCGAACCTGTAGTAATCAAAGCTACAGATACAGTAGCACAGTTCTTCCACGCATTCAACTATCAAGAGATACTTTGGCACAAGAGAGACTTTAAGTCAAGGTTAGCTTCTATACGAGCAGGACACCATGAGAATAAAGAAATAACTAATTGGGGTGCTCCTTATGCGCTAATGCACGAAACTGGACCTATGCTGTCTATCAATATATGGACTGATATCAAAGAACAAGATAGGCTATTGCGCGGCTTTAATCCTAACATCCTCATCGTATATCCCAACAATCTAAAGGCCCTGCTAGATATATGGGAGAAGGATATCCCCCAGTTCAAACTTAAACATATCAAGACTATAGGAGAGACTGTTAGCGATAGCCTCAGAGTTAGGACTAAGCAGCTACTTGGATTAGATATCGAAGATTCATATAGCAGCCAGGAGATGGGTTCTATCGCAGCTAAGTGCCCAGACAGCGATCTCTATCATACTATGGATCAAAATCTCGTAGTAGAAGTCGTAGACGATCGAGGTGCTCCAGTCACAGCGGGGTCTATTGGCAGGGTAGTAGTTACTGATCTACACAATTACGCTAGTCCAATGATACGCTATTCTATAGGCGACTATGCTGAACGTGGACCGGAATGCAGTTGTGGTAGAGGATTGCTAACACTAAAGCGTGTAGTAGGTAGAGAACGCAATCTAATCATACAGCCGGATGGTAGGCGCTATTGGCCCATGGTTGGTATGTATAACTTTGACGAGCTAGACTTTATCATACGCAAGTATCAGGTTATACAGCACAGCAGAGAAATGATCGAATATAAGATAGTAACAGACGATCCTATAACGGAGACACAGAGAGAAGCTCTAATAGCTATCGCTCGTAAGGCACTAGGTGATGCATTTACCTATACGGTTACACGTTATGAAAAGGAATGGCCACTCCCTCCCAACGGAAAGTTTGAGGAATTCGTCTGTAAAGTATCCTAAACATTATACTATCTGATTAAATACGTGTATAATGTTTAAATAACAGAGGAGTTGTTATGGTTAAGTACTATTCATATATAATAGCCTGCCTTGTTTTTATTTCTCCTGCACCTGCGTTTTCTAGTGAAATGGTATTCCAGTTTAAGAATCCAACATTTTCTGGTGTAGGATGGAGTAGCCAAGTATTAACTATCGAGAACGAAGAGTATACTCGACAGCAGGCCCGTGATGCGCAGCGCAAAGCCGACGCAGAAGCTGTTCAAGCCGCATTGCAAAATACCAACCTACAGAAGTTTCTCAACAACTTAGAATCTCGCATATATGCACAGTTGAGTTTGCAGTTAAGCAATGCTATGTTTAGCGGAACTAGTACATCAGGATCTATGGATTTCCAAGGTAGCACTATTAGTTGGGTGCAAGACTTATCGTCTAACACAATTAATCTTACCATAACAGATCAAAGCGGTAACCAAACAAACCTATCAGTGCCGATGGGAGGATTTAAATTCTAATGAAAAAATCTTTACTCTTGATACCGTTGGTAGCGATGCTATTAGCAGGGTGTGTCAGCAATAAGACTATAGATAGGATCGCTGATACTATAAATGATAACGATAGTGGAGTTCCTTCACCAACTGCCCAACCTATAACTAAACTACGACGTAGTCCATTAGCAGACATACCTCCGCTAGCAGGAGAACCAATAACTATCGCAGTCTATAACTTTAGTGACAAGACCGGGCAGAGGAAACCAAACGACACTGTAGCCGTATTGAGTAGCGCAGTAACACAAGGTGCTGAAGTATTCCTTATCAAAGCACTACAGGATGCTGGCAAGGGAAAATGGTTCCAAGTTATTGAAAGGGTAGGATTAGACAACCTAGTTAAAGAAAGACAGCTTATACGTAGCCAACGTGAAACTTACGAAGGTAAAGAAGCTAAACCACTTAGCCCCCTATTAGTCGCGGGTGTTATGATCGAAGGTGGCATAATTGGATACGATAGTAATATAGCTTCCGGTGGCGCTGGCGCTGCTATGCTCGGTATCGGTGCTTCTGCACAGTATAGGACAGACGTGGTTACTGTTGTTATGCGATTAATAAGCGTATCTACTGGTGAAGTATTAGTTACTTCAGGTGCTACTAAAACCATACTTAGTGCAGGCGTGAGCGGAAACGTGATGAAGTTTATTGATCAGAACACAATGAGCATACAGCTTGAGTCTGGTTACAACATGAACGAACAGAGTACCTATGCTGTTCGTCTTGCTACTGAAGAAGCTGTAGCAGATCTGATAAAACAGGGCGCGGCGAAAAAATTATGGGCATTTGCCGTCCCTAAGAGTACTAAGCCCGACGGAGCTAAAAAATGAAATACCTAGTAGCAGCAGCATTAATTTTCTTATCTACAAACGCTTTCGCTCAAACCGTGAACAGCGTCTATATGGATCAAAATGGAAGCAACAGCACGATCACGATTACGCAATCGGGCTCAAACAATGCTGCTGGTACAGAACTCAAAAACAATGTGTTCCACGGTAACAACCAAATCATTAATATCTCACAGATAGGTAGTGGAAACGTAGGTGACTTTACTATACAAGGCGATGGTGCTAGCCTAACTTCAAATGTCAATGGCAGTGTTAATACTGTAACTGTAAACTGCGGCACCGGCGCAGGCGGCGGTGCTGGATCTTCCTGTACTGATGCTATCATAGTCGCTAATGCAGAAGGTGGAAACAACTCTATTAATACTACTACTGGAGCAAAAAGTAATAGCAGCACAACTATACAGGGTGATCACAACAGCACCCTTATCAATAATACTAGCAATAATCTCTTAGGTGCGGTTAGCAATATCAGCATAGTGGGTGGGTACAACGCCGTTAATATAAGCCAAGATGGTCCAGCTGGTGCCAACGGATTTGTAGCAAGTGTAAGTGTTACAGGTAGTACTAACACGATAGGTGTAGTCCAATCGGGATCGGTAGACAGCAATGTACAAATTAAGAGCAACGGCTCTAACAATACTATTTCTGTTCATAGCGGAAACTGAGTCTTTAGCAACATCTGTAGGTAAAATCACAGAGCAAACAGGTCTCACTGAACTACAGAGAGACAAGAAGAGCACCCCGACTAATATCAATACAGAAGTTGAAATGGACGATACTATCGTTACAGCTAAAAGCAAAACTAGGATAACTTTTAAAGATGACAGCCTAGTAGAGATAACCGAACAGAGCAGACTCTTAATAGATAGTTTTGTCTACGATGATACCACAAGCGATGCCGGTAAGCTTGGTATGAAAGTAGCGATGGGAACTGCCCGTTTTGCTAGCGGTCAGATAGCCAAACATACTCCTGAAAGCATAAAGATAGATACACCTAGCGCGACTATCGGTGTTCGTGGGACAGACTTTACTCTCACGGTAGATGAGCTAGGTAGGACCTTAGCTATACTTCTTCCAAGCTGCCCTACCGGGTTTAAAGATATAGAAAAAGACTGTAAGGTTGGAGAGATTAGTGTAAACACAGGTATGGGCACGATAATACTCAATAAAGCTTTTCAATCTACTACAGTGGCTAGCAGAGAAAGCAAACCCAGTAAACCTGTTATATTAGATCTCAATCCCGATCAGATCAATAACCTATTAATTGTTACTCCTCCTAAACAGGTAAAACAAGTAGCAAAAGGAGCAGACAATAATAAAAATGCACTGGATATCAATTTCCTAGATCAGAAATTCTTAGACACAGCAGGTATGCTAGACGATGCATTCGTTACACAACAGAGTATGTTAGATATGGCTTATTTGGACAACTCTAGCTTCTTAATAAATATGCTAGATTTATTAAACAGCCAGTTATTAGACGATCAACTTAGTTCATTCAATACGATGTTGCCTAAGTACCCGCCTAATAAAGCAGCAGGATTAAAGTATATGCTCGTAGATACTAATCTGACTCTATATAGGATCGCCCCCGGACACGTTGCTTCTGTGAATCTAGATAAGGATTCTCCCAGCACCCTCACTCTCGTACAAGATGGAGTGACGATAGTGCAGAATGTTAATAACCAAAATGGAACCAAGATAACCATAAATCAAAGTAAGTAAAAAATGAGATATACAATAGTGATACTACTGACAATGATATCAAATGCGTATGCACAAAATACTGTCTATATCGATCAGATCGGTAACAATAATAGCATCACTATAGATCAAATCAATACTACTAATAGTTCTGCTATCGTGCTTAACAAAGGCGATAATAATGCTGTCACTATAACACAAGAGGGTACCGGAAATAATACAGCATTTATTGGTGTCCCACCCAATTTACCTCCCGGACCAAATGCTCCGCTTACATATCCTGTTACAAATAGCAACAGCAATAATACACTAACCATAACACAAACAGGTACTGGCAGTTATAATGCAGCAATAAACTTAGATCCCAATATACCTACTAGTAATAACACTGCTAATATCACACAGACTGGAGCTGCTAACAAATCTTTCCATCTCAGCCTAAGTGGCAATAACATAACTGCAAATGTAATACAGGATAGTGCTACCGTGCCTGATGCAGCATCATTAAGCATCCAATGCCTAACACCACCTTGTAGTGGTTACAGTTATACCAAACACTAAATAGTGGTATGAAAAGAATATTATTGAGCCCCTGGACCGCTCTAATAACTTTATTATTAGTAGTGGCAATAAAACTATCTAACCCTACCTTTGTAGAAAGCGTAAAGCTACGCTATTTTGATACTCTCATCACTAATAAAGCTCCTACAGCTAACAACATAATAACCGTTAACATAGATGAAGCTACACTAGACAAATACGGACAGTGGCCGTTTAAACGCGATGTATATGCTGTTATAATAGAAGATCTCTATAAACATAAAGCAGGTTTGGTCGTTTGGAACATAATGATGCCTGAAGCCGATCGTATGGGCGGTGATAGTATATTGGCTAATACTATGAAAAACTACCCCATCTTGCTCAGCAACGTGCCTAGCATCAAGGGAAAAAACACTCCTAAGAATCCGGGCGCCGCAGTCATTAACGCAAAGTATATGGATACTATCATACCCTATCCGGGTATCATAGCTAACATACCTGAGTTAGAATCAGCAGCAGTTGGTGTAGGAACTATCAATACACTACCTGAGATAGATGGTGTTAATCGCAGGATACCCTTATTGATCACTAGCGGTAGTAAGCTATATCCTAATCTATCTCTAGAAACTCTCCGTGTTATGGCAGGTGATAGCACCGTGCAGATTAAGCTAAACGAAGACGGTGTTGATAAGATGCGCATACCTAAGTTTGGTGCAATAACTACAGACAATCTAGGACGCATATGGATAGATTGGAGCCAGACTAACAAGAGCTACAGTGCTGTAAACTTACCAGATGATCTAGGAGGTGCCGTTGTTATAGTAGGCACTACCGCAGCTGGTATAGCTAATCCTGTGCCGACAGCAAAGGGCGCTATATGGCCACAAGATCTACAGGCAGCGGTGCTAGGAACTATGATAAATGGGGTAAATATCCAGAGACCCGGATGGGCAGAAGGCGCAGAAACTATCGCATTGGTTGTTGCTGGTATCTTACTTCTAGTTTTAACAAGGTGGATGTATGTTGGACTTACCTCAGTTATTGTATTGGTCGGCGGGAGTGTGCTACTTAGTCAGTATCTCTTTACTAGCTCTCTATGGTTATGCGACGCAACCATTTTTGTATCTGGAATCATCTTGGTCGCTCTGCATGCCTACGGAGTTAAATTCGTATCCGAGTTCCTCCAGAAGCAACAGATAAAGAAACAGTTTGGAACTTACCTAAGCCCGGACTTAGTAGCTAGGTTACAGAAGAATCCCGAACTGCTCGCATTGGGAGGAGACTCAGTTGAGCTATCAATCATGTTTACTGATGTTCGTGGGTTTACTACTATTAGTGAGCATTACGGAAGCGACGTTCAGGGATTAACCAAGATAATGAATCGCTACATGACAGCGATGACTAAGAAGATACTGGAGAATCACGGAACGTTGGACAAGTATATCGGTGATGCACAGATGGCATTCTGGAACGCACCACTTAGCAATGAACAACACGCAAAAGACGCTGTAAAGACAGCATTAGAAATGCTAGGGAGCCTAGATGCATTTAATAAAGAAGTTGCGCTTGAGGGTGTACCACCATTCGGTATGGGACTCGGTATTAACACTGATACTGTTGTTGTGGGTAACATGGGTAGTAATCAACGTTTCGATTACACTTGTCTCGGGGATGGCGTCAATTTGGCGAGCAGACTTGAAGGACAGAGCAAGCCATATCACGTCGCGATGGTAATTGGTCCTAAGACAAATGAGTATGTTAAAGATGCATACTTTACTTTACCTCTAGATTGCCTAGCAGTCAAGGGTAAAAAAGAAGGTGTGAATATATTCACAGTATTAGGTGAAGTATCAAAAGTTCCTGTTGGTTATAAAAATGCTAGGAACGAGCATAACACAATGATGAACGCATATAATGGACAGAGATTTATTATCGCCAAAAGCCTAGCACTAGGACTCAAGGGCAAGTTTGATGGCAAGATGGATGACTATTACGATATGTGGGCGGAACGCTGCGACGAATATGCTAAGAATCCACCGGGAGAGGGTTGGGACGGAGTTTATAGAACAAACACCAAGTGAGGTAACGTGAAGTATAAAAGCATTTTCATATCAGATGTGCATCTCGGAACAAGGATATGCCAAGCAGATAAACTATTAGATTTTTTGAGGGACAATGAAAGTGAGAAGCTTTTCTTAGTTGGTGATATAATCGACTGTTGGGCTATGAGCAAAAGTATATATTGGCCGCAGTCACATAACGATGTGGTACAGAAGATATTGCGTAAGGCTCGCAAAGGTACAGATGTAGTTTATATAAGTGGTAATCACGATGAGGTATTGAGGAACTTTGATGATCAGTTCTTTGGTAACGTAGAGATACGCGAAAAAACTATATACGTTGATGCAAAAAATAGACCTATATTAATAATACACGGTGATCAGTTTGACGTAGTAATGAAAAACGCAGCTTGGTTAGCACATTTTGGAACTATAGCTTACGATTTTAGTATGAAACTAAATGTCGTAGTTAATAAGTTTAGGCGCCTGTTTAAACTGCCCTATTGGTCACTGAGCCAATGGGCCAAATACAAAGTAAAGTCTGCCGTTAATTTTATGGGAAGCTACGAAGATAAACTTAGTGGATATGCTAAGGCAGAAGAGTGCGTAGGTATAGTATGTGGGCACATACATCACGCTAACATACGTAAGATAAATGATATTGAATATATGAACTGTGGTGACTGGTGCGAGAGTTGTACGGCACTAGTGGAAAACTATGATGGTACTTGGGAGATAATCCGATATGAGGATAACACTAGTAACTGATACTTGGGCTAATATAAATGGTGTAGTTACAACATTAAGAGCAACAGTTAAACAGTTAGAGTCTTGGGGACACATCGTACAGGTGATCGAACCTAGTCAATTTAAAACCATAGGTGCTCCGGGCTATCCTGAAGTTAGGCTTAGTTTAGATATATGGCGTGTTGGTCCTATGATAGAAAACTTTAAACCCAATGCTATACATATAGCCACCGAAGGTACCTTGGGGTTGGCCGCACGTTGGTACTGCAAAGTAGACAAACGTAGCATACCACATAATACTAGCTATCATACTAAGTTTCCAGAATATCTAAACACCTATTTTAAGTTGCCAGTTGATTGGGGCTACTGGTTAGTCCGATGGTTCCATAAGTTTTCAACAAAAGTATTAGTAACCACAAACACTATGAAAACAGAACTTAGCAATCGAGATTTCCAAAGGTTAGAAGTTTGGAACAGAGGAGTTGACAGAGATCTATTTACTAGTAAGTTAAGAGAAAAGCTAGAAGTAAAGAAACCTGTAATACTCTGTGTTAGCCGTGCTAGTAGAGAAAAAGGATTAGATGAATTCTGTAGCGTAAAGATAGAGGGAACTAAGATACTAGTCGGGGATGGTCCTTATTTGGAAGAACTGAAGCAAAAATATCCATACATAAACTACGCAGGATATAAGAAGGGCAAGGAGCTAGCAGAATACTATGCTAATGCTGATGTATTTGTTTTTCCAAGCAAGAGCGATACATTTGGTGTGGTTATGTTAGAATCTATAGCTTGTGGTACTCCTATAGCAGCTTATCCAGTCACTGGACCTGTCGATGTAGTAGAGAACGGAATCAATGGTTATATGGATGATGATTTAGAAGTAGCTATAGTAAAAGCTCTAGAATGTGATCGTGCCATTGTTGAAGCAAGCAGTAAAAAATATGATTGGGCTATATGTACTAAGACATTCCTAGACAACTTAACGGAGATTAAATAGGTTATGAAGATACTCGGTATCCACGGTGCTTGGAGCAGTAGCATCAGTTTTAACTATCTAAAGCATAAGACTAAAGTTAAAGATTGGCATTGTATCGATTACGATCATCGTGTTAATGCTTACGAAGATATCTTAGCTATGAGCATAGGTGTTATGCGTGAACCATATGTCGCTATTGGACATAGCCTAGGTGGTATGATAGCACTACATATGAGCCAAGATACCCTATGTAAAGGCATCATAACATTAGCCAGTCCATTGGCAGGCTTGGATCTAAATCTCATACAGCTCTATATGAGCAGAGCAAGCCTCATAGGCAAGATAGCGAATAGCAGCAGGCAAGTCCGAGAGATACACGAAATGCGATATGATCATTTGCCTGTGCTACATTTAATAGCTAATAAAGGATTTAATCCTTTTATCTATGAAAGCAACGACGGAGTATTACCTATTAAGGTACAGACAGGTTGGACTTGCGGTGATGTTGCTGAGATAAGTGCTAATCATTATGAAATATTACAAAGCGATGCCACAGTAGCAGCAGTAAAAAACTTCTTAAAATTATAACTTAAATGATTGGCAGACAGCTGCTACGCAGAGCAAAGCAAACATAGTTCCGAGAAAAATAGCAGCGTCTATAGGTAACCTATATCCAAACATCCATATATCGTATATATTTCCAAAATTACTGATCATTCTTTACAGGTGCTGTTGGTTGTATGTATATCTTAGCGTTGCCTGGATCCGGAGCTTGGTGCGCCAATTGTTCGGCAGCCTTGCGCTGTTGTTCGGCAGCTTCCATTTCGCGTTTCTGAGCAGCAGCAGCAGTCTTAACATCTTCTAAGTGGCGTTCACTTTCAATCTCTTTACCACGTAGTTGCAGCACGATGTTTAGTTTCTGATTTAGGCGAATAAGATCGTTATCTAACATACGTATACGATCAATCAATGCGATAAGAACAGTATTAGCTTCGCTTAGTACTGGTTTAACTTCAGTAGTTGCCCATATCCATATATAATATATCATATATCCCATACCGCCTGCTGCGACGATCGGAAAACCATATTTTGAGATTAAGTCGGCTACATTAGATTCCATTATCTTCCCACTATCGTTTTAAGTAAAGGCACCCAGCTCTTCATAGAGTAATATGCCATAGGATCTACTAAAGCATAGATAATCAAACCTATCCAAATCATAAACGGTATTACTACAAATATCAATATAAAGGCTAAAAAATATTGCCCCATTTCTTCTTTACGTTCTTGTGCTTCTCTTTCTGCTCTGGCTCTAGCTTTTTCAGAAGCCAACTTTGCTTGTTTATATTCTTCTCTTTGCTTAGGGCTCATTCTAGCTATCGCATCCATTTCGGCTTCTTTAGCTATTTCACGCATTGCTTGTTCGCGCAACAGATTATTCTGTCGTGTTATTTGATTATTAATCTCTGTAATTTTATTTTTATTTTGTATTTTTTGATTATTTGCAGCCCGTTGTGCCGGCGCATTCTTAACAACATCAACTATACCAAAAACACTGTCGGTGATGACTCCGCCCCATGCCTCTCCTAGCTTCTGCGCTTTTTTTGGGTCCATTGGGATCACGATGTCTCTCCTTTTTATGC
>Ga0208618_1000068_pt1 | contig 44566 bp, 50 predicted proteins | sample CryBogCBE18Jul08_FD_184585 | JGI IMG/M metagenome (GOLD analysis project Ga0208618, IMG submission 184585) | Freshwater microbial communities from Crystal Bog, Wisconsin, USA - CBE18Jul08 (SPAdes) | ecosystem: Environmental > Aquatic > Freshwater > Lake | place: Crystal Bog, Wisconsin, USA...
TCACTAATGCTATTAACTTGTGCTTGTTGTTTTGCTTTTGCGGCCGCTTGTCCGGCAGCTACTGTGGGATTAGGATTTGCTACATTTTGCTGTTGATTTTGCACATTTTGCTGAGCACCGGCGGCAGCGCCTACTGGCACTGTTGAAGTTTCTTTAACTTTAGTAGCCAATACTTTTTCCATCATCATTAATTTTAAATATGTTGGATCTTGTTCACTATTGTGGAAGGCAGTTGTTTGACGATGCTCGTTAACTAAATTACGTACTTTATTTAACATTAATCGAGCTTGACGTCCAGACATAACATCAATATTGATGCTATCGCCAAAATAACTTTCAAAGACTTTAGCGGCTTGCTTTGATGGTTTGGTTGATGCTAGTTCGAACAGTTTCATTATTAAATCCTCTTTGTTGACAGTATTTAGCCCAATTTACACATTTATTTAATTGTAATTCTATTTGTTTTTTATGAATAATTTTAGTTTCTAATTTTGCTACAATTAAATCACGGAAATTGTTATTTTTACTACGCTCTGCTACATTTGATCTAATTTTAATGTCTGTCGTTAGTAAATTAAGTTTATTATCTAACATCATTATATCTCGAGCTAGATTGTATTTTTTATATTTGTCAGCTATACACCAACTTAATGCTGTTTTGGTACTATGAAAAAGTCCAACTTCTGTATCACCGTCAAAAACCCGATATATAGGTTTTTCAATAATTATTTGATATCTATCAAATAATTCATAATCTCCGTTGGTATTTTGCCAAATTAAATTTTTAATGTTAGTATTAAACTCAGAGAGAAATAATTTTTCTAATTCTTTGTCGTTCATTTTAGTACGTAGTGCATTATTAAATAACCGGTAGTGCTAATTAAAAATGTTATTATCCCTACTCCCCATCCAATTATTTGATCATTTCTTTTTTCTGCCATTTTTTCGACGATTCCGTGGACCTTACAAATCATGTCAGATAATTCAGATATTTTGTGATCTACATTCTCAAGTCTGGTATTTAAAGCATTATAACGTTCAGCACATAATTCAACATGCGCTTCCAAACTCTTTTTTTCAATGTCTGTAGCTTCGATCATAATAATTTCCCGTTAATATATATTTATGTCAAACATTCAAACCATATATTTTGATTGTCCCCGCTAGTAAATATTATTGGGTCTAACTCTATTTTGTTTTTTAATCCCACTAACATGGGCACAGCCTCAGCATCTGATAATAACATTTCTGTGGGATTTTCAGGTGGACCAAACACAGCTGGGGTTTCAACTTCGAATTCAAATGTCCATAAATTTTCATTATTTACTGGAAAAGTTATGTCAAAAATTTGTGTTCGTAAGCTAATTATTTGAGTTATAGTTTCCCAATTTCTTTGCTGATTCCTTGCGTGATTCCACATGTTTTCATTTAAAATTATATTTCCTGATTTATCATTAAATGGGATGCGCGATGATTTGTAGTGCCCAGTTACACCGGTAGCTGTAATATCAAAAAAAGTTTTACAAAGGAATCTCATTAAAAATATTACTGGCTATTACTCAGATGATAAACAAGTTTAGCTTGTTCTAATATGTTATAAAGTGCCGTATTAGTTTTAGCGGCTCGGCGAATTTGCCCCCAAAGCTGATCTTCCTCAATTTGAGCTCGTACACTCAATGCTTTTGGGCTTTCGCTATGTAATTTTCTATGAGCGCTTCCAGACTCTCTGATATAGATTGTTTCCCCGCCATCTGGACTTTCATATATAACTGCTTCGGTAATTTTGTTAACTATCATTATGTGTGTATTTAATGATATAAAATTAATACAATATATTATAGTCAACAAAAAACCCACCTAAGTGGGTTTTTGCTTTTAAAATAAAATTTAAAATTAAGATGCGCTAGTTGCGGTTGATGCCAAACGGAATCCAACGTTTGTAACACTAGCGGCTGCTACGTTACAAAATGTTCCAGCTGTTGTGTTTTGGATGTTACCCAATCCTTGAATTGCAGCTTGTAATGTAGCGGCTGTATAAGCACCAGTTGGATAAACAGCTACGCTGAAATCAACTGTATTATTTGTATTATCAACTTGATACATTGCTACTGTAGCAGTTTGTTGAATTGTTTGAAGAATCAATTGAACTGCGCCATTAACGCCAGCTTGGTTAAAAGCTGAGTTACCAAGACCAACTCCAAAAAAGTCCAATTTTGGACCCATAAAGTTAGTTGGGGTACCTGCTGGAGCGTATGCTGTGTTAGCAGATAACTGAGAACCGTTAAGTGTATCAGTTGCGAATACGGGTTGTGACCCACCGTTTACCAATGTAATATATGCCATGTTAAATCTCCTTAGATGTATGAACCTTTCGGTTCTGCATTTATTTAGTAAAAAGATTTAAATTGATGGGATTGAGGTTATTTCCGTGCTAAGTTTCGTTGTTGGTTAGTCCTGCTAAATCCAAATCTGTTAACAAATTTTACAATTCCCCCAGGTATCGTAACTACCCATCCTTCTTGTCCTGGGTGTTGTTGATCTAGTTGTTGTAACAAATCTATTTTAATATCATGTAGTAATACAAATGCTGTAAATGCCGCAGTAATACCGTCAATGTTACCACGTGGGCTTTGCAAATATTCTACAATATTATTAAATTTTTTAGTGGTTACTTTAGTTTTTAACCAATTGACAAAACCAGGTAGTAATTGATTAGCGTTAAAATCAGTTACTGTTTCATCTTTAACTAAACTATTGATATAGTCTATACATAGTTTAGGTAAATCAGTAATTTGTAAAGCCCTTAATTCAGCAGGGTTAAACAGTTGGTTAATGGCTGCTCCTTGCTTTACTAACAAAGATTTAAGTTCTTTAAGTTTACCACTTTCCGTAGGTTGAACATTGGCCGTAGGGTGAATTGGTTCTATCAATAATAACCCAGGCACAGGATTTAATCTCACTTTACCTAACGGTTCTTTAGGCGCACCTGGCTCTTTATATCTTGTGTGTATAGCAATACCAACGTCACTATTGCCTATTTCTTCTCCTAACTCGCTGGCTGCCGGAATAGAATATTGTACAGTATTAGGTTTAAATATGTATGCACCACGCTCTTCTGGCGGAGTGCTAGTATACAATAAATCACCGTTTATATATCCTTTAAAGTCTTTGGGTGTAGATGCTTCTAACATAGGCCAAAGTTTATGGTAAATAGGGAATAAATTTGTCACACGATTTGCAGAATTGCCTTTAGCGGCTGCTTCAGCATCACGTTTCATCAAATGTGATTTAACTTGAGAAGGACTTGAAAATAATCCGTTGTATCCAACGGCTGTAAATCCGGCAGTATCAGTTAACACAAATGTGCCATCAGGCTGGCGACCCCAAATAAGGGCGGGACTGCCATCCCATTTTACACTTACACTTGATGTAGTATTATCTTTTAAATGTTCTATAATTGCCAAAGCATCTTTTATGCCAGTTGCGCCACGTCTAAATACTAAGTCTTCTATATGTTCGATACCCTTAGCTTGCCCGCCTTGAACTACAGGTTCTTCGGCTTCTACAAGTTTCTGCATACCTTGATTAACAATACGATCACGTAGCCTTGCTAAAAAGTTAACATCGCTCTCGCCTTTTGATTCATCTAGTTCAATTCCGTTTTTAGCAAATGCGGCTCTAGCATCTGCTAATTTTGCTTCGCGTTTAGGATCGCCTTGTAGTGCTTGTAGCATGGTTTCAACACTATACAAGTCTTCGCGATCGGCCTTTTTGTTTAACATTAATTTCGCTATTTCGTCAGGATTGGAAGAAACAACCTGATTGGTAGCACGATCTACTAATCCCTTGCGAGTTATAATTTTATAACCTGATGCTTTGGCAATACTGTTAAGCATTATGTGCCTGTCAACTGCGCTGAATCTACTATTAACAGGATGCGATATGAAAAATTGCCCTACGGCCATATCTTCCATAAACATAAAGTCTGTTTGGACATATCCGTTTTTAGGATTACCGGCTATAGGTGTTTTAAAATGTACTTGATCACCGCCTTTTTTAATATATTCTTGCGGTTTTAATTTGTGATTAATACACCAATTGGTAAGTTCCGCTATTAATTGATCAGGCGAAATATCTTTTGTACTTACTTGTAAGTCTAAATCACCCGAAGAAGGTTTTTTACCAGTGCTACCTAACCATCGCTCGGGATATCCAGTTTTTTGATCTACTTCGCCTTTTAAGTCAAGCCCAGTCAATTGTTCAAGCCAGTCGACAGTAATAGGAATATCAGTCTGATTAATACGTTGTGTCAGGGACTGCCCATCTTTGTTTTTAAATACGTTTCCGCCTTCTTTTAATAATGCCATAATTAATATTTAGTTGCCATAAGTTGAGCTAATTGTTGTTGTAAATAATGGGCTTGCCCAGTGTTAAAAATTTCAGCATTACGCAAGTCGGCCATGGTTTTATTGACCATAATATTATGATTTTCAATTTGTCTACGTCGACTGCTTTCAGCCAATCGTCTTTTAGTTTCGTAATAGTCTTCTTGTGGTACATAATTCGTATTATTTTCGGCAACTAACCCTACTGCTTTCATCAAATTATCTATTGTAGGAGACCCCGTACTACGCACATTTACTTTTTCTTTAGACTGTTGAATTTGTTGTTTTAGTTTAGCCACAGTTCTATCATCAAGCCCTGTAGCGTATGCCGCGTTTCTTTGAGCTACAGTAGATTGCACTGGTGTATTAGATATTTTTCCTGAAATTTTATCATTTACATAATCTACGCCAGCCAATGCTACAGTGGCGTATTTTTTTACTAATTTATTTACTACCGCAGGATTATCTTTATTGGCAATAATATTTTTCATCAAAGGATCTAACTGTTGTTTTACGTAAGGATCGCGTGAAGCCTGACTTAACCCAGGAATTTGTGAATTAATCCAAATATTAAAATCTTTAGCAATATCTTTCATATTCTGCTCCTTGACTGTTTATGTTTATAGTATATTATCATTTGATATTTTTGTCAACTGTTGTGAAAAAACAACATTCTAAGGCTTACTGTTTGGAGTGGTAGAAGAGGCACCAGTAACACCTTGTGTGCCAAATTGGGTGCTAAAAGATTGTGCTATAGACTGAGCTTTAGACTGATTGACTGAATTTAAATATTGAGTTAACGGAGAATTTGCACTTACTTGCTGAGTAGTCATTGCCGGTGCTGGTTTACTGGTATTTGCAGCATACCCCTTGGCGGCTAATGATTTAGCCGCGGCCTGTGCTTGTTTGTTGTATTGAGTTTGTTTAGTTATTGCTAAAGCTGTCGGGCTAGTTAATGCGCTTGCGGCCCCTTTAATACCTCCCCATACTCCGTTTTTATTACCTTTACCTTGTCCTTGACCATAACCCATTTTAGCTGCCGATAATCCTGCTTGTGCAGTTTGAACACCTGGGATAGATTGGGCTATAGGATTTACTACTCCAGTTTTTACGGCACTTCCGGCTCTTTTAGTAGCATTCCAACCCGTTTGTGCCGCTCCTTTTACTGTTTGCCCAACAGGAGATGCCGCGATATTTTGCGCTTTAGTTTTTACAGCACTAACAGCATTTTTGACACTATCTAATATACCTTCATCAATATGCTGTTTTTTAATTATTTCATGTATTTGCATCAGTTTTCCTTACTGTACGAGTAAACTTTCCCGGATCTCGAAGTTTAATCGCATTAATTAATTTGCGTGTAAGGTTCTCTGCTTGTTCAGGAGTATATGTAGCATCAATTTGTTCTAATAATCTTATAGCACTAGAAATAATATTTGCGGCACGATTTTCGATAATATGTCGATTATCTTTTTCTGTGTATAAGCTTTCTAATTCTTCTAATATGCTACGTGTTTGTTTTTGCATTTGAGCCAGAACCTTTTAAATATTTATTAATTTTTAGATAATAAATTCTAATTTAAGATTGTTTAATTTGTCCTAGCAATTGTTTTAATTTATTACTTTGTACTTCTGCTGTGATTTTACTCGAATCTTCATTTGATTCATCTACCACCTTACTTTGTGTTTTAATACTATTATAGATATTGGGTTTATTGAATGAACTCACTGGGCCTGAATCTTCAGGTAAATCTGTAATTCTCATGGTTTCAATATTATATTCCAATTCAACTTTTTGGCCAGTACCGTTACTTGTGCGAGTCTTCATACATTGTAGTTGATATCTTCCTCGTTCTTTCATAGCACGGCTTGTAAAAATACCAAATACATTATCAGCAGTATTAATTTTACTAATACCTCCTGATATATGACTATGATCAAATTCAATTTCTTCGACCGCACTACGATTTAATTGACTTGCTGTTACAAATAACACATTAAGTTCTTTAGCTAAATTACGTAATTCCTCTGATACATATTTGTCTTTAACAAACAAATCGTTAGGGCTTACTTTTGCTGATACTGGCATTAACAAATCTAAATAATCTACCATAACAAAATCAATTTTAATTCCTGTTTGTACTTGAACTTCTTTAAGATAACTTCTAACATCATTAACATTACTTTGTGCTGGCAATGATTTGACTCGATATTGTCCTGCTTTTTTGCCGAACATTTTAACTTTTAATTCAGCAGTATCTAAATCTTTTCTAATATCTTTAGTTGACATGCCCGACAACATCGCATCAGTTCGCAAACCGCATAATTCTTCGCTGAGTTCTAAACTAACATATGCTCCGCTTAATCCTTGCTCCAGCCAACTTAAAGCAATATTCATCATGACTAATGATTTGCCTGAACCAGAACCACCTGCGAATATGTTTAGTTCTCCTCTGCTAAATCCGCCATACAATATTTTGTCCAGACTTGGCCAGCCAGTACTAACCTGCCCGCCACTATTAAAATATCTGTTATTTCTTTCAGAAGGACTAGCAAAATAATCGGTTCCCATATCTTTTTGTAAACTTATTTGTACTGCGTCTTTAATAAGTTTTTCTACTGGTAAGAATTCTCCCTTTTCTAACAAGTCATACGCTTTAAGAATGGCCCTTGATAACTCTTCTTTTTTAGTGAAGCCTTCAAATTCCTCCATAAACCAATCAACATTACCATCTGGTAAGTCAGGCAATTTGTTAAGTTTAACATTTGCCGCTGCCGATACTTGTTCCAATATCGGCAATGCGCCATGTTCATCGTAATGAGATTTTACAAATTTTGCCGCCGAGCGTAAACTTTTGTCAAAGTTATCAGGATTAAAAATATTTTGTACACGCACAAATGACTCTGCGTCTTGTAACATCATTTCTAAAAATAATTTTTGTACTTCAATTCCGTAGTCGTTTAACAAGTTGTTTCCTTTTTATTTCAATTTTATATTTGTTTGTTTCTCTAGATTGCAATATAGTTAGTAAAGTTGCTATCTTACCCATACAAATTACAGCATCATTAACATCTTTGATACCATTGGACCATGTAGGCATGCTTACTGCCCAACCTAATTCTATGGCTTTATTCACTAATGTCATTCCAGCTTCATCTTGATCTGGTACTACTGTAACCGTCTTTCCTAAACTTTTTATCACTTGTGCTTGTGTTGAATTAATATCATTATGTAATACTGCCACTGCATTAATAGCTAAAGCATCAAATATTCCTTCGACCACAAATAAATGCTGCCATTCTTCTTGTTGTAAGTCAGTGCCGAATACGTATCCTAATTGTGTATCAGATATGTACTTAGGAGTACGATCATCTAAAAATCTTGCCGTATTTCCTACTATAATATTGTTATACGTAAATGGAATGACAATACGTTTGCTTGCCCTTCCTTCACAATTTGGAGATACCATATATGGGTATACTGTGTAATCTATATTTCTTTTTTTCAAATAGTTTATATAAATTTCATGCGTCGGATTATCACCATCTATAAGTTCTAAATCCTCAGGTAAATCACGTTCTTCAAATTCTACAGCTTTGATAATTTGTTTTTGATTTTCTATTAGCCCATACATTGTGCGATGTCTTAGACTTTCGATATTAATTTGTTCGATAGTCATTAAATCTACGCCCAACCATTCTAATAGTTTACGTGCTTTAAATGTTAAATCTCTACCTAATGTAAATGATGCTGTATACCCACAATTAAAACAATGATAAGAGAACCCGGTATCACCATTGATTTTTAGTCCGCCGCGTTGTCGTTTATCCTGTGAATTGCCTCTATGTATACAACACGGGGCATTAAACGATATCCAGCCAGAACTTGTATTTTTACGTTTAGCAGGGAGAAACGAAACTACATCAATCATACTATATTATAGCAAAATTAATGTAAAAAATATAGTTTATCGGTATAATAAGTTAACAACGTAACCAGTTGATATCACTACAAACGCGCCTTGATTGGCCGGGGGAACGGGGTAAGCTTCGGGATTTACTCCGCCAGCCGGTATAGGCCAATAACCAGAACCACCATTAATAACATTAATGCCAGTAACTGTGCCATCACCATTGATAGTAGCTTCGGCAATGGCACCTGATCCGTTGCCTAAAATATCTATCTTGGGAGGGGCCAGGTACCCAGATCCACCGTTACTGACTATGACACTTGTCAATACCCCGTCGGTACATACAGCATAAGCTACTGCCGGAATCCCCGGAGGGGTAGGGGTAGCAAAAAGACTATTATTAAATGCTACTCTTAGTAAAGGATACCATCCAATAACATTTAAATAGATAGTTCTTGTTTCATTATAATAAGTAGTACTTTCGGTAGCATTTAACCAAATACTTTGATACGTGTCAGCCCATTGTGCTTTGATAGTACCTGTATAACCCACTAAATCCATTTGAATCGTAGTGACATAATTCACGGGATTTATAAAACTAGAATAATATTCAGTATTTTGCCAAGAATTCCAATACCACTGCCCATCTCCGTTGCCCATCCAATATGGACCTGCCCAACTAGGATAATTTTCATATCCTCCCCCGTCATATTCAATCCCTTGATTAGTACCTTCCAATGTTGGTATAGTAAGTTGATAGCTTGGCACAAAACGTGGAAAAACTGAGTTGACTAAATCAATAGGGGCTCGAGCACCCGATTGGGCATTAGTAAATACTGCTTGATTCAAATTACCACTTTGTACTGAAATTGAATACGAAGCTGGTTGGGCAATTAGTTCTAATGTATCGGCAGCTGGTATAAACACCTTAATTTGCCCTGTCGGGGCATTAAGAATAACCATTGGTTGTTGTAATAAAAGAGTAGTTCCTTCTGTATTCGTTAATCGAAAGATAAAACTAGATCCAGTTACATTTACTGGTTTTTCATCTTGATTGACAAGAGAAAATAGCAATACATTGTCAACCCCTAGATTAATTGTTAATTTTTTGGCGTACACAGGGTTATATCTCGCAGTGAAAAATTGACCGCTTGAGTCTATCAATAGTACTTGAGTTCGTTGTTGGTAAAGGTAGGCGGTAGTTGAATACATACATATTATTTAGTGGATATTTTATGCAAAAGGTTAATGATATTTATCCAAAAATTTTGAACGTATAAATATGAAATATAAAAATAATTAATTATGAATAATGAAATTTTTGCTAAGTTAGCTGACAAATACCCGTTTATATCGTTGTGTGTTTACGCCTCTCAAGAATATGTGGGAATTATACAAAATCGAGATGATGCTATTACTACAATTTATGACTTTGGTAGTATAACTGACCTAGAAGTTAAAAAACAATTTTTAGAATTGGCTAATATTTGGTGGTGGGAAAGTAATAGACTTATACCTATTAACATATTTTTAAAACACGAATGGTACCCGTTTAAAGATTATATACGCACATTTGTAAACAAAGATTTAGAGATTTTACACGGGCCTGTATGTAGTTTAAGTGAGTTAGCCCGTAAAAAAAGCAAAAGAAAATCTATAACTTTAGTTAGGCGTATGGAGTAAATTCATGTGTAATGCTACTAATGCCGCGTAGCTTAAAGCATGAGATTTTTTAAAAGTGTATCCTCGACTATCATCTCCGTCCCACACTGATTGGAATACATCTTTCCACGTTTGATTTTGTAAGTGTGCCTTTCCTGGGCGTATTATACTAATAAACGCTGCCATTCTAGGAATACTATCAGGGCGCATAGATTTCAATAATTCAGTATAATTTCCCACATGAACTAGTTGCTTAGACCATTCAATATCTTGCCACAATTTGTCCCAAGGTGGAATTTTTGTTAGCATTTCTTCGTAATGTTCTGGGCTCTTGATAAGTTGATACACGCTCATGTTTAACAAATCAATTTTAAAATAACCTCTATTTTCCGCATCTTCGTAATCTATAGCTGCACAATTATTAATTGGGTCGTATGGTATATCAGTTACATATATACCTGAATTATGTTTTCTTACTTGTCCTTGATGAAGTTGCCTTGCTGGTACATAGTTAATAAGTTTTAAAACTTGTTCTCTATCTGCTAAATCAATATCAATATCTGCGCTCATCACCAACCTGCTTTTTGTAATAGTTCTTGGGCTTCAATTCTATTGGCCGGATCTTCTTTTAATTTTTTTGTCCATATATCAACATCAATGTAAGGCCAAATAATATTACGTTGCTCTTCATTTATATCCGACAAAAACTGTCGACCTGAGTCACAATTGTAAAGTACCCAAGCACTAATTCGACCATTAGTTATTGCGTGAGTTATAGTGTTATGATTACCGTATCTTAAAAAATCATTTGGTGCCGCATCTTTTTCTTCGGCCCATTTGATTGAGTGCTCGATAGCACGAGCTAACGCATCTTCCATTCTTTCTACTTTTAAATAATAATGTAAATATTCTTCATATAGTTTATCACTACACCAATAATCTAATTTTTTATTTTGTTTGAGTACCCATTCGGTAAATCTAGTAGGATTGATTACCTTTGTATTAACACAATAGCGTCCAAATTTTACAAAGGCTTTGTAATAAGGACTCTCGGCAAAGTCTTCATATGTTTTTAATTTAGCTGAACCCTGTGTTAGTTCGTAAAATTTTAAATACGCATTGAATCCCATACGAACGCCGACTTCATCTTTTTCCATACGTCGACGTCTTGGCTCACAGCTATGCACTGTAAGACTAGATTCTTTTATAAAATCTTTTTTACAATACTGGCATGTATATTTCATTTTTCAATAACTTGGGTGTGAAGATAAACTTCAATATCTTTTTTAGTATTAATATTATCCATAACTTCTATTTCATCTTCTTTCATGTTTGGAAATAGTTCAGCCAATTGTTTTTTAGTATTGCTTTTTCCTGATTCTTTTTTCTTTGGAGAAATCCATTGATGACGCTGTGTTCCCATTCCGGGACTTACACTAGTAGCGCATAGCCATTGAAGTTTAGGATGTTTACTAATAGCAAAAAAGTGTTTATTCAATCTTTCGTTACAACTAATTAAATAGAATTCTTGTAAGTCCGAACTCCCTTGTACTGAACTTCCCCATCTTATCATCAAATAATTACTAAATTTTTTTCTCTCTTCGTCAGTTAAAGAATTATAAAAGTCTCGATCTTTTTGATCAAAACATTTCATTTCATTACTAATGGTTAGCTTATCCACGTGATATTTTTCCTGCGATTTGACTTATTTGATCTTTGATACGAACAATATCACGTTGAAGTTTTTTAATAATTTTATCTTGTTCAGTTATTGTTGTCTCTAGATTTTTAATTTTAGAATCTAAATTATCAGCTAATTTTTTAGCAGTATCTTTAATTTTTGGTACTACTAAATTAGTATCTGATACCGCATATTGCTTTTTATTATCAGTTAATTTTTTCATTAGAAAGCCTGGCTATAATCTACTACTTCGCAATTACGACTTATTTCTTTTACAAAATAAACGCATTTAGGTTCTGGACCATCAGATATCGGTACGCACAATATCTGTCCGTTTTTTAATTTAGGGGCGTACCACGCGACATCCTGATATACATCTAATATTTCAACATCTAGAAAACTAGGCCTAAAACTAGTTAATGGATTAAATTGAAATGCTTTAAATCCTCTATCATTTAATGATGACAAAGCTATTACTTCTAAATCTCCAAAATCTGGTTCGCCAATTAATAATTTCCAATCAACCGGCATTCTTATTCGATTTTCTCCAATCTTTAACACCAATGCAGGGGCATTAAAACTTTCTAAAAAAATCAATGGAATATAATGATAATCCACTTCGTGCGGATTACTATTATCTAAAATAGCAAAACGCATATCATCTATTTCTTCCGGTAAATGATTGAGATCATACGGAGTATTGTCTAATGTTAATATTCTCATAGTGTTAGTATAACAAATTTTTTTATCAAGAGCAACCTTTATTTCCATTCAAGTTTTTCTTGTGTAAATGGATAGTTTGCCTCTTTATAAAATACCTTTCTTTTAGTTAAATGTCTTTTGGCAAATTTGCATGTAGATGTAATATCCCATATTTCTACATGATCTTTATCTTCTGCTTTTCGAATTCCACGTCCAATACTTTGGATAACGCGAACGAAACTTTTTCCTGGCTCTAGCAACACAAGATTAAATATGCGAGGTATGTTAATGCCAACAGCCGCAACACCATAAGTTGCCACAATAATTTTGTCTGTACTAGTTGCCACTTCTTTATATTCTTCATCACGATCAGTTCCTTTGGTTGCTCCACTTACAAAAACTGCCTTTTCTCCTAAATATTCTACAAGAGCATGACCAGCGGCGACACGATCAACTAGCACAAGTGTATTTCCTGTAGCATTGACTTGTGTTATTAAATTTGCTATAGTTTTTAATCTGTCTGGTTCTTCTAATAAAAACTTTAATTCACTTTGATAATTTGTAAATTCTGCATGATCTATTAGCTGTACAATATTTACATGACATTGTGCTAGTACTCCCCGGTCTTGTAATTCGCTGGCTGATAATTGATTAATAACTGGTCCTAAACTTATTTTTAATGCTTGAAATTCAAATGCTTCTTTTGGCACAGTTCCCGTCAATCCCCAACGTATAGGTATTTTTGCCATTACTCCGGTCAGCAATGTTTTCAACGCATCGGCCTTAGCCATATGTACTTCATCTACCATCACACATACAACACCTTCTAAAAAATCTTGTATAGTAGTTTCGGCAGAATAATTTTTAGTATTTTTTAATAAAATATTTAAACTTTGCCATGTGCAGATAGTATGAGTTTTGCCAAGTTCTTTTCTGTCGCCAAAATAAACACCGACATCTAATCCCAGCCCTCTGTAATCTTTTTCTGTTTGTGTCACTAAAGATTTATTTGGAACTATTACGATTGTACGGCCGTGTACTTCGCATCGTTGACTTAATGCGGCAGTCATAATAGTTTTGCCAGCACCTGTTGCTATTTCTTGTATTGACTGTGGATTGGCTAAAAAATTATTAATAATTTCAACTTGATAATCGCGTAACATAATTGGTTGGCCCGACATCGGATGTCCTGTGCCCCAATTGATATGACTAAAAGTTGATTCATTCACACTTGAGAATTCGTATCTAGTCGGATAGTCTCGCTGGTCATCCAATTCAATATCATAATTAAATTTATCTAATATAGGGACAATTTCAGGTAATAAGTTTACATAAGTACTACCACCTAATTGAAAGTAAGATACTTTGCCATCCCATCTGCCTAATCGAACTGCTGGCAAATATCTTGCGCCTGGCACATCGTATTTAAAAGCATTAGTCAAACTACGTCGAGCATCTAACTCGAGCCCCTCAATTTTAATATTAACTTCGTCACGGATTATAATTAATGCTTTTTTCATATAATATATTGTAGCATATTTACTGTTAGTAAGTCAAAAAAATAGGTACCTTTTTATGGGTACCTATTATAAATGAAACGCTATTACACGTTTCAGGAGCTACTGAATACTTAGTTAACTATCGTTAACTATCAAGAATTTTTCATACAAGTTGAAATCGCCAATGTTTTCCAATTATTAGCACTTACTTTTGTAAGATCGGCAAGTTTAAGAGCCATACGCAAACTAATTTCGCGCAATTTATCTTGATTATCTTTCATAAATTCAATGATTTCTTCGCCGACTTTTGGATCAAACTCGTAATCATTAAATAATTGACCTTGCCGGAAAATTTGTTTGATACGTAATAATTTATCACGCATTGTGTCTAATGTAAGATCCAAAAAGTGACAACGTGATTGTAATGCCTCTAAGTGATCTTGCATTTTCTTAGATTTCAAATTTTCAAATTTAAGATTGGTAATAAAAATTGCCGCACCCTTAAAGTCAAAGCTATCTGGTACTCCCTCACGTCGTAGCATAGCACTATCGGAATTCCAATAAATTTTACGTTTCTTGCCTGAATCTAGAGCAGCCTTAAGAATATTTAATGCCAAATCATCTTGAAACACAGAGTCACAGTCATCAAACACTAAAACGTTTTGTGGATCGCTCATACGATATAGGGTACAGTACAAGCCAATTGGTGTCATCGCACCTTTAATAATTTCATATTTAATACGACGTCCGGCAATTTTGTCAAACATACCTGATTTTTCAAGTTCATGTTCAACCCCAAAACTTTTGCCTACTCCCGGAGGACCAACAACAATCATAGCACGAACATCACCTGAAATAGTAGCACGAGTCATTTGTTGTAAAATATCGAATCGTTTTTCGATACGATCCATAATCTCATCATCAGTTTCTTGAACTACTGTTTCAGTTTTCACTTTTTTTGCCCCTGTAGATTGTTGATTAGTAATTTCGACATCTTCGATACTGTTTACTTTAACTCGTACAATATCAAACTCTTCGCCAAAAAATCCGTCTGATTTGACAGTTATAAAATTTCCTTTAGCACCTGTTTGAAAATCTTTAACAAGTGTAAATGCAACATTGTTTACTAGCTGATTGCGATAAACACCATTTTTAATTAAAACTGTAGTCATTTATTAGCTCCTGTTTTGTTACGTTATGTTTCTATTATATTATCAAAAGAATTATTTGTCAACTTCATTTTTGTATGAATTACAAAAATTTGAACTTGTTAATTTCATCTTTTAATTTCTTATTATTTTCAAATTATAGCAAAATTAGGAAATAAAGTCAACCAAAATACTTATTTTAAATGAAATAAGCCCTAAAAAGGGCTTATTTTTCAATAAGTTAGTATATACTAACTTATAAAATTAGCACTTTTGTTTAACCAGGGTAAAATTAGATCTTTTTGTTGTACAAAACCAACAGAATTGACAGATTTTGCGGCACTATCGGGCAATAATCCGGCTTCTGCTAAGTCATACCATTTTGTCGTTTTTGGATCGCGTGGTTCTTGATCGCTTTTATATACAATAGCATGAATCCAATTATCGGTTGGGTCTTTTTTAAAAAATCCGGCACGACAATCCCAACCTGTCAATGCTAACATATGAATAAGATTCACCATAGTATAATGATAAAAGCAACCATCTTGTTGGTAAAAATCTAAATTTCTAAGATGTATATTTGTAGTTTGTGGCACAATAATCGCCAGCATGGCTCCGTTCGAAGAAATTTTTCGCCAGTTTGATAAAGTTTGAATTGGATTAATTGCGTATTGAAATGCATCATGACACCACAATATATCAAATTTTTCTTCTAAAGGATATATAACATCTTCAAAATCAGTTTTTTGATATGTCATGTTTGAATATTGTCTGGCAACTGGCAAATCATTTAATATGTCAATGCCTTGACATTTAATGTTAAGAGGCATTGCCCTCTCATCACGTGTCGTACGTGTGGCCCACCAGGTAATATCTTTACCTAATCCGCAGCCTAAGTCTGCTACAGTTTTAATAGATAACATAAAGTCATCGTACTCGTAGAGCAAATTAAGTGTCTCTAAACTGTGTTGATGTGATTCGTCAGCGTTTCTAAACATATTATAATTGTATATCTTCCATACCGGCAGTACGCAATCTTACGATATGCCCCATTTGCCACTGTTTAGTATCAAGCCCTTTCATGATACCTAACCATCTATTTCTTAGTAAAGCCACTTCATTAATTAATGTTTCAAAATCAATTACATCATCTTCACCATCTACATATTTTTCGGCATCTCGACTTGTTAAAGCTCGTGCATATCCTTCTAAATATTTTTGGAAGTATTTTCTTCTAATTTTTTTTAACTGAATATTAAGAAAATTAAGTACCGCTTCTACTTCTTGTAATTGATTAAACCGATGCTCAGTAATGCCAGGTAAAGCAGTGATATTTTTTTCTATCAACCCGCCTACCCGACATTCTTTTTTAGCTTCTTCAAGTTCGCGTTCGTAGTACGCAATAAAATCAGGCAGAGCATCTAAACTGGCTGTAACTTTACTATACCACATCAATAGTCTTCGTCTTCTTCATCTTCATAATTATCTTCGTCTTCGTCTTCTTCATCAAGATGATCTTTAAGATAACTTGCAAGTGCTCGTTTAACTTCTGAATCTGATTTAAAATTTGTTTTGATATCATCGGCGTCGATGTCATTGTCAATTAAAACTGAAACAAGTGTTTCTGCCGCTTCATTTCTATCAACAACATTGATATAACGTTTCAATTCATTCCATATTTCGTAAGATAAATCTACTGACATGTGCTTATTCCTCCTGTGCTGTGTCTTCAGTACTTACCGTTTCTTTTTGATTTGCAAAATCTTTCATTACTTTATCCAAGCATCCGTCTTCGTTATTTTCCCAACCTTTGCGAAATTGTTTAATAATTTCTCCGTCACTAGTAATAAACATTAATCGATTTCCATCTTTTTTCAGCAATCCTTTTTTCTCAGCCAAGTCAGTTAATCCGCTATAAGGATTCATTCCTGTTTCATAAGGAATCTTAACTTGAACTCCTTCGAATGGTTTGGCATAACGAGTTTTCATTACCTTACAAGCTGAACGAATGCCCATTACGTCACTAATTTTATTGCCATCTTCGTCTTCTTTAAGTTTAAGTTTCTTCATAGCAACAACAATACTCGAAGCATAGATAAATCCTTGTCCACCACTGATTTTATCATCAGGGTCAAACATGTCTTGTGAAGCGTATGTGTGATTAGTACAAACTAATCCTACGTTGTAACTACCAAACATATTGACACAATTACGAACTAATGCTGTCAGTGCTTTAGGTTTGCGTCCTAGATCACCTTTCATTTCCCCGGCATCGAATTGATTCACATCTGTTGGAGTCAATAACATACCTAAACTATCAATTACAAACATAACTTTAGGACGTTCGCCTTCTGCTAGTGCTTTGTAGTCACTCATAAATGTACTAATAGTTTTAGCCACATCATCAATCATTGCCATACTTAATTTAAGCAATTTGCTTTCGTCAGTGTCAACACCCAATGCCTTAAGCCAATCTTCGTCCAGGGCATTTTCACTATCAATCAATATAACAAAAATACCCTGTGCTTGAGCATTTTTAATAATGTTACCTGAACAAATATAACTTTTACCTGCTCCGCTTTCCCCGGCAAATACTGTTACTTTACCGAGTGGAATACCTCTATTAAAGTCTCCGCTAATGAGATAGTTAAGAGCAAAGTTACCGGTACTAATCCAGTCAGTAGGATCATTAAATCCGATACTTAATCCGTCGATACTTTTTGTAATATCTTTTCTAAATTTTGATACATCAAAGGGCCTGTTAGCCATAATATTTTTCCTTATTTTATAATAGGTATTATAGCATGAGCTGAAAAACCCATGCTATAATTTTGGCTAACTGTTTATTGTTTTTGGCGTGCGCGAATCATTGCCAAGATATCTTCGGCTTTTTGTGTCGAAGGTTTAGCTTGTACTGGTGTGGATGCTACTGGTACATCCTCTTCGTCATCATCAAAATTGGATGTCGGGGCAGAGCTTACTTTAGCTACCGGAGTATCTTCAACTACTGCTGTGGTAGTACTCCCGCTCGGGGCCGCGACCCCCGCTGGACGGAAATATTGTCCCCAACGTTCTGTATCATAACTCTGCCCATCAACTGATGCTTCGAACATTTCTTTGAGAACTTTAATTTCAATATCACTTGGTTTTTTAGGTAAAAACGTACTGAGATCAGTTAGTCCATACTGTTCGATAGCCGCTTGTTCAGCCTCTGTAAGAGCTGATTCTTTGCGAGCCCATTTGCTTCCACTGTAGTCAGCAAAGCCACCTTTGGCTCCTTTGCTAATACGGAAATCTAAACCACGCAAATAGTCTGTTGGCAATTCTTCCAACTCGGGATCCATTAACGCACCTTTGATAAGTGTAAAAATTTGTGGACCAATGATAAATCTACGAATGGGATTTTCTGGAGTTTTATCTTCAGTAAGTGGATTTTCACGTACAAATCCTTGGAAAATATAATCACGTTTTTTCCAATATTTACGACCCATTTCTTCGAGACTTTTATCTTTAAACCAAGTTCTAACTTCAGTTAGAATTGGACAAGTTTCATTCCACATTTCCATACAGGGAACACGTACTTGTACTTGTTTTGATTCTAAATCACCCTTAACTCCATTAAATGGTAAACGAATCATCGCACGTTCTTGCCAAAAGAATGTGTTCTTTGTGTTACCGTCTGGGAGGAATCTAAGTGTTGCAGCTGTACCTTCTGCAATATTCCAGTGAGGATAAATTGCCGAATCACCTTGTTGGCTGCCGCCTTGTTTGTTTTCTGCTTGAGCAAGTCTTGCTCGGATTTCTGCTAATGATGCCATTTTAGTTGCCTTTTTAATGTTAAAATGTCGATGCCTATCTAAATTAATAGATGTTAGTTGCTTACAAAGTTATTTTAACACGTCTTTGTCCGTGTGTACTACTCATATGGTTAAGTTGCCTATCTTTTGTATCCGTATTACTTATTTATGTTTTTATATAAATTTCACACGGATACTTGTACTTATTTTGCCATTAATCCTGCTAATTCTTTTATTCTAGATAGTGTACCATCAGCACGTTCCTCAGTCATAGAAGCTTGCCAACATTCTTCTACCCCATGTTTCGGACAGTGGTGCCCTGCGCTAGTCATATTACAGCGTTCTGACATTGAAGGGATGCCTTTACCTTCTAGCCAATTTCCGCCGCCAACTGTTTCATTTGTGTTATCATCCCCGTCGAGTTTATCTCCAATCATACTACCAATGGCTCCACCAATCATACCACTACCAGGAATTTCCGGTGCTATGATTTCGCCAGCCACAGTACCAAGAGCTCTCCCAACCGCGCCTTCGTCAACAGCGTAATCTTTTTCTAGCTCTAATTTAATTATGGGTAATATTTTATCAAGATCACGTTTAACATCCATATTACGTTTTTGTGCAATATTTTTTACTTTTTCACGAATTTGATTTGCGACAAATTTTTCAATATTACTCTTTGGATTAACAAAAACATTCATTATATCTACACGATCATGAGCAATATCTTGAAGTAGTTGATCAACTTCATTCGTACTTTCTTTTAATTTTTCAGTTTCTCTACGAGCCTTGTCGCTTAAATGAGCAATTCTACCTTTCGGGTCTTTTACATTACCATGCTTATTTTTTTCAATAGGTTGCCAATCTGTTTCATCTTTCCAACTTACAACTTTACCAGTTGCCGGATCTTTAACTTCTGTGCGTTCTTCTATCATGTTAGTACCGCCTAGTGGAACTAGGACTTCAACCGTGGGTTCTCCTAGGCGATTTTTACGACCAACTCTGACTTGATCTTTGCCGTATTTTTCTACAGCCTTTTCATAGCTCAAGCTAGTCATTTTCCAAACTAGTTCTTTAGGATCTTGTAAGCGTCCATTAATCCAGCTGGCTTCGGAAAATTTTTTTTTTGATTCAGGTTCATTGCCAGTTTGTGGAATTCCTGCTTTACGTTGTAAGTCTTTAATTAAGTCTTCATCGCTACCATGACCTAACTTATTTAATACTTTACTTCCAACTTTTTTGGCAGTGTCAAGAATACCTTCATCAAATTCTGCGTAGCCGTTCTCTTCCCAGTCGCTCGATGTGGCTACAACATTTGGATCATCTAGATCTGTAGCGTGAGCAATAGCATCTGCTTCTTCCTCAGTCTCTGCTTGTACTTCCAAGCTGTAGTCAATCGTTTTTATATAGTAAAATGTCTTCATTTTTGTTCCTTTAGGGTTAATACCACTTTCATCAATCTCCGGAGATTGGGCATCTGAATCGTCGGACGCAGTTTGTGCTTCTATTGGTTGTTGTTCAATTTTAAGTTGCCCAATAACTTGTGCTACATCTGGATTATTTTTTAATTCTTCCAAACGATCTATGATAACTGTGCGAGCATCGGCATTAGCATTTTGATCAGCCAATTCATGTAGTCTATCAAATAACACATCGTCGCCAATAAGATCATATAACTGTTCAGTGGCATTAAGAGCATCAGCGCCGACCGGCAATTCTTGACTTAATAATGTTACTAATTCTGTTTGTTTCTCTTTAGTATCTGGCAATGCCCAAGTTCCTTCGGCAAGCAAATTCATCCAACTTTCAAATATATTAGCTTCTTTCATGTTTGTTTCCTGTTTTTGTAATCTTGCCAGTAAGGGCAATGCTTGCTCAATACGACTATCAATGTTTTGTTCTACAAACATGTGTCGTAAATCTTCTATAATAACATCTTCGTCTGTTAAAGCAGCCGGATCCCATGACTCAAAATACTTTTTATAACCATTTTGTGTACTAAGAGATTTAAGATTATTTTGTAGTGTTTCATAATAAACACCAGCTTCGGTAACTAATTGTGCTGTATCACCTTCGAATATTTTACCTTGATTAGCTCGCTTAAAACGGCTCAGTAAATTCATTTCATTAACAATAGTAGCAATATGTTGCCCACGAATATCGTAAGGTTTTCCACCTTGCCGAACATGTTCTACCATTGCGCGGCCACCTGATAATTTTGTAAATGGTAATTTATATCGCTCGCCTTCAGTTGTTTCTACAAATAAACTTTCAATATAACGGAAACGAGCATCATTTTCGCCGATTACTTTTTTATGCTTAATCATTAATCTTGCTTCTGTCGGGCCAGCATTCCAAGAAGTATCTTTAGTGCCTACCCATGCTTCAAACAATCCTTCTTTAATTGCGGCTTGTCCTTGCATACTATATTTTAATTTGTTTAAATTTTGTAAACTAAATGTAAGTAAATTTCTTTTAGCGAATTGACGTAGTTGGAATAAAAAATCAAACCAGGACTTTTTATCTTCTTGTTCCATTGATTTACCAACATTATCACCAAAAAATACATTCATGTCGTTGTCATTACCTATCATAATCACTACTGTACCGTAATCATGCCCTGATGCAGCTTTATAATCAAAGGAAAATATATCAGCATCTTGGGCCGATGTAGCTGGTTTGCCTTGAGCGTCCAGTGTTTGTGGGTCAAAGTTCTTCGTAACTAGTAAATTATGAAGCTGTTGATTTGAATTATTTTTTGACATAGTGTATTTAGTTCAATACATGGTAGATATGAATGGCAATGGCGGAGTAATACTTTCTCCAAAATCTCGCATTTGTGTGTCCATTTCAGGATGATAAGTCTGTAATAATATCATCATTCGCGTAACTAACAATGTAGCCATTACTAAATCGTCAGTTTCACCGGGTTTTGCCGCATAACTTAATCCGTGTGCTATAAAAGTTTTTAATTCTGAAATTAAAGGTTTACTGCGTAATTTCATCTTTCCTGATTCTATTAAAGTTTTCATTTTAGCACAGGCTGTAAGTTTATTTTTTGGACTTGTATTAAATCCTTTACGATACCTGCCGGCTCCTCTAGTAGGATCTGATAAGAAGTATCCCTTAATATTTTCTTCGCCGTACTGGTCTATGGATATTAATGCGGCTTCGCCGATGGTATTATTTTCGACTGAGTAGTAAACATTTTGCTCGTCTTCTACAATATTATAAATGTATTTGACAATGTCAGCAAGTATTCTGATTTGTTCAGGAATTGGGGTACGGTTATGTTTCCATTCACCAATTTGTTCAGTTGAATTAGCTTCAAATATCTGTATAGCGGCCGGATCGCCGCCCGTTCCCAAACTTGGATCCAGCCCTACGCAATACATTTTTCCTTTTTCCGGAGTTTTATACCAACGTACTTGTGCCGTACGATGTATAGGTTCAACACCTTCTAAGTCTATTAATTTAGCCGGCGCAATCAGCGTTTCGTCATTAATAATAAATTCGCAACCAATCTCACGACGGAAACGATCTTCCCCTAATTGAGCCTTAGTAGACTCAGCCCACGCTTCATCTCTATCAGGATGTTCTTGCCAATAAGATCTAAAAGCTCTAAACCCGTTAATACCAACTTGCTGTGGATTACCATGGCTATCTTCCATTTTATTGGCGCCTTTCCACAATAATGCGAATTGATCTTCATCACTATTCGGAGTACTTGTAATAATGGCTTTACCACCAGTTGCTAGGGTTGGACTAATTGACGTCCAAAATTCCGTAGCGATGCCTGGTCGCACAAACGCAAACTCATCACAATATAGTAAAGATATCGACATGCCACGACCAGTATTTTCAGTTGTGGTAGCCGATACGATACGCGATCCATTTTCAAATTCTATCGATCCTTTATTGTAGTTTGTTGCTCCGGCTCGTATATGATCAGGGCAAAGTTCATAAGCATAACGAATACGTTGCATAATCTCTTGTGATCCGTCATACTTATGTGCTGCAATTAAAATTGTGCTATCAGGCACAAACATAGCATACCATAGCAAATAACCAGCGGCTGATGTCGATTTGCCACTTTGTCTCGGCATCATAGCAATAGCAAAGCGATACCCGTGATATGTGTCAATCAATCGCTTTTGATAATCAAAAGGATGATATTGCATTTTACCCTGTACAGGGTGTTGTATGTAAAAGAAATTGTCCATAAAATAGTGTGGACCTCTATCAGGGTCCACACATTGGGCAAATTCAGTTAACTGACTAGCTGTCCAATTTTGTTTTTTATAAGGTGTTTTAGCTAGTGATGCGGCATCAAATGACATATACTAATTTATCCTTATAAAGACTAAGTCTATATTAATCGTCTGAAGCGTTCGCTCCGCATTTTTGGCGTTTCATTTGAGTTAATTTTCCAAAATCCACACTCCATTCTTTACCAGGTTGTAGTTCTACCGCGCCTTGTGGCAAAGGAAATTGAACTCCGCCTGCTTGCTCAATTTGAGCGATTGGCAAACGAAATTTTGTTAGGTCATTGCCTAAGTTAGGATAAGGTGCTGTGTGTGGAAATGCCCACCCAGCAACTTCTTTGGTTTGATTATTAATAACAATTTTATAGAAACCGTGGGGGACAACAACACCTTTACCAATAGTTTTATCACCTGGTCCATATACGCCACCAGCAATAACTGTGAAGCTATTGTTGTGTTGAACTGCCCACCCACGTACTGAAGTTTCAAGTAATTTCCAAATACCACGATTTAGTGAACCTGCTTGTGGGCTCATGTTAGTCATCAAGAATGATTCATATTCTACTTGTGGATCCCAAGATAAGTCACCGTCTGGTGCCATGTGCCCTTTGTCATATCCTGTAGCCGCATAGTCAGCAGGAGTAGCACCCCCAGGTACACTTTGATCAGCGGCAAATGCGTTTGTACGAGCAACACATCCTAACGCATTAGGCGGGGTCAATTCATACATAACATAGTTTGGTAATTTGGCAGCTGAATCATATCCTACTAAGTAAGCCTGACGGCAAATTGGTTGTAATTGTTTGGCTGTTTGTGGAAATCCGTACGGAGCATGTACTTGACATGCTTGAACTGGGTTTGGTTGGCGTTGTGTCCAAGCAAAAGATTGTATGCTTGTAAATGCTGTAATCGCAATAAACAGCAATACGAATAATTTTTTCATATAGAATCCTTTTATAATATGCTTATATTTATGGAGTTATATGTATATTATCGACTATATCCTTTGAACCCTTTTACTGGACTAATTTTATGAATGCCCAGTGGTTCTTCTGATTTACTGCTGGTTACACCTGTTACTGCTTCGGTTGGAATTGTAGCAATGGCAGCATCAATCATTGATTCTTCTTCTGGGGTATAAGCATGTACTGAATTAAATTTTTCAACCCAACTTGAAGTATCCATATCAACAGGTTTAGTATCTTTACCATTGGCCATAGCCATAGCCATACCTAAACGATTAATATAATATATTCTATCATATCCGCCTTTATCTCGAACCATTTTGGATGCCTTCATTGGTCCTTTTTGATCAGGCGTTAGATCTCCTACATCTTCATAAATGAATTCATTGGCTCTCATCTTTTATAGCCTTTAAATCCTTTTACTGGGCTTGTTTTATGTACATCTTTTGGTTCTTCAGATTCTTGAGAACTAACAACATTAACTTTTAGACCTAGACTTTTTGCCGTAGCATTAATAATATCGCCATCTTCTTTACTATAAGTTACCGTATTAAGTTTTTGTCCAATAGGCCCATCTAAAGTTAATGCTGGTCTATCACCATTATTTGGCTGCCCAGCAGTGGCAACAACAAAACGCCACATGTGATAAGGATTACTGTTATCTAATTGGGGCAATACCTGCATTCCAGGAATCGCAGATTTTTGTTCAGGAGAGAATTCTGATTTTGACTCGCTGATAAATTCACTAGCTCGCATAATTATGCTGGTCCAAATACACCTGCTTGACCAGAACTGGCAGTGCCAATTTCTCTAGCAGTAAAATTAGAACCTGTAATAGTCAAATAATTTCCAGCACCTACGAAAATTTGTTGGCGACTATTGGCAGCAATTTGAACAGCATTAGAATAAATGTTTCCAGTATTGGCAAAATTGATAGTAAAAGTTCCTGATGATACATTGCCTGTAGCACTAGCACTTAATATTAAATTTGCTCCGGCATTAAAGGAAATTACTGTTGTGTTTGCGGCAATATTTGTACCAGTTACAATAGCATTAGCCATACTAGTTCTTGCCGCAGTAGTTACTAATACATTACTACCATTTGTAGCTGATCCAGTTATTGTAATAGGCAATGAAGTAGATAACTCATATACATTATAAGTAACTGCGGTATTACCAGTTACAACTTCTGCTTTATCTGTATACCATACAATATTACCTGCGCTTGTTACAACATTAGCCTGACTCATGTTTTATTCCTTATTATGTTCTTTGTTCAATAGCTTTATACAAATCAAACAAACTACGTTCAACCGTAACTTCTTCGGCTACTTGTACTGCTGTTACAGGAACAGTTGTTTGTCCGTCGCCAGCCACTGTGCGCTTAGGTTTGTTCAACCCGCCACTATATTGTAATGCGTCATTTGAATATTCATTATTTGTAGGCCAATCTGGTTCGTTGTCGCTAACAGTTACATCAGCTTCGTCTAATTCTAATTCAATTATTTCAGGCTGAATATGTTCATCACCGCACTCACACGGGCTACACCCACACTCATTACAAGAGTCATCGTGATCGTGGGACATTCTAGTGTCAGCAGCCACATCAATGCCAGCATTTTTTAACAATTCTTTTAACATATCAGCTTCAGCGCCTTGGGCATGAACTGTAATATTGCTTTCAGCTTCGCCTTGATCACTAAATGATTTACTCATGTCAACATTAAAAGATTCACTAATCATAGATTCAACTTGGCGGTTGATGCTATCATAAATTCCTTTGCCAACACCCATTCCGACTTTACTGGTCGTTGTTAATCCGGTAGCGATTGACCCTGAAGTAGTAGTTTCTTCAACTTTTTCTTCTTTTTTAGATTTTTTCTTTTCATCGTACTCAATATCTTTGGCTACTTTTTTACCAGCTTTTTCGGCTTTGTTATCATCTTTGCCTTTATGACCTTCGTCATATTCAATATCTTTAGTGACTTTTTTACCAGCTTTTTCAGCTTTGTTATCTTTTTTGACGCTTTCTTCTTTCTTTGATTTTTCAGGATGCATACCGTAGTAAGCACCTAATGCTCTTTCCTTACGTTTTTCTTTGCTATCACCGGCAAACTTTTTATTTTTACTTTTTTCAAAGTCTTTAATTATTTCGCCAGCGGAAGTTTTTTTGTTAATTATTTCATCTAATTCAGATGTAACGCCTTCTTCGCCTGACATTCTTTCGGCGCTACGTTCCATGGCACTTTCTAAATAGTCCCTTACAGTTTTCAAGTAATCGTTAGCAATAGTAATTTTGCTTTTTACCCATTCTGGAACTTCCTCATCGGCTCTAATAATACTTTCTAAAGCACGTGCCGCACGACGAATAGTATGAATCTGATTTTTAGTCATATCATCATCTTCGGCCAAAGGATCTTTATTTTTCCAAGCGCCTTTTGTAAATCGATGTTCTGGTTTTGCTTTGGCCGGGCGTCCACGACCACGTTTCACACCTGGTTCGTTAACTTCATCTCCTGGTTCGTCGATAAATGTGTCTGGTTTACGTGTATAAACTGTACCAGTTGATGTTTTCTTGGAATCAAATTTGCCTGTACTTGTAGCAGGGCGTGGACTTTTATAATCCCATGCACTTTCTTCTACACCTTCTTGCCAACATTCTTCTAAATCACATGCTTTCATAAATTTTTCATAATCAAAGCGCGGGTTAGCTAATTTAAATGCACTGGCATGATGTTGAGCAAGTTCTCTACGTTTTTCTACATCTTCGATATGTCTTAATGTATCAGCAATAGCTTGGAAATGTTTACGACTCACTGACTCGTCAACTTCAACATTTTTACCTTGTCTTTTTTCAGCTTTCTTTTGTGCGTCAATCAACCATTGTGGTTTGCCGTGTGGGCCGTCTTCAAACTCAATTCCGGCATGTGCTGGCTTGCGACTATTAACTGGTACACTAAGAGCATCTTCTTTTGCCGCCTTCTTAGACAAATATTTCATCATTTCTTTTTCTTCTAATGTCATCGGAATCGCTTCTGGCAATTTTTTTGGTTTAGGATGTTTTCCTAGATTGTACCCAATTTGTGCTTTTAAATTATTAGCATGTCCGCCGCTAATAGTACCTTTTCTACCTGTTCTATCAGTTTTTCTTAATCTGTCTGGAGTTACTTCGTGTCTTCCACTTAAAGTATCATGAGCACGACTTGGACCTTTTCCTCCACCTGAACCGGCGCCGCCGCCGGTCATATCTCTAATTACTTCCATAGCTGATCCAATAGTGTTATGTACGCTACTTTCTTCATGTCCATGTACATAAATTTTTCCAGTTACTGGATCATATGCTACTTCTCCATCTCCTAAATCGTACCCGCCTTCACCGTCATCAAAGTGATAAAATTTTCCGCCATTTTTCATAGCTTGTATTAATCCACGATATATAGGGCTACCTTTTGGTTCACCAAACCAACGAATAACATCTTGGGGATTATGTTCATCCCATCCGCTAAATCCACCGTTGGTACTGTATAAGGCGTTTTCAAAATTACCTTCTCCCTCCATTACACTTTCTTTCCAACCACTTTTAGCTCGAATAGCAAAATTTAATTCTTGTTGTTTAGTGTATTCTGGACTGCCTTTTTTATGAGGTCCGGATTTGTGTAATTTAGCCAATTCAGATTCTAAATCAGCTTTTGATTTACCTTTAAACATGCCTTTTTTAGCAGGATTAAGTTTGGCACCGCCAGTCCATTTTTCTTCTAATGACCCGCTACCACTAAAGTTCATACCGCCTGTGCCATCTTCCCATAGTTTTTTAAGATCTTGCTCTAAAGATGTTTCAAGAGTTTCACGCACTGGACTTTTACCAGTAGTAGATTTATTTTCAGTAATTTGTTTGTTAGTACTAATACTGTTTAACTTTTTATTAAGTTCGTAAAAAAATGTCATTTTTATTATCCTCGAGGTTGGGCGCCAGTAGCTGGTCTTTTTGGTCTTTTTTCCGCATGAGTCATTGGACTGTCATCACCCATGGGTAAGTCATTTGTAGTTTTTGCTTTAGCAGGGCTGCCTCCGGCGATTTTGAAACTACTACGATAAGAATTTTTTAATACATTATGATCATAAGGATCGGCAGAATAGTCTTTGCTTAATTCTTGTTGCTTTTTATCCGGGGCAGGATAATTAGTATCAGTTAATAAATCTTTATTTTCTTTTTCAACTGTTTCTTTTTCAACATCTACACTATCATCATAAAATGTATTTTGCATAATAATTTTATTTGGATCAAGGCCAAGTATTTGAGCAATTTGTTTAATTTGTGGCTCAATGGCCGGATAGCGGAATTTAACATCAAAATGATTTACTTTTTCATTTTCATGCGCTGGAAAATCAGCTGGCTTTACTTGAATTGGTGTTGATTTAATTGGAGAAATTGATTGCGGATCAAATTGTTCAAGTTTACTCTTAAATTGATTGTAAAAACCTGCTGGTAAATCCCCTACTATTTTGATACGATAATTGTAGGTTCTTTCACTTTCTGCAAGATAGTCCCTGAAGTTCTTCATAATTATTTTCCTATATTATATTTATACTAATTGTCTTTTTGTTGTCTAGCATCAAGTAGACGTTCTAATAAATCATTGCGTGTTAATATTTGTCCTTCGGCAGTGGGAATATTTTCTAAATTTTCTCGATTTTTAGCCGCATCTTGGTCTAACTTTAATTTTTTAAGTTGTAGATCAATTACTTTTAATTTTTTGTTAAGTTTTGTTGTTTTTGCTGTTAAAGCATGACCTAACATTGTGCTTGCTACTGCGAATAATTCGCCTGAAAATCTACTATCAACATTCATTCCTAAATCTGTAAGGTCTTGAAAACTTTGTTTAGCTAAGGCAGCGATTTCATCGAGTTCTCGATCACTAGTGTCTAAGTCTCGGACTCCGGGCAACGCTTCGTCGATTTTATCTATAGTAGCATCAATAGTTACAATAGCAGAATGTGTTTCTTCTTGTGTTAATGTTGGCCGGTCTTGGTTAGAATTTTCTTCTAATTGATCAAATCCAAATAATTCTTCTAAACGTTTTGTCATACGGGTATTTACCGTATTTTACGAAGTGCTTACTTCTTTCTGCCACCTTGATGAAAAATTTGATCTTCTGTTATTACTCTAAAAAATAAACCATATTGTTTAGCCCATTTTTGAGCGGCTGCCCATTTAGCATAATTTACAGCTACAGTGGCTCGTTCGTTGCCACTCATTTTACTTTCAATAACACTTTGTTTTTTTGGTTTAATTTCTATCAATTCTGCGCGAGTAGTATCTTTTGGGCCTCGATAAGTTACAATAAAATCAGGAACGTACATTGTCATTTTTCCTGTTAATGGATTACGATATGGAATTCTTACAGGTTCACTAGCCCATTGTATTATGTTTTCGTTATTATCACAAAACATCATAAAAGAAAATTCCCACCCAGATCTAAATCGTGGTTTACCTTTTCCTACATATTTTTCGGCATTTTTTACTTCGTATAAACCTTGGCGAAATTGTACCATAAATTATTGTTTTATATTATGTGCCACATAATAATTTGGTAACACAGGAGTTTGTACTCCAATCATTGTTGAAGAACTTTGTAAAGTATTAAGATAATACGCAAAGTACAATGTAATTTGTGGTCCACTTAATCCTTTTAATGATTGAAGTAATGTCATTACCGGAGTATTTGATAAACTTGCTATGCGGAATAATGTTACTGTAAAATTACCGGCTTGGGCAGATGTAGCAAAAATTGATCGTAAATAACTGCGAACTACGTCATATTCTTCGGCATTAACACTTTGTTGATAATTATAAAATCTATCAAATACTTGAACAGTTTGATCAATAGATGGATTTAATGCGTTAACTGTTCCCATAGTTATTGTCCTTGAGAATCATCGTATCCATTGCCTGGTACTTGTAATGGTGCTCTAGGAAAAAACATACCGTTAGCAGAATTAACTGTAGAATTCATTGCTCCTGGTAATGTACCCAAAGCTACTGGTCCTAAATTATTTTGAACGTTAGGCCCAAACACTTGACTAGCACTAACACTTTGTGATGTATTATATACAGTCCCGGCTTGTTGTACACCACCTAATACTTGACTATAACCACCCTGACTCTCTGTTAATGCCTGTAAGTCTTGTGTTGACCCATTAACAGCATTGACCATCCCGCCTTGTCCAAACGCAGTATTACGACCAATTAAAGTTGTTAATCCTGATCCTTGTGTATCATAGTGTGACGGCGAGGCAAATCCATCGACACTCTCTGACGGTTGTTCCCCACCAATTTTTCCTGAATAATATTTTACAGTTTCAAATTCTATAGTTACATCGTTAGTCATAGTGCCAGCACCTTCATTATAATCGTATGTATCACTGTTCCATTGACTGATAATTGGATTGATTAATGTCCATGCGGCGTATTTTTTTTGACTCATTCCATAAATTGTTATATCACGGAAAAATTGTGGTTTGCCGTTACTATTGGTTCCATTATTTGTTCCATCAGAAGGACTTTCGCCTATATAACCCCAGTCGGAAGTTTGTAACACAGGACTGTATTGATCGGGAGTGTTGTAGCTGAATCCATTACTCATTGTAGCTATTTGTCCAATACTACCTGAAGTAGCTGAAACATTATTATAGGGTTCGCTAGGATCTTTATAGTAGTAGGAATAATAATTGTACCACAAGTTACGAATTAAATCACTTTGATCATCATGAAAAGTTATTCTTGCTGGTTCATAACGAATTTTAGATTGTATCAATCGTTTTCTATTATATTGATTCAGGGTAGTCGTATCAATTTTAAATTTTGGTAAGTCAACAGTTTTTACCATTAACCCAATGGTAGCAGTAGTTCCGGCGCCATATGCCGCTTGTAGTTGCGGAATACCTGTTGTATTAATATTGAAATACACATGGAATAAAAATTTTAACCTTGGAGTAAGTTGATATCCGTTAGTTAAAAAAGTTTTACTGGCATGAAAATAATCCGCTAGCTCGGGTGTGACTGGTACCTGTAGCGAATTATCTGACTGCCCAAAATAGGCCATTTATATTAACCTATAACTGCTGAAAACCCATTAAGAGTACCAGTACCTGTAGCTAATGTGCCTTCAGACTGCGGGATGGCTTGTCCTACTCCTACGGGAACTCCTGCTGTGTTAACTTGGATTGCGTTATCAAAAGTAATGGTCATAGAAATTTTAACTGCGTCACTAGTACCATAGTCCATTGAATTATAGTTAACATCTTTCAAATAACAACCAAGAATATTCCATTGTTCTAAAATTACTGGCTCAACGTTACCATTGCCGCCATCTAGAACTTGAAAGATTGTGGTGAATTTATAATCAATACCTGAACTAGCAGAGCTTTGTTCCATGAAGTCTAATTGTTTCTGCAATTGTTCACCAACTAATTGACTAACATTACCTTGAGCATCGTCACGTAAATCGCATGTAACATCTTGCCAACTATGTTTACCGGTAATTTTAACAGTACTGTTATAAACTGGCAACTTAATTTCCTCAAATTGTACATGAGGACGATCAAACTTCATAACCTGTTTAGTTAATTCTGTAGTAGGTGTACTAACTCCAAAATTACTAAAAAATACTCTAAAACGATATGCCAATTTTGGCATTAACAAACCTTGTGTTGTTAAGCTTTGTCCGTCAGCACCCAACGGTACGGTCATGTTAGTTAATGATGATGTTGCCATTTTTTATAATCTCCAATATACTTTTATTTAGTTAACATTAGGCAGCTGCCTGAGAAGAAATTGCTCCAGTATTTTCAATACGCAAAGGAATATAAATAAATTCTACTGCTTTTACTGGTTCGATAGCTATATCTACCCACAACTGATTAGCATCAATTGTTGTTGGTGTATTATTTGAAGCATCACATACTACCAAATAATCATATATACCACGTTTAGCAACTAAATCAAGCATTAAACTAGTAATTGAATTAGAAATTTCAGTACGTGTTATTGAATCGTTTGGTTCAAACAAATATTGTTTAGCAATAGTGTTTAATCGAGCTCTAATAAATGCAACTAAACGTGCTACATTAATGCGATCCAATGCTGTTGCTGTAGCTTGCAATGTCTTGTTACCAAAATTAGTAATTCCAACACCGGGTATGTAAGTAATTGGATTTATTTGATTTTGATAAAGTACATCGCGCAATCCTTGTCCAACACTTAATGAAGTAAACTTACCAGTTATACTATCAATATATCCTAATTGTAAAGCATTATCAACAAGACCGCGTCTTGTTCCGGCAGGTGCTAGCCAAGGGAAAGCAATTTCATCGCTACGTATAATAGTGCGAACCATCATATGGCTTGGAGCTGTTACTACCAAGTTACCGCTTAAATCAGTAGTTTGGCAGCTTGGATAAAATGCTCCGGCATAAGTGCTATTGGTTTCTAATCCGTCACCAGTGGACAATCCTACACCGTTGTTATTAGTTGCCCAAGTAACAATATCGTTAGGTGTCAATCGTAGCGGAGTGTCAACTACAGCAAATGCTACATCACCAATCTCATCATTCAATTCAGCCATATTAGGGGCTAACTCTGGATAAGCAGGCACTGCAATCAAATTGTAAACATTTTGTTCTTCACGTATACTTGTATTTGTATCAATAGCTGATTTTAACGCTGCCACAATAAGTGCTCGTTGCGACTGGCGTCCCATATACGGGCTTCCGTCTGCTTTGATGCCAGTAGCACTATTCCACGTATTTTTCTGAGTTTGTATACTCCAATCTGATGCGCTTGTATCAGGCTCATTATTATAATTATCAGCAGTAATACTTACATAAACTTCGCTGTTATATTGTACATATTGCCCAATATTATATGTTGTAGTCGAAGACCAGTCATATGTTGGCCATGCTTGATTATTCCAAGCATTTACTTCGAAAGATTTAACATTGTATCCTGAACGACGTGTATTCCATAACAACATACCATTTGGATATAGTTCTGCGTTAGGAGCATCAGGATCTAAGTAATTGCTTGTTAGCAAACTTTCAATGGTTGGCAACGGATCGTTTACCGGATCTGTTGTGCCATTTGGTGCCCATCGAGCATCTTGGAAAATAATTCCGTTAGATGTGGTAGAGTCAGTATTACTAATCTCTACCCATTGATCTACTCCACTAACATTTTGCCAACGATATAGCATTGGGTAATTTTCTAAATCGCTAGTATCAACCCACAAATCACCATATGCCAACGGACTCATTGCTACATCAGTTTGAGTAGTCGGAGCTGTAGCACTAACTATAGGGCCAGTGGCATTACACATAGTTAAATCATATCCACGTGCATCTTGACTAACATTTTGATAACCATACCATGAACCGTTATTGGAAATTAAAATATCTGCTTGTGTGGGATCACTGTAATACCAATATGTACCAGTGGCTGGATCTAGATATGGAGCTGAGTTTGACGCAGTATAAGTAAACGTCGTAGAACCTACCCAATTAGATAAAATCAAGCCTGAAGCTTCGCCGCTGACATAATTTTGTCTCACTAAAAATGTGCTAGTACTAAATCCGGCAGCTGTAACTGGTGTGCCAGTTACATTTGTAAGAATAATATCGCCACCAAGGCTATGTGTAAACACTATAGCACCTGTACTGGAAACTGTAGCACTAACATAAGGAACACCGGCAGCACTAACAGCCGCAATAAATGCGCTGACACTTGTTCCACTTAATGTGGCCGTTGCTGTTGTTAAAGTTGCTGTACCTGGTTGTGTAGCACTAATTGTAAATGTATTGCCACTTGTAAATGTTGGGGATGTGGTGTTACCAGTTACGATTGTAGAACCACTAGCATATCTTTCTAAAATTAGCAAACCAGCTAAATTATTATTGAAAGGAATACTTTGAGCATATGTTGTAGTTGCTGCAATATTTTTTCCGCCACCAGATGGATCTAAGGCATAAATTGCTGTAGCATCACTGGAATACACAGGACAATTTTGAGCAATAAATGTACCCAATGTTGCGCTATAGCTTTTAATAACTACATTAACACCTTGATTAACATTAGATGTTTGTTGCCATACAGAACCAGTTGGAGCTGGTTGATTGCTAAATGTATTCCATTGCGGAACTGTGTAGCTTGGGCTTGCTTGATATGCCGGAGCATAGTATGTACCAGCTGTAATGCCTAAAGTAGCTAATGGCGTACCAGTTACATTGGCAATTGTAATTGAACCAGTTTCTAAATTTACAGTACCGCCACTGACATAAGATGCTGTAGCTGTGCTGGCATAACTAACACTAGTTGTTGTACAAGCAGTTACAGTAAATGTACCGTTATATGCTGACGGATTAATGTTAGCAACGTTAATTGTACCGCCCACTGGGAATGGGGCACTTCCTTGGGTGGCAAAAGTCAATGTTGCGGTAGATCCAGTTCCACTTGCCCCTGTTACTGCTAATTCAGGACCAGCAGTATTATCACAATATAAGTTTAACGCACCGCCAATATTGGCAGCATGTACACCTGTAATGCCTGCTGAATAAATGGCATTTGCTATGCCAGTTACAGTATTATTTGGGCCACCCGGAACTACAATAGTAATTCCGTTAACAGTGAATGATTGTGTAGCTGTTACGCTAACAGGAGTAGTAGTACCTTGAATAGTAGACCAAGCAGTTTGCCATGCTCTACTACCTACTTGTACCCAGGTATTATACAACGAAGACAAATATGAATCAGACGTTTGTGTACTTGTTGGGCCACCGCGTTTGAAGTAAACAGGGTTGTTAACATTAGTGGCAACTACCGCATATTCACCAATACTACCATAAGTTTGTAGTGGGATAGATCCGGAAACATATGCTGTATCTGTAATTGTTGACGGGGTTTGATTTGTAAATTGCCCAGTAGTTTGATTCCACTGGAAAATACCCCATGTAGTATTAGTAGTATCTAACCAAAAACTACCAGCTGACGGAGATCCGATTGGACGATTTAAACTAGCAGTAAGAGCAGAAAGATCAATATCAGCACGTAATACGTAACATTGATTAGTAACACCTAGAGCTGAGTAGGCCGCCAATAGACCGTATTCATTAAGTTCATATCCATTGATAGGAGTACCGTTAGTTGTTTTATAAAAGAATGGTACTCCATAATTAGCAGCCAATGAACGTTGACTAGTTGCTAAGAACAATTTATTAGCGTTTACAGCCAGTGTACCAGGAGCAATACCTGTACCGTCGCCGGAAATTTTATTCGATGCTGTGGCCAAGACCACTAACGGAACTGAATTGGTAGCGGCAGGAAGGTAGTTACTTTGATCAACTACTGTGACTTGTACGCCAGGAGATACTAATGTGCCAGACATGGTTTAATCCTTTTTAATAATAATAATATTTAGTCCATATCCTAAAAAAGTGGCATTATCGAATCCCTTTGGTAAAGGTTTTTAGTGTAAATACAATATGAAAACCCCGAATAGACCTATTTGTCAAGCTTGTGAGCAACGATTTTGTGCCATAAATTATCATCGTGAAAATAAAATACATTATCGAAGCAGGTGTGATAATTGTTTGAAAAAAAATCGAAAAATTAAACCAGTAATACCAAGATGGGCAAAGTCAGGATATAAGAAAAAACCCGCATGTGATAGATGCGGGTTTAAAAGTAGATATTCGGCACAGCTTTTAGTTTTTCATATCGATGGAAATTTAAATAATAGTAATGTTAAAAATTTAAAAACCGTTTGTCAAAATTGTGTTATAGAAGTATCTAAGATTGATTTACCTTGGAAGATCGGAGATCTTGAACCAGATCATTGATTTGAATATAAAGGTTATCAAGCCCGTCAGCATTATTATCTATAATTTTATCAAATTTGGTTCCAACCCATGCGGTTTCACTACTATGAATCCCAGCTTTTTCTAATTGAGTTTTACTAATTGCCCAACTACTATTTCCGTTTGGTCCAAAATTAACACTTTCTGCCCATTTGAACCAGACAGGTTCAGGCCCACGAACAACACGTATAACAGTTCCGCCAACATTTTTGATAGCTTTAATTTCATTAGGAAATCTTACATCTGAAATTACTATATCGTCATGTGTTTTTCGTAACTTATTTTCTAGTGAAGAAATCCAAATTTCATCGTGAAATCCATTACGGCATACTTCGGTACCCCAATATTGTAATACCCACCGAGGGGTGATTGTTTTATTCAAACGGGTGGACCACCATTCATCTTGTTGTTCTCGCCATTCTCTACTTTCACGAGTACGCCCTTCAAGCATATCTCTATCCCACCCAAATACTACAGATATAGAATCTTTTAAACTATTGGCAAACGATTCTCTTCGAAATTGATGTATGTTTTGCAAGTAATCAGCTATGGTATCTTTGCCGCTGCCAATAAGTCCAGATATCCCAATAATCATATTTTAGTTTCCTTTGATGTTGTTGACATTAAAAACCATCCAGGTCTATATTCATTACAAATTTTAAAACCTAAATCAGAATAAAATTTGGTTTGTTCCGTTGTTATTACTAAATCTCTATCTTTTTCTTGACTAAATTCAATTGCTTTGTTGACTAATTTTTTGCCTATTCCTTGCCCTTGATAAGCAATATCAACACAAACCCAAGTTAAATCATAAAAATATTGTAGTGTTGATTCGCTTAAAATACCAAAACCTATTAGTTTATTAGATTTTCTAGTATCAAATGCTCGAATGTAATGTCTTGGACTTCCTATTAAGTTAATAATATACTTAATTTTTTCAATTTCAATTTTATGTTGTACATCTTTTGTTAAAAGCTCAGGCATTCCGCCAGTAGGAGCCGGAAAGCACTGTCTTATTAATTCCCCAACACTGTCAGTGTCATCTAATTTATCATCAATGTTTATTAGTATCATTTCATTGATTTTATGTTTAAGTATTTTAAAGTAGATTGCAGAAGATCAATTTGTCGCCTACAATCTTCTAGAGCATGGTGGCTAGTCGGAGGTTTAGGATGATCAGGCCAAAGAGATAGTACTGTTCGGTTATCTCGTATTTTATAATACTGCCAAGGTTGTTTTTTATTACGACTGCGATAAGCATGTTCTAATATGTTAATATCGTAAGTAGGACCTTGTGCCCAAATTAAATCATGCTGCCATGCTATTTTATATAGTTCATCTAATGCGTCATTTAACGGTATGCGATTGTTTTCATTAAAGGCTTCGTTTTGTGCTTCGCCTTGATTTGCCCACCATTTTACGGTTTCATCATTAATTTCACGATCTTCTTGACTTTCAAGAGTTATTCGAGCATAGTAATGCCGGTTTAAATAACCGGTGCCGAAAGGATCAAAACTTTGGGCGGCAATAGTTAGAATAAGAGCATTAGGCGTAGTAGCTAATCCCTCGATGTCAATCATTAATGAACTCATGCTATTATTATAGCAGAAATTAAATTAAATTACAAATATATTTTATCCAATTACCCAAGTTAAAGGTTGACTTCCATCAACGTAATTTTTTAAATCCTCTAAACAAAGCGCCATCATTGCCGCACCTTCTGATTTCATTGCCGCACCATTTAAGGTAGTTCCGCCTTGTGGGCCAGCAATGGTGCCAAACTTTTCACGAGCTTCACCAATAATATACTTACAATTGGCATGCATATAATTACGTATCCATTGTTTAATTTGAAAATCTGATAATAAATTAACTTCAGGTTTTAAATTATAAGTCCACAATAAAACATTTTCACCAGTCCCTTTCGGATCGCGTATTAGTTGTAATTTTTTGGTAACAGGATTCCAAGTATAGTTCATGTATGCTCCGAACATACGTCCTGCTAATTCAACATATTGACTATAAAAGTCATATGTTGCTAACCCGCCTGCTACGTTAAAATTCATTAAGTAAACATTAAGCGAGGCCTGACTGAATGGATCAAAATTACTGGCATACGGACCCGTTGAATCCCCAAAACTTCTTCGAAAAATTTGGCGCACTTGAATAATTTCTTGTGGCAAATCGTAGATATTAACATTTGCTATTAACTCCATGAAGATGTAACTTTCTTCGTAGGCATTTTGTGCTCTTTGTCTGTAAGTACCTATAGCATTTCGATAGGCAGCCTCAAAGTGTTCAGCGTCTAATTCAATATCGACTATTTGATCAGCTAATTGTAGCCGTACATATTCAATAAGATCTTGTTTTAATGTTTCAAGTGTAGATTGCGATTCTAATGCCATAAGGACTCCCTGTCCTTATATTTAGCACTATTACCACGCTTTAAGAATGATTATATTAGGATTTCCGCGACCATTAAATGCTGTTTCGGTAGCTTTAATAGCAGAAAATTCTTTTCGTGCCGCAGGTTTTCCGACTGACATGATAGCTTTTAATTGCTCTGCCGGTTTACGTAATGTTTTTTGTACAGATGTATTTTTGTCAAAGGCAATAATCGAAGACCCCTTGACTGTAAAAGACTGGGCATGGACATCTGCCATCACGTGGATTAATTTGCGGCGTACTGTATCATATAACCAAGCTTCACTTGCTCCGACAAGTTTAGCCGGAGATTCAGATTTAAGTTTAAGATCAGCAAATTCTTTAAGATATTTAAAGTTTGCCGATGTTTTTTCAGGACTAACTGCCTTTTTAGCTCTTGGTTTACGCTCAACCTTTTTAACTTGTACATAAGAATGACAATCGTTGATTACAGTTTCACAAAATTTTACACAATTTTTAAGTTGTGGTTTTGTTAAATGTGAGTAACCTTCGACTAAAAAAGGATCTTTTCCTGTTAAAACTTCTTGTAATTCTGCCAACCTTAATTCCCAAACAGTTTTAATTTTATTAATCATTTGCGGAGCAATATTCATCCCGCGCATTAGAGATAATGGTTTAAAATCTGCGGTAGTTTTAGTACCTGCTACAATAAAATCGTCATACATACCTTCAAGTTCTCCGGCACATTCGGAAACTTTTTCTCGCAAGTGATCTTGAATTGTTAATTTTGCTTGTGCTTGTTCACCTTCTGTGACAACATGTTTAATTTCTTGTTTTACTTTTAATAGAACATTAATTTCATCGTTGACAATAGATTTTTCATGATCATTAAGGATTAAGCCCATTAAACTCATACGGCATACCCAACCAATAGTTACCCGAACTTGACTATCGGGAATTCCGCGAATTGTTTTTGCATCTTTAGTTCTATCATTAAATTCTAAATAATGAACTATCATATCTTTGGCATCTTTTTTGCCATAGTGATAATTGTACCAATTAAAAGCATTAGCCATCGCAGAAATTCTACGATTTTCTTCGGGCTGAGAGTCCCACTCTGGTTCTGATCCTAAAAATTTAGTATCGGAACTTTTTGGAATTAGACGTTTGATGGTGTTTTGTTTTTTAATCATAGTTGTATTGTATGTTAAAATTAATAAAAAGTCAACCAATTAGGTGTGCAAAAGTAATATGATGTTCTAAATTGTCTAACAAATCACTTACTTTTTGTTGTTTTTCTACAAATTTCACAGTAGTTTTTTTGATTCGTCGACACTCTACTGATTCTATGTCTACTTCTCTAAATGCCGAATCTATAGTTTTTAACATTTTAAGTAAATCGCGACGAGATCGTTTATTTTTTACCGTCAAAATTTGCGTTTCGGCACGAGTTATTCGTTCAGTTAATTCTTCTAGCATAGTATAATTATATGTCCTTTGGTATTTACCGTCAACCTATTTATAACTAAATACTAGACTATGCCACGCCTAAGCCTTTATAGACCCAATCGAACGAATGATTACCAATTTTTAGACCGTATAATATCGGAACGATATACTGTCGGTGGTCTTGACATGTATGTCCACAAATATATGGGACCAGTTGTTGATACTAGTACCAACCCTGGAAATGCTGATGCTACTTTACCAGTTTATACTAGTCAAAATCCTATGTTTATCGAAGATTTATTATTGTTAGAAAATCGTGATCGTGCGTATGATCCTAACATTTATATCATGCGCGGAGTTTATACCCATCAAGATATTGATTTTGACTTAACGCAATTTGGTTTATTTTTAAACAATGATACTTTGTTTATTACTTTTCATTATAATAATATGATTGATACTTTTGGCCGTAAATTAATGTCTGGCGATGTACTTGAGCTACCTAATCTAAAAGATTACAATCCGCTGAACACAAATATAACTAGGGCATTACCTAAATATTATGTTATTCAAGATGCCAGTTATGCCGCAGAAGGATTTAGTCAAACATGGTTGCCACATTTGTGGCGTGTTAAAGCTACTCCAATGGTCAATGCTCAAGAATATCAACAAATTATAAATCAACCGTTGATGCCAGATAATGTTTGGGACAACGGAAATTTTTATCCTTCTGGTATGGTAGTTGATAATGGAGGAAAATATTACGAAGCTACAAAAAATGTTCCTCCTGGAACAGATATTAATGATCCAACGTATTGGGCATTAATAGAAAAACCAACAACAATGGGCGATGTTAATTCAACCCGTAACGTTGACCTTTCTATTAATGATGCGTTAGTGGTCCAAGCTAATGTAGATGTACCGTTAAGTGGTTATGACAATGTATCTTTTTATATTTTACCTACTACGCCCTCTGGTGAGCCGGCAGGCGAAGGATTATTTACAGATCAAACAGCACCGTTAGTCGACGGATCTCAGCCCGGAGAAGGTAATTCACCTACTTCTTTCGGATATACTATGGGGTATCTTACTGGTGATAAAATGGCACCAAATGGATTACCGGTTACCCCAGGTGTAAGTTTTCCACCTGGGCCTTCAACGGGAGATTATTGTTTGAGATTAGATTACTTTCCAAATCGTTTGTTTAGATTTAGCGGAGCAACATGGGTAGCAATAAGCGATGATGTGCGTACTCCTTTAGATTGGGGATTGTCAAATACTACACAACGTTCGAGTTTCGTTAATAATCCATATACAGTATCAACCACAGACCAGGGCAATATTCCAAGTCGTCAAAGTTTATCTCAATTACTTAAACCACAAGCTGATAACGGAAACGAGGGTGGCAATCTGCCACCGAATCCACCACCATTAGGACATTAAAGTGCAACAATATTTTTTCGACGAACAAATAAGACGATATCTTATACAAATAGCCCGAATGTTTTCGGGATTTCAAGTGGAATTTGGGAGAAACGAGGCAGGGGCACCTAACACTGGTGATACATTATATCGTGTGCCAGTAAGATACGGTGATGCTAGTCGTCAAGCTCAAACAATTATGCAAGACAACTCTGCTAGTAATATGCCATCTACTCCGTTAATGACGTTTTACATTACCGGATTAGATTTTGACAGACCACGTATGCAAAATCCGACGTATGTTGACAATAAAGCTATACGACAACGTTTATATGATTCTACTACAAATACTTTTGAAACGACCCAAGGTAATGCCTTTAATATCGAACGTTATATGCCGGCTCCATATAAATTATCAATTAATTTAGACATTTGGACTAGCAACACAAATCAAAAAATGCAGATATTAGAACAAATATTGCCTTTGTTTAATCCAAGTTTGGAAATACAATCTACAGATAATTTTTTAGATTGGACTAGTTTAAGTATTGTTGAATTAGTAAGCACCGGATGGTCAAGTAAGCAAATACCGCAAGGTACAGGAGACCCTATTGATATTAGCACTTTAAAATTTGCATTGCCTATTTGGTTATCGTTACCTGCCAAAGTTAAAAAACTTGGTGTTGTAGAAACTATTATTGCTAGTATATACGATAGCAGTGGAGATTTAGTTAATGCTATTTCTAACAACGATTTACTTTTAGGAACACGGCAATATATTACTCCGTATCGGTATCAAGTAGTTCTTATTGGGAACAAACTTCAAATATTGGCTCAAAGCGCCGTTGTTGATGAACCTAACTACGCCTTGGCCCCGCCTGACCCAGTAAGTACAAGTAATTTAACTTGGACTCCAGTTGTTAACATGTACGGAACTTTAAGACCAGGAATAAGTTTGATCGCATTGACACAGCAAGATGGTACTCAAGTATATGGCACTATTGCGTTTGACCCTACAAACGATCAATTTTTATTATTTACAGTCATTGAGGAATCAATACCTACTAATACATTGCCTCCAATAAATGCTGTAATTAATCCTCAATTAAGTGGACCTGGTTACGGATTACCGTCGGCAGTAACTGGTCAAAGATATTTACTGACTGAGCCAGTAGGATCTTCCTCGGCATGGGCCGGAACTTCGGGACAAATAGTAACAGCTTACCCTAACGATATAATTGAGTATAATGGATCACAATGGATTATTTCATTTAATAGCCAAGCTAGTTCAGGAGATACACAATATGTTACTAATATCACTACAGAAATACAATATCGATGGAATGGTGAAATGTGGGTTAAATCTTACCAAGGATTGTATCCTGGCGGGCAGTGGTCTATTATCATTTAATGTATTTTTACAACAGTAAATATTGTTATGAAAGAATTAAAAAATATTGTAGATGCTGTAGGAGTTTGGTTTTATTCGCAGTCAACTAATAGATATTTGTATTTGTTAAGAAACGATAGTAAACATAACGAGTGTTGGGGATTACCTGGGGGCAAGGTTGAAGCAAGTGAAACGTTAATGGCAGCTATTACCAGAGAATGTATTGAAGAAATGGGGTTTATGCCTGATTATATAAAAATAGTTCCCCTTGAAAAATTTACCAGTAACGATAATAAGTTTTGCTACAATACATTTTTTTGTATTGTTACTGATGAATTTAAACCAATATTAAATGAGGAACATTTTGGATACGCCTGGCTTGATAGTGGTACCAATCCAAAACCAATGCATCCCGGGTTATGGAGCACTGTAAATTTTGATGCTATTCGTAATAAAATTTTTACAATTCAACAACAATTTATACGTCACAATAACTGATAAAATGTCTGTAAGTAAAATTTTGTGTGTTAGGGCAAGCTAGCCATTCTTCAGGCATATTTTTTTCATTGCCTACCATTATAAATGTAGTGCCACTATATGCTTTAATTACTGAAGTTACATCTTGAATCCAGTTTGACGTTCCACCTATTGTTTCGTTAGTGTATCCCAACATGTAAATTTCTTGGTGGCCGTCAAATGATGCCAAATATAAAGGCAATGCTTCAGGTGATAATTGTGGCATCAGTGGTATTAAATAAAATTCACCAGGATTTTTAATACAATTTTTAGCAGTAGTATATACAATGTTATTTTCTACATATCTGTTATCAAGTAATGGTGTTAAATTAGAATAATTTGTATCTACTGAAAAATCAAGCCGCATAGTATGAGCAACTTTAGCAGTGCCGTATGTTTGTAATTTTTTACTACCAAGCAATCCACCTCTATGACTTTCGAGTATTCTGAAATTGAACGTATCAAAGTCAACATTACTACTTATACATGCAGCTCTGCCAGATAAATGTTGATTCTGAATGGGATTTTCGATCCATTCTCTTTTTTCTGTTTTTTTCCCCTGACTCCATTTTGTTTCTAATATAACAAACTCACCAGGATAGTCTTGTCGATATCTAGCTTCCATTAAATTCTACCAACTGCCACTTCTATTACTCCAGGTATTATAGAATCGTAATTTTCTAAAGCTTTGCCGATAATACAACCTGGTTGATATTTTGACATATTTAAAACAGTGGCTACACCTTGTATATCACTCGATACTAATCGATCACCTTTATTAATTGTACCTACAACTTGGCAAGGTACTCGGCCTGTTAACGCAATTGCTGATACAAATTCACCATCTAAAGTACTATTCATCAAATACGCAGGATCAGTTGATACTATTCCGGCAACACGAGTACTATGACTTTCTGTTGTTTGACAAATCTCTTCATATCCATTAAATTCCACCACTTGTCCTGGAAATAGCTGAACATCTGATCTATACATTTCTGCCAAGTCAGCATATGCGGCTGTAGTAGCCTTGCCGCTAAACACCGTGCCATACACAGAACCTGAAGCCGATAATGTTGTTGCGTTAACCGTAGATGCTGTTATTGTACCACTTACACTTAATGATGATAGTGTACCAACTGAAGTAATATTTCCTTGTGAGGCGCCTGATACTGTAGCAACATATCCAGATGTAGTTTGATATCCGTTAGGATTGCTTGAATTATAAGGTGTATACCCTAAAGCAGTTGTTACTTGACTTGAACTAATACTACCAACTAAACTACTGCCAGTAACACTGCCACTTACACTTAATGAACTACCAGTAATTACTCCACCTACTACTGAAGCAGCCGTTACTGTTCCACTTACTGATACTGTAGTACCTAAGTGGCTTGAGCCAGTAACACTGCCACTTACACTTAATGAACTACCAGTAATTACTCCGCCTACAACCGAAGCAGCCGTTACTGTTCCACTTACTGA
>Ga0208618_1000071_pt1 | contig 44291 bp, 50 predicted proteins | sample CryBogCBE18Jul08_FD_184585 | JGI IMG/M metagenome (GOLD analysis project Ga0208618, IMG submission 184585) | Freshwater microbial communities from Crystal Bog, Wisconsin, USA - CBE18Jul08 (SPAdes) | ecosystem: Environmental > Aquatic > Freshwater > Lake | place: Crystal Bog, Wisconsin, USA...
CCGCCGCTGCCTCTCTCGGTGTTGGGGCAGATTTTGGTGCCTTTGAGGCAGCGAATTCTTTAGTCCAGGCATTCGCTTTTGCAATTGAGCGGTTATAAACCGTCACAGCGTGGCCCGCACTTGCCAGATGACCAGCCATCGGATATCCCATGACTCCAAGGCCAATGAAAGAGACTTGAACTGAGGGAGTGGATTCGTAGGTTTTTGGTTTGATACTTGACATAGCTTAAGTTTGAAATTAAAAGAAAGTGTAATGATAGATCTTAAATTGGTCATTGTGTTGCCAATCAAAAGTATAAAGGGATTTCCCCCGGTGCATTTCAAGGATAATTGCTCATTGGAATGGAACGAAAAAGTACCAAATTTACAAGCTAGTACAAAATGACGGATTTAATACAGTCTAATTTTCAAAAAGTACAACAAAATATTGAGACAAGTGCGTTGTTGGCTCATCGAGAGCCAGGTGAAATTACACTTTTGGCAGTTTCCAAAAATTTTGCAGCTCCTGAAGTTCTTAAAATCGCGGAACTTGGTCATAAAGAATTTGCAGAGAACTATGTTCAAGAGGGTGTGGAAAAAGTAAGGCTCTTAAAAAGCACTCACCCCCAATTTAATTTAATTTGGCACTTTATTGGGCCACTTCAAAGTAATAAAACAAAGCTTGTAGCTGAACACTTTGACTGGGTTTTAACCATAGACCGGCTCAAAATCGCGCAACGACTAAACGAACAGCGACCAAAGCACTTAAGCCCGCTTCAGGTTTGTATTCAAGTTAATATAGACGGGGGGCCAACAAAATCAGGCATAGATCCAAATCAAGTACTTGGATTGGCAAAAGAGATTGCACAAATGAACAGCTTAGAACTACGGGGTTTGATGACTATCCCAGACCCCCAGCCAAACTGGGACGATCAAGTTCGAGTTCATTTGAAGACCAAACAATTGTTTGAATCAATCAAATCTGATCTTAATTCAGACCGATTTGATACGTTATCCATGGGGATGAGCGCGGATCTCTCGGCCGCGATTAGTTCGGGCAGCACAATGGTTAGAGTTGGGACAGCTATATTCGGTGAGCGGAAATAACTATTCACTCATGCGTTGAATTATTTGCTAAAAGACCTTGTAATAACAACACAGATTCAGAACCGAGGAAGAGTTGGGTGTGCGACTTGTCCGTGGTGAATAACTTGGCGGCCATACTCCACGCAGCGCTGCAAAGTGGGAATTACTTTGCCTGGGTTGAGTAACCCCTTAGGATCAAATGCCCGCTTTATACTGAACATTTGTTCCAACTCATCCGCACTGAACTGAACACACATGCTGTTGAGCTTCTCAACCCCTACTCCGTGCTCTCCGGTTACAGTGCCCCCCATCTTTACGCTGGTCTCTAAAATATCAGCTCCAAAGAGTTCAGCCCTGTGCAATTGGTCAGGGTCGTTCGCATCAAACAAGATGAGAGGATGCAAGTTCCCGTCACCTGCATGAAATACATTTGCACATCGTAATGAATATTTATGCTCCATCTGGGCAATGGCCTGCAAAATATCAGCCAAACGTTTTCTGGGTATTGTGGAGTCCATACACATATAGTCAGGACTTATGCGACCGCTAGCGGGGAAAGCGTTTTTGCGACCACTCCAAAAGCGAAGCCTTTCGGCTTCTGATTTACTGATCGAAATTGCAGTTGCGCCACTGTTGTTTAAAACCGTTTTCATTCGCTCAATCTCTTCTTCAACCTCTTCAAGAGTTCCGTCAGACTCGCATAATAAAATGGCCTCAGCACTTAAATCGTATCCAGCGTGAACGAAATCTTCTACCGCAGCAGTCATGGGTTTATCCATCATCTCAAGTCCTGCGGGAATAATGCCAGCTGCAATAATTGAGGCTACCGCATTTCCTGCTTTACGCATATCATCAAAACTGGCCATGATGCAGCGTGCCAACTCAGGTTTTGGTGTCAACTTAACCACTACTTCGGTTGTAATTGCTAACATGCCTTCAGAGCCCACAATCAACGGCAGAAGATCTAGGCCCGGAGTGTCCAAGGCTTCAGATCCAAACTCGATGGGCTCACCTTCAATCGTGAACCCCTTGACCTTCAAAACGTTGTGCAGAGTGAGTCCGTACTTCAAACAATGAACGCCACCGGAATTTTCTGCAACATTTCCACCGATAGTGCACGCAATCTGACTAGAAGGATCGGGAGCGTAATAAAGTCCCAAATGCGATACAGCCTCACTAATGGCCAAATTCCTAACCCCGCACTGAACCAGGGCAGTGCGTGCTTGTGGGTTGATATTAAGTATTTTATTAAACCGAGCCATAGACAAAGTTACCCCTTTGGAGCTGGGCATAGCACCACCGGATAGGCCTGTGCCTGCACCTCTGGCAATTACAGGGACATTAAGGGAGTGGCAAACTTTTAGTACTTGTTGTAGCTGGTTTAAATCTTTTGGAATCGCCACGCAAAGGGGGCGCTGTCGATAGGCTGTTAATCCGTCACACTCATAAGGGGTAGTGTCTTCAGGCGTAAAAAGGATATCTTGTTGATCAAGGACTTTGGATAAAGCACGAACAACAGAATTTTGAAGTTCAGCCGTGGAGGAAATAGTTTCTAAGAATTCAGACATGGTCTCTTATGGTCTTTTTACTTGAACACAACTGTTTTATGGCCGTTAATTAAGATCCTATGCTCACTATGCCACTTGACCGCGCGAGCAAGAACCTGACTCTCAGTGTCGCGTCCTATAGCTGTTAAATCCTCGATGCTTTTGCTATGATCAACTCTGGCTACATCTTGTTCAATTATCGGTCCCTCATCAAGGTCTGCCGTTACATAATGAGCAGTAGCACCAATTAATTTTACGCCTCTATCATGTGCTTGGTAGTAGGGTTTTGCACCCTTGAAACTCGGCAAGAAACTGTGGTGTATGTTGATTGCCCGACCTGAGAGTTTTCGACAAAAGTCATCAGATAAAATTTGCATATACCTAGCTAGTATCACAAGCTCAGCATTTTCTGATTGAATAATTTCAAATTGACGAGCTTCTGCTTGTTCTTTGGTAGATCCAGATACGGATATGTGGTGAAACGGGATGTTGTAGCTTGCGGCGAGTTGGTAAAAATCTTTATGATTACTTATAATTGCTTTAACATCTAAACCAAGCAACCCACTCTTACATCTAAAAAGTAGATCATTTAGACAGTGGCCATCTTTACTCACGAAAATCACTGTCTTCATGTTCTCGGTTGCATTATGAAGAGCGCACTCCATGTTTTCAGCTTTGGAAAAAGCAATTAAATCTTGCTTTAAAGAGGCGAAATCGGTTGGGCTCGCAAATCGAACTCGCATGAAAAAAAGACCAGTTACGGAGTCGTTAAACTGCGCAGCCTCTTCAATGTTGGAAGACTTGGCAAGTAAAAAAGCAGTTACTGCATGGACAATTCCGGGTCGGTCGGGGCAGTGAAGATTCAAAATATATGTATTCATACTGGCTATTGTAGTTTTAGATGACAAAATGTGCATACAAATGGCAGAAGTTAGTGTCTTTGAACAAAATTACCCAAAGTAAGCGAAAATAGGTCATCCTTTAAAAGCATAATTCCTTATCACTTTTCACACTTTATTAATAAAATGAGTCACATACTAGTTACAGGCGGGGCAGGCTATATTGGCTCGCACACTTGTGTAGCCTTATCCAACTCTGGGTACCAGGTAACTATATTGGATAACTTATCAAATAGTCGACTTCAAGTATTAGACAGAATCACACAATTATCTAAAAGCAAGCCTAGTTTTATAAAAGGTGACATCAGAGATTCGGTGTTACTGGAGCAAATATTCAAGGAACATAATTTTGATTCAGTTGTTCATTTTGCCGGCTTAAAAGCTGTTGGAGAGTCAAACGAGAAACCAATCAGCTATTATGAGAATAACGTTGTAGGGACCTTAGAGTTATTGAAGGTAATGCAGCAAGTTGGACCCAAGTCAATGGTTTTCTCCTCATCCGCAACCGTCTACGGAGATCCTCAATCAGTTCCTATTAAAGAGGATTTTCCAACTGGTGCAACAAATCCCTATGGACGAACAAAGTTGATGATTGAAGAGATACTAAAAGATGTTCAATCTGCAGACGCTAGTTGGAGAATTGCCAGGCTGCGGTATTTCAACCCAGTTGGTGCCCATGAGTCAGGACTCATTGGAGAAGACCCGCTTGGAATTCCTAATAATTTAATGCCCTACGTTGCCCAGGTCGCCGCAGGGATGCGAGAACACCTCAATGTTTGGGGCAACGATTATGATACGCCCGATGGAACCGGCGTCAGAGACTACATTCACGTGACAGATTTGGCAAATGGCCATTTGGCGGCTCTGACCTATTTAGAGAAAACGCAAGGACTGATAACAGTCAATTTGGGAACAGGTAGAGGTTACTCAGTCCTAGAGATGGTTAAGGCGTTTGAAAAAGCAAGTGGACAAACGATTCCATATAAAATAGCTGCGAGAAGAAGCGGTGATATTGCTCAGTGCTACGCAGACCCAACACTCTCTAAAAAACTTCTTGGTTGGCAAGCGACAAAAGATTTAGAGCAAATGTGCAAAGATGCTTGGCATTGGCAAAGTAGTGAAAAAAAGAGAAAAGAAGCAAAAACAATTGGCAATTAAGTTTATGACCTCATCAGATCATGTAGCCAAGTGTTGTGCTTTTAGCTGCGTAGATTTTTAAAATTAATTTTACAAATTAGAGATTAGAAAAATGCTTTTAGTAACAGGCGGTGCAGGTTTTATTGGATCAAATTTTGTGTTGGACTGGTTAACTCAAAATTCTGAACCTATTGTTAATTTAGATAAGTTAACGTATGCTGGTAATTTAGAAAATCTACAGTCTTTAAAAGACAATTCCAACCATATATTTGTCAAGGGCGATATCGCTGATTCAGTTCTTGTCAGCGAATTACTGCACAAATACAAGGTAAGAGCCGTACTAAATTTTGCTGCAGAGAGCCACGTTGACCGCTCAATTCACGGGCCGGGTGAATTTATTCAAACTAATGTTATTGGAACTTTTAACCTTCTAGAGTGTGCAAGAAATTATTGGAACACATTAGCACAAAAAGAAAAGGAAAGTTTTAGATTTTTACACGTCTCAACAGACGAAGTATTCGGAAGCCTCGGAGCTAAAGACCCAGCTTTTACAGAGCAACACCGCTACGAGCCCAATAGCCCATATTCTGCGAGCAAGGCGGCGAGTGATCACCTCGTGCGAGCATGGTTGCATACCTACGGAATGCCTGTACTCACAACGAACTGTAGTAATAATTACGGCCCCTATCATTTCCCCGAAAAACTCATCCCACTCGTTATCCACAACGCGTTAAAGGGTAAGCCACTCCCAATTTATGGGGACGGACAGCAAATTCGTGATTGGCTGTACGTGACGGATCATTGTTCTGCAATTAGGTGTGTGTTAGAAAAAGGCTTGGTTGGTGAGACCTACAACATTGGAGGTTGTAACGAAAAAGCCAACCTCCAGGTCGTTCATACCATTTGTGATCTTTTGGATGCAAAGATGCCAAAAGCTGATGGTACCTCGTATAAAAATCAAATTACATTTGTAACGGATAGACCAGGTCATGACAAACGCTATGCAATGGATGCGAGCAAAATTGAGCGAGAGCTTGGATGGCGTCCAGAGCAAACTTTTGAAACTGGAATGGCCAAGACTGTAGATTGGTATTTAAACAATACGCAGTGGACCGAAAACGTCACCTCAGGCGCTTACAGAGACTGGGTTGCTAAGCAATATGTCTAGCTGCATATCCGAAACAAGAGCATTAAATAGGAAAAATTTTCAATGAATATCTTGTTATTTGGCAAAGACGGGCAACTTGGACAAGAGTTCATTCATGAATTTGGCTTAAAAGATAAAGTAACTCATCTTTTAAACATCACCTCTGTTGGGCGACAAGAGTGTGATTTATCTGATGCGGAGCAAATAAGAACACTCATTCAAACAGTCCGCCCTGAGCTCATCATCAATGCAGCTGCTTACACTGCAGTCGACCAAGCCGAAACACAGTCTGAATTGGCGCATCTCATCAACGCAATTGCACCATCTATCATGGCTGAGGAGGCGCAGCGCCTAGGCAGCGTGCTTGTGCATTACTCAACGGACTACGTGTTTGATGGTTTAAAAAAAGGACCCTACTTAGAGACCGATGCTTGCCGTCCACAGTCTGTTTATGGCGCCACCAAGTTGCTCGGCGAAGACGGCATTAGAAAAAATTGTTCCAAACATCTGATCTTTAGAACATCCTGGGTTTTTAGTGCACACGGCAATAACTTTCTCAAAACAATACTAAAGCTTGCGAAAACAAAAAGTGAACTCAAGGTCATCAATGATCAGTGCGGGGCTCCCACCAGCACAAGTTTTATTGCTCAAGCTACGATGACGATCATAGAAATTCTTCAGACTAAAAACATATTTAATGGCAAACTTGCTATGGATAGCAGCAACGATCATTGGGGAATTTTTAATTTAGTCGCATCAGGATTTACAAGTTGGCATGGGTACGCTAGGTATCTTATTGAAAAAGCAATAGAGAAGGGCATGGGAACTGAGTTTGCGTTAAACCCAGTAAATATCTTATCTATTCCCAGTAAGGATTATCCTCAAACCGCAAAAAGGCCTTTAAATTCAGTGCTTAGTATGAATAAGTTAGGCCAGTCCTACGGGGTTGTCCCGCCGAATTGGGAGAGCCTTGTAGATGCTGAGTTAAGTAAAATGCAACTTAACGAGATAAACTGATTTCTTCACTTAATTAATTGACTTAAATTATATGAATCCACGCAAAGGTATTATTTTGGCTGGCGGCTCTGGTACCCGTCTCTATCCTGTAACGACAGCGGTCTCTAAGCAGTTAATGCCTATTTATGATAAGCCAATGGTTTATTACCCGCTTGCGACCTTAATGCTTGCCGGCATAAGAGATGTATTGTTGATCTCCACCCCGCAAGATACGCCTAGATTTGAAGAATTGATGAAAGATGGATCGCAGTGGGGAATTAACATTCAATATGCAGTTCAGCCCTCACCCGATGGATTGGCTCAGGCTTTCATCATAGGACGTGATTTTGTTGACAACAAGCCAAGTGCGCTTGTGCTAGGGGACAATATTTTTTATGGTCACGAATTGGTTAATCAATTGCAAGATGCGAACAATCAAGATCACGGAGCCTGTGTATTTGCATATCACGTCCAAGACCCTGAGAGATACGGTGTGGTTGAATTCGATTCAAACAAAAAAGCAATCTCAATTGAAGAGAAGCCCAAAAACCCTAAATCTAATTACGCTGTAACAGGACTTTACTTTTATGATACCCAGGTCTGCGATATTGCAGCCTCAATAAAGCCCTCACCAAGAGGTGAGTTAGAGATTACGGATGTCAACCGCCAGTATCTAATGAATAAACAACTCAGTGTTGAGATTATGGGGCGCGGTTTTGCTTGGTTAGATACAGGTACTCATGACTCGCTGCTTGACGCTGCGCAGTTCATTGCGACTATTCAACGAAGACAGGGGCTAATGGTTGCTTGCCCTGAGGAAATAGCTTGGCGCTCTAAATGGATCGATACAGAGCAACTTCTTAAGTTGGCCAAACCCATAGCCAAGAACAGCTACGGACAGTATTTACAAAACCTAGCTTGAATCCTAATTTTTATCTTAAACATCATGCCCTTTAACGTCATACCTACCAACCTACCCGAAGTAAAGATACTTGAACCTAAGGTATTTGGAGACGCAAGGGGATTTTTCTTCGAGAGTTTTAATGCGAGAGATTTCGAGCAGGCTATCGGTTTAAGTGTTGAGTTTGTACAAGACAATCACTCTAAGTCTGCAAAAGGTGTACTCAGAGGCTTGCATTATCAAATTAAACATCCGCAGGGTAAATTAGTCCGAGTCGTGTCCGGGGAGGTATACGATGTTGCTGTCGATTTAAGGAATTCCTCGGCTAATTTTGGGCACTGGACGGGTGTCCACCTCTCCTCCCAAAACCACCGTCAGTTGTGGATACCTCCTGGATTTGCTCACGGTTTTTTAGTGCTCAGTGAAAGTGCTGAGTTTTTGTATAAAACTACAGATTACTGGTATCCAGAGCACGAGCGCAGTTTGATCTGGAACGACCCTAGTCTTAATATTGAGTGGCCCAATAGCATTACGCCAATATTATCTGTGAAAGACCAAACTGCGCCTACTTTAGATAAAGCAGAGCACTTTGACTAAGCAACTAAGTGGTTGACAGCTCTAACTTTAGATCTTCGATCTGTTATTGAGCCAGTTCTTAAAGTCTAAACCTAGCTCGGGGTGTGCAAGCCCTAAATCAACAGTAGCTTGCAAAAGCCCTAACTTGCTTCCGCAGTCGTATCGTTGGCCAATATAGCTGTATGCCAAGACCTTTTCTTTGCCCAGGAGGGCTGCTATTCCATCCGTCAGCTGTATCTCCCCCCCCGCTCCTTTGGGCTGCTCCCTGATGTGATCAAAAACAGCCGGGGTCAATATATATCGACCTGCAACAGCTAAGTTGCTGGGAGCAACCTCAGGTTTTGGTTTCTCTACAAAGTCAGATACATCAAGCAGTCGCTCCGCGTATTTAACGCCTTTGACAATACCGTAACGTTGAGTTTCCTCTTTAGGAACCTCTTGAACAGCCAAAATACTGCACTGATGTTGATTGTGCAAATCAGTCATTTGTTTTAAGATAGGTTGAGATCCAATCATCAAATCATCAGCCAACAAAACCGCAAAAGGCTCATTGTTGATTAGCTTTTCAGCACACAAAACAGCGTGTCCAAGCCCTAAGGATTTGGGCTGTCTTACATAAAAGCAGTCCATATCGTCAGGTTTAATAGAGTGAACTAAATCAAGCAATGCCTTCTTTCCATTGGATTCAAGTTCACTCTCGAGTTCATATGCCGTATCAAAATGATCTTCAATTGAGCGTTTATTACGCCCTGTAACAAAGATCATTTCTCTGATTCCCGCCGCATAAGCTTCTTCTACCGCATATTGGATCAGCGGTTTATCAACCACAGCTAACATCTCCTTGGGAGATGCTTTCGTAGCAGGTAAGAATCTTGTGCCAAGTCCTGCAACTGGAAAGACGGCTTTGGTAATTTTGGATTGGGGTTTGTTCATAGCAAAGAATTGATCGAATAATGTCTACAACTAACAATGGCTTTTAGATCTTCAAATCCCTAAAACATTTAGTGAAGAGTCACAGTTGTCTGGGCAAGCTCAGCGAATCTAGACAAAGTATCTTCAACTTCCTCTTGAGAGGGTGAATTCTCGTGCCAAGCTGAAATGTGCTGTTGAAATAACTCCGCCCATCCACCCTCAAGGTAGACCTCTCTTCCAGATCGTTTATCTACAATCTCAAAACCATGCCTGGTTAATTTAGGAGCTGCAGGATCTGAGACCTCGGAGTCTAGCAAAGCAGTCATCATGTGCACAACAATAAAATATTCAGAATCGTAGAGTGTGTTCATAGAGGAGTTGTGTTTCAGATAATTCATTCTATATCAGTCATATGGGTATTTTTTGTACTATTTCAACCCTGTAATCATCTCGACTTGTGATAATTTTTGATCGACATAGTCACTATTTTCCTCCTCAAGTCGAATCCGAGCGAGGGACAAGCCAGAGTTTTTTAATAGCCAAACTGTAGCCCTTTGGTCATCTGAGGACCGTTGAGTTCTCGTAAACTTGTAAGTCTCTACACGACCAACTGGAAGATCCAGGGTTTCGGTGCCCAGATACTGAAACTCTCGATGTTCGGCATTGTTTTTTGAAACCAATTGAATCTTAGTCTTTGACCCCTTATTTAATTGATCCTGATTCTTGACAATCCAAAAGCCGAGTTGAGAAATAACGCTTAACTGATCTTGTGCAGTTGCATCTAGTGTCTCAGGAACTGATTTGGTCGTAAACTGTAAAAGCCCCGTCGAATGATTAAATATGACTTGATCTTCTGCTTTAATTTTGTCTGTAAATTTTGCAGGCAATATACCTAATTCTGCATTGACCGTGCCTTCACTGACCTGAGTCCTTGTGCCAAGTAAGAAATGAGCAATTTCAAATTTAACTTTGTAATGGCCTGGTGATATTTGCCAAAACATTTCTGCAGGTAAGGAATACGGTATGTGATGGAACTGCCCTGTTAGTTGATAGCGTAAATGAACTGACTCTTGTTTAAGCCATGAATCTAAGGAAGTAGCAGATGTGACTAAATAGTCATTGACGGATGAGGCAAACACCGGTTTTGTAAAACCACTTAAAAATACACAACCCAACAAAAAAGACCTAATCAGAAATAAAAAATTAATTGCTCTAAATGATCTTGAAGGCATACGAAAAAATTATTTTTAAAAAATTATATAGTGAATAAAAGATCAATATCTAGAGTGTAAACCAGGCTTCGTCTACAGAAAATCTCTGGTCAAATGATGTGTCATATTAAGCGTATCATCAGCTATGTTGCTATTATCTTCCAATCTCTGTAGCTAATTGATTTAAAGGTTAATAGCCCCGTTAAAATGAACGATTAATTCTGAATCGAAGTAAGAAAAATTCTCCTAAAATAGATTATCCAATGACTAGTTTTCTTAAGATACAGTTTGGACTTTCATAAACCATTTCTCAGAAATACAATCATCAAATGAAGCTTGCAACTTATAAAGACGGGTCCAGAGATGGACAATTAATCGTAGTCTCTAAAGACCTGTCCCAGGCTCATTACGCCTCCCATATTGCAAATAAAATGCAAGATTTATTGGACGATTGGAACTTTATAAGTCCACAACTCGAAGACCTTTATCAAAGTCTAAACAATGGCCGAGCAAGACACGCATTTGCTTTTGAGTCCAAAATGTGTATGGCCCCCTTGCCTAGGGCTTATCAATGGGCCGACGGTAGTGCATTTTTGAATCACATAGAACTTGTGCGAGGGGCTAGAGGTCAAAGCGTGCCTGAGAATTTATATGTCGAACCGATGATTTATCAAGGAGGAAGCGATGATTTTTTGGGCCCAACAGACCCAATACGCTGTCCTAGCGAAGATTATGGTATTGATTTCGAAGCTGAGGTTGCCGTCATCACTGCTGATGTTCCAATGCAAACAACTGCGCTAGACGCTGTCTCTGCAGTGCGGCTTTTCATGCTTGCCAACGATGTTTCGCTAAGAGAGTTAACTCTTCATGAGGTGTCCAAAGGATTTGGCTTTTATCAAAGTAAACCCTCAACAGCATTTTCACCTGTCGCAGTCACTTTAGATGAGGTGTCTGATGTTTGGCTGAAGGGGCGTTTGCATTTGACGGTCAACTCAACTTGGAATTCAAGACGCGTAGGAATGTGTGACGCAGGCGCTGATATGACGTTTGGTTTTGGAGAGTTAATCGCTCACGCCGCCAGGACTAGAAATATTAGAGCAGGTTCGATTTTCGGCAGTGGAACTGTTAGTAATAAGGCTGTAGAGAAGAATGGAAAAAAAGAATGGCCCAAAGGATACAGTTGTATTGCAGAAAAACGTGCAATCGAAATTATTCAGGACGGAAAATGTACAACCGAATATATGAAGTTTGGAGACACAATCAAGATTGAAGCAAAGGGACGGGACGGTCTAAGTGTCTTTGGTGCGATTGAACAAAGAGTAGCACCTATCAATGACCCAGAACCAGCGGCGACAGTTAATGCCAAAGGTATACTTAATTCTAAGGATTCTGCTGCCAACATGGGGGCGATCGGCTCAACTGGAGCGGAGTCCGAGTCTGTTGAGTCCTGATCAATAAATTCGATCAAATGATTCAAATCCCTTGATCTCAATTGGATTACCAAACGGATCTAAGAAAAACATAGTCCATTGCTCACCCGCTTGCCCTGCAAATCTTAGGTGAGGAGGAATAACAAAGTCTATCGATTGGTCAGTCAGTCTTTTAGCTATTTCCTTCCATTGGGGGACTAAAGTTATAAATCCGAAATGAGGCATCGGAACTCTGTGCTCACCGACCCAGCCAGTTTTTTCGGTTTTGAATGGGGCTCCCAGATGGAGTGAGAGCTGATGGCCAAAAAAGTCAAAATCAACCCAGGTTGGGGCGCTTCTACCTTCTTTACAACCCAAAACACCAACATAAAACGATCTTGCAAGGTCTAGGTCAGTCACATTAAAAGAGAAATGAAATAAAGTGTTCATGGAAATTAATTTGAATAAAATTTTTTGGCATCAAATGATAAATGATGTTGATTAAAAAGGAATAAATAAATTTTTTGCGAATTAAACAAACATCAAATAAAACAATATGACATTTCCAGAGAATAGCAAATAATAACAATGAAGTGCTAACATGCGAAAAGAAAAGTTTAACAAGCCCTTAATTAAAATTTGCATTCGGGGTGAGTGTTAACCCGCAAACCTAATTAGAAATAAATTTATGACTACACCCCCTTCATTTGATTTTGAAAAATTAGTGCCTGGATTCGAATTCTTAAAGAGCATGGGTCAAAATAAAACTTCAAATGGATTTCCATCTGCTTCCAGTTGGATTGCTCCAACCCTGGATCCCAAGGAGCTAGACCGTAAGATCCAGGAGCTTAAAACTGTTCAATTTTGGTTGGATCAAAATGCTAAAGCCCTAGGTGCAACCATTCAAGCATTAGAGGTTCAAAAGATGACTCTCTCCACGTTAAAAGGGATGAATTTCAATATGCAAGAATTATCTGAGTCTTTTAAATCGAACGCCAACGCTTGGATGTTTCCTAAGAAAACTGAAAATGGACAAGAAGAAGCCATGCAAAACAAAGCAGGCTATAGTTTTACGAGCAATACTAAAAACAATGAAAGTCCCAAAAGCTCCCGTTCAAACCGAGCTCAAACTAAGGAGGAAGATAAAGAGAATTCCACTACAAACGCTTCCACCCAGTTCGGGGGAATAGATCCCGCAGTGTGGTGGAATTCATTGGGCGAACAATTCCAACAAATCGCACAAAAAACGATTCAAGATATGCAAAAACACGCCGCCCACAATAACGAATTGCATTCACGTGCAAGCTCTCAAAAAAACAAGCCTGCTCCTTCTGCAAAGCGTACGCCTAGAAAAGCGGCGGTCAAGAAAACAAACGTTAGAAAATAAATCTCTGATAGTTAATGTATTGATCGATAGATTGAGGTATGAAATTATTCCCCTATGCGCACGCCACTCACCCATCCTGGAGAATGGCTGTTGAGTTAGTTCTAGCTCAATTACACTCATTTCAGAAAAATCCTGATTACGCCGCCAATCCAAATCTTGGGGTTTTGTACATCACCGACCATTATGCTGGGGTTGCGCAGGAAATACTTGAAGCCTTAAGAGAAGCCTTGCCAAGTGTCTCTCATTGGACTGGAACTGTGGGTGTGGGTATATCCTCAAATAACGTTGAGTATTTTGATGAACCTGCATTATCAACAATGCTTTGTGACGTTGAACCAATTAACTTTAGAGTGTTTAATGGTGTAAGCCCTTTGAGTGCAGCACTCAAGAGTGACTTCAGTGCAAAAGTGGCATTAATTCATGCAGATGGGCAAACCCCTGATCTCGGGGAATTGATCACAGAGTTGGCTCAAAATACTCAACAAAACTATCTTTTTGGTGGCTTGTCCTCTAGCAGATCTGAGGTAGTTCAATTCTCAAGCTCTTCAAATTTAAATTCAAGTGCAACGGACTCTAACTTTGAGCATGAGAAGCAGTTGAGAGGCAAAGGCGTTTTTACTGGTGGACTCAGCGGTGTAGCATTTGACTCAAGCGTCAAAATTATTACCCGAGTTACACAAGGGTGTTATCCAATATCTAAGTCCAGAAAAATCACCGCCTGCGATCAACATGTGGTTTTGATGCTTGATGATAGACCTGCTTTGGATGTGCTCTTAGAGGATCTTGAGATCTCCATGCAAAGTCCAAGAGAGAATTTGTTGCGTAAAGTCAGGGACACTTTAGTGGGTTTGACTCAGCAATCTGTTGAGTCCACCAAGAAAACAGGGGGACTTCAAGACGATGTGTTGGTGCGTCACATCATTGGATTGGACACCCAAAGAAGTGGCGTAGCGATTGCAGAGATGCTCAAAGTTGGTATGCAACTTACCTTTTGTGAGCGCAATACATCCGCAGCTAAGGCAGACCTGATTCGAATCTGTACAGAAATACGGGAAGCCCTGGAGCCTGAGGAGATGTCAGAACTCCAAGCTCAGCAACTCAACTCAGCCTCGCTTCTCAACGCCCCCCTAGCAGGACGCAAAATAGCTGGCGCCATCTATGTAAGTTGTGCTGGAAGGGGAGGGCCACACTTTGGATCCCCAAGTGCAGAGCTTCAAATACTGAATAGAGCACTCGGAGATATACCGCTTACTGGCTTTTTTGCAGGCGGGGAGATCGCCTATCAAAATCTTTATGGCTACACGGGTGTTCTTACTGTATTTGCCATAGACAAAGTAAAGGCAAACCCAAATTTAGACTAAAGTTAAGTCGCAGGTTTGTCAGAAAGAGTTTTCAAATTATCCTTTAATTCCTTACTCATAGGAGCATTCAAATTTATACCTTTGGGCGGTATGGGAGATTGAAACCATTTTTTATAGAGTGTTTCGAACTCACCATTCTTCATCATTGTCGCCAATGTATCGTCCACCAATTTTTTGAAAGTTGGGTCTTCTCTCCTGATCATAATAGCGTAAGGCTCGACTTGAATAGAGTCCCCAACAACGTTTAGCTCAGAGGGATTTAGTGCACTAGCACGATTGCCATATAGCAAAATATCATCCATTCCAAACGCATCTGCTCTACCTTGAATGACCAATAGAGTGGACTCAGCGTGGTCCTTTGCTGCAATAAGATCGAAACCAATATTTTGATCAACGTTTAATTTGCGAAGAATTTGAAAATTTGTTGTTCCAGTGGTACTGACTACTTTTTTACCTTTTAAATCCGCAACTGACTTGATTCCAGAATCGGTTTTAACTAGAAAACGAGTACCAGTGTAAAAGTAATTGATAGCAAAATCAACTTGCTTAGCTCTCTCAGCGTTATTGGTCGTTGAACCGCATTCAATATCAATTGTTCCGTTAACCAGTAGTGGAATGCGGTTTTGTGATGTAACTGATTGTGTTGAAATTTTTAAGTCCGCACGGCCAGTAGATTTTTTTACTTGATCAACAATTTTGTTACAAATCTCCCAACCAAATCCAATTGGCTGGCCCTCACCACCAAGGTAAGAAAATGGGATGGATGACTCTCTATAAGCAAGAGTAATTGATCCAGAAGCTTTTACTTTATCAAGCGTGCTTATGTTATTTTGAGCGTGAGCAAAATGTAAGCAACTTACAAAGATTAGTGTAAGACTAGGTAGTATTTTTTTAAACATAGATTGGACCTTAAATTTTAAGAAAAATTTTTAAAATATTGATAGTAATAATATAACATTAATCAAAATAGCAAACTCAATAGTAATCCTAATTCAAATACCTCTAGACCTGTCTTTGTGAAACTGTGTTACAAATTCATCAAATTGACCCAGTTCAAGTGCTTCACGCATTTCTCTGGCTAAGTTTAAAAAATAATGCAAATTATGAATGCTTGCTAGCATCGGGCCCAACATCTCCCCGCATCGATCAAGATGATGTAAATAGGATCTACTGAAACCGCCCTTGGAAACCTCTAATAAAGGGGTAGAGGTAGTGGAGATATTTTTTGGGCTCCCTGCGCATGCGTAACAAGAACAGGTAGGGTCAATCGGTTCAGAATCCATTTTGTAGCGAGCATTGCGAATTTTGAGATCTCCAAAGCGCGTGAAATAATGTCCGTTTCGGGCGTTCCTTGTTGGCATTACGCAATCAAACATGTCAACACCATTTAACACACCTTCAACTAAATCCTCAGGTGTCCCTACTCCCATCAAATATCTGGGTTTGTTAGCCGGTAGGCGGTGAGGTGTATGCCTCATAATTCGGAGCATCTCAGACTTGGGTTCACCGACACTCACACCCCCAACCGCATATCCAGGCAAATCCATCTCAACTAACTTACTCAATGATTCTTCTCTAAGGTTTTCGAACATTCCACCTTGAACAATTCCGAATAAAGCATTGGGGTTGTTTAATCGCGCAAATTCTTCTTGACAACGTTTTGCCCACCGAAGGCTTAACTGCATCGAGGTATTAGCTTCTCGCTCAGTAGTCAATGTGCCGTTTGTTTCGTAAGGCGTGCATTCATCAAATTGCATCACTATGTCACTGTTTAGGATCGTCTGAATTTGGATGCTAACCTCGGGTGTTAAAAAAAGCTTATCCCCGTTGACTGGACTTGAGAATTTAACCCCTTCTTCACTGATTTTACGCATGGCGCCAAGACTCCAAACTTGAAAACCTCCGCTATCGGTGAGTATGGGTTTTTGCCATTTTTCAAAATTATGGAGTCCTTGAAAAAGCTTTATAACCTCAAGCCCAGGACGCATCCAAAGATGAAAAGTGTTGCCAAGAATAATTTGAGCCCCCATCTCCTCTAGGCTTTGTGGTGTTACGCCTTTAACTGTGCCGTATGTGCCGACGGGCATGAATATTGGCGTTTGAACGATACCGTGATTCAGTTTTAATTGACCACGTCTCGCATGTCCGTGTGTACTCAGGAGTTCAAATTGCATTATGTTGAGTTATTAGTTTTAAATTGAATTTTGTTGAACACTGCGTTTCCACATTTGCCAAGGCCGGTCTAAGTGTTGATCATTCATATCTGAAGTTGCCACGGCTTCGGCGTCTGTTAAGTAAGTGACCTCTCCGAGTTGTCTGGCTTGGAGCTGCAACTTTGCATTATTCTCCGTGTAAATTGCCCTGTAAACTGATTGTTTTATCGAGTTGCCGACACAAACATTTCCATGCCCCCTTAAAAGTGCAACTGCATTTGATCCAAGTACCACTGCCAAATCTCGGCCTAGTGTTTGATTTCTGATTAGTAGATCAGAATTTTCTCCAGCGCTATTTCGGATTTCATAAACAGGAGTTGTGCTACCTAAAAAGCCGCTCATATGACAAATAGGCCGTAGTCTTTCTTTTGTTACACCGAACGGAATGATGGCGGGGGAGTGAGAGTGAATGACAGAGTTTACATCGGCTCTTATTTTAAATATTTCACTGTGTATAAACCGTTCGACGTATGAAGTCACTCCCGCCGGATGGATGACCTCACCCTGTAAGTTGCAGCATACCAAATCACCCAGGGTAACTAACGCAGGAGCCATACTACGTGCAATAAAAAATAGATCGGCTCTTTTATCGTGCCTAACGCTGATGTGACCAAAACCGTCTAAAACTCCTTGGTTAACAAGAATATGATTTGCAATGACAAGATCCTCTAAAAGAGATGGGTTCACTGTTGAAGGCATAGGAATTAGCTCCGGTTTTGTTCAATAAGGATATGGTACAAATGAAATATAAAATGCTGACGCAAGAGGATAAGAGGATAAAAGAAAATCAAGGTAAGTCTATTGTCCACATAAAGTCTCAAATTTTTTTGTATACAGAAGAGAAAAAATGAAATTTCTAAAAATTGCCAATTGCACTGTTATTGTGTTTGTTTTTTCTTTAACATTAACTTTTACAACCCTACTCGCTAAAGCACAGAACTATCCAGTGCGACCTGTACAGGTGATTGTGCCTGTTGCTGCAGGCGGAGGCACGGACTTACTCGCACGATTAACAGGGCAAATGGTTGGCGATTTGCTCGGGCAAAGTTTTGTTATAGATAACCGACTAGGGGGAGGAGGCAATATCGGGACCGAGTTCGTAGCTCACTCAAAACCAGACGGATACACACTCTTAGTCTCTCCAGGAACTATAGCTAGTAACGTGGCAGTTTATAAAAAACTACCCTATGAACTACTTAGGGATTTTCAGCCAATTACATTGATTGGACAAACAGGTGTGGTTTTGGTGGTAAATCCAAATCTAAACGTTAACAACGTTAAAGAATTCATAGATTTCGCAAAAATGCATCCTGGCGAACTCAATTTCGGTTCTGCAGGCACTGGAAGTCCTCAACATTTACACAGCGAGTTTTTTAACCAATTGGTTGGTATAAAAACCACTCATATCCCCTACAAAGGACAATCCCAATCGATGGCGGATTTGGTCGGGGGACAAATTAACTATATGTTTAGCCCATTACAAAATGCATTACCCTTTATTCAGCAAGGAAAAATAAAGGTCTTAGCACAAGGCTCAGCAGTTAGAAGCAAATCTTTACCGAATGTACCCACCTTAAATGAGCTTGGGTATAGGGGAGTAGACCTACAAAACTGGTTTGCTGTGTTTGCTCCTGCAGGAACACCACTTCCTGTTATAAAAAAACTGAACGATACATTTTTAAAAGTAGGCCAAACCCAAGCCTTGAAAAATAAATTTGCAGACCTAGGGTTTGAACCCTTCTTCACAACTCCTGAGCAAACGGCCGACTTCATGAGGTCTGAGCTGGTTCGGTGGGCACGGGTCGCAAGTTACGCAGGCATTCAGGCCGAATAGGTACATTAATTTAGGATCTCTCAAGCAGCATTGCATCGCCATAGCTAAAGAAACGGTATTTTTTTTCAATCGCATGCGCGTAGAGATCGAAAACATGAGAGTGACTAGTAAAGGCACTGACAAGCATAAGTAAGGTGGACTTGGGGAGGTGAAAATTTGTGATCATAAGGTCTACGACTTTAAATTTAAATCCTGGACGAATAAAAATATTGGTCTCCCCTGATGGAATGTTTGAGACCGCCCAAGATTCAAGTGAACGAACACTGGTTGTGCCTACCGCAATGACCCTGCCACCATTTTGTTTGCATTTATTTATAGCATTTATCGTGTCATCGGGTATGCTGTACCACTCACTGTGCATTATGTGCTCAGAAATCTTTTCAGTTTTAACGGGCTGAAAAGTACCTGCTCCAATATGCAGGGTAAGTCGAGCATTATTAATCCCTTTAATCTGTAAAGATTCAATTAGCTCAGTATCAAAGTGCAATGATGCCGTTGGTGCAGCTACAGCGCCCGGGTGCTTCGCGAAGATAGACTGATAGCGTTGCTGGTCATCTAAATCATCTACGTGCTCCACATATGGGGGCAAAGGAACGTGTCCAAATTTTTGCATTAAAGTAAAAGGCTCTTGCTCAAAAGAAAGCAAGTAAAGTGGGCCATCCTCGTTTGGCCATCGACCGATGAGTTTGGCCTTGAACCCGCCCTCCATTAGTAGGGTGTCTCCATTTCTTGGCTTCTTGCTTACACGCATGTGCGCAGCAACTAAATAACCCGAGTCCTCGTTCGATTTTGGTAAAACTCGCTCAATTAACAACTCCAATCGGCCGCCGCTTATTTTCTCTCCAAAAAGTCTTGCTTTGATTACTTGGGTGTCGTTGAAGATCAATAGATCTCCCGATTTAAGTAGTTCTGGAAGTTGCTTAAAGACTCTATCAACTGGCTTAGTTGTGCGAGCGTCCAGTAATTTTGAATCACTCCGATTTGTTGTTGGATGCTGCGCAATAAGTTCTTTCGGTAAGTCAAAGTCATAATGGCTTAAACGCTCTAAACTATCATCTGTGGGTTGGATGGTCATATGAAGTGCAAAATAACAGTAATATTGGAACTTGGTTAACAAGCAAATGGAAAAAGGCGCTTAACTCTCAACAGCCGAGGGCTCATTTTGCCCCACCATTCATAGTAATTTGCAAAATACCATTAATTAGCCTTTCAACAATAAGTGCACAATGTAGCTATGGCAACATCTGATAAATCTAAATCAGCACTTTCAGTGCCACAAAAAGCTTTGATGAAGATGGGTTTGCAGCGCGACATAGATCTGGCGCTGCATTTGCCTTTGCGCTATGAAGATGAAACGAAATTGAAATCTTTGGCCCTATCTCGAGAGGGTGAGAATATTCAATTTTTGGCCGTTGTAAAAAGTATCGATGTCGCCTTTAAGCCACGCAGGCAATTGGTTGTTCAGGTTCAAGAGATCATCTTAAGTTCCGAGTCTTCTCTCGTCACGGCAGGGGAGTTGTGCACGATTAGATTTTTTAATTTTTACCCTTCACTTCAAAAAACACTTGCAGTGGGTCAGCGGGTTAGGCTAAGGGGTGAGGTGAGGGGGGGAGGACTAATGGGTAAAACTATGATGCACCCATCTGTTCATTCAGCGCAGTCCCCCTTACCTGAGGTTTTAACCCCTGTTTACCCAACGACAGCTGGTTTGCCTCAGGCCTACCTCAGACGCGCTGTACTTACGGGTCTAGACAGATGCGTGCGCCTAGGTGCTTTCAGTGAGACGATTCCACAGACTTTTGCAACTCCTGGGCTTTGGCCATTAGCAAAAGCCGTTCAGTTCTTACACGAGCCAGATCCGAGCGTATCAGTTTATGAACTCGAAGACAAATCTCACCCCGCATGGCAAAGGTTAAAAGCTGAAGAGTTGTTGGCTCAACAAATCTCCCAACTTATCGCAAAAAGGGAGCGGCTTGATTTGAGAGCCCCTAAGCTTGATGGCAGTCTGTCTTTAGACTTAATGAGAAAAGAGCTCAAAAATGAGGCGCTAATTGGTACGCAAGGTGATACCTCAATTGCATCAATTACCAAGCAATTGTTAGAAATTTTACCCTTTAAGTTAACGAATGCTCAAAGTAGAGTGGTTCAAGAAATTTTGGTTGATATAAAAAAAGATACTCCCATGTACCGACTTTTGCAGGGGGATGTTGGGTCTGGAAAAACCGTCGTCGCCGCCATCGCCGCTACCCAGTGTATTGATTCTGGTTTTCAGTGCGTTCTTATGGCACCAACGGAGATATTGGCTGAGCAACATTTTAAGAAATTAGTTGGGTGGTTATCCCCACTTTTGGAAAAGCGTGGCCTGTGCGTTGCCTGGTTATCGGGAAGTCAAAAGAAAAAAGAAAGACAAGCAATGCTCGAAGTTACCCACACTGGGCAAGCTGCACTTGTAGTAGGCACTCACGCAGTGATTCAAGATCAAGTTAAATTTAAATCGTTAGGACTAGTTTTGATAGACGAGCAACACAGATTTGGTGTTGCACAACGCTTGGCATTAAAAGATAAACTCATAAATCTGGAGCCGCATTTATTGATGATGAGTGCAACGCCTATTCCTAGAACTTTAGCAATGAGTTATTACGCCGATTTGGATGTCTCAACAATAGATGAGTTACCTCCAGGAAGAACTCCTGTCACCACCAGAGTGATATCAGATCAAAGACGCACGCAAGTTATAACTAGAATAGAAGCTCAACTTCAACTGGGCCGCCAAGTTTACTGGGTCTGTCCTCTAATAGAAGAGAGCGAGGTCATAGATTTAACGAACGCAACACAAACCCATCAACTACTTAGTGAATCTTTGCCTGGTGTGGTAGTTGGATTGTTGCATTCCAAAATGCCAATCATTGAGAAAAAAGAAGTGATGCAAGCTTTTACAGAAGGCAAAATGGGAGTTTTAGTTAGTACAACAGTTATTGAAGTTGGAGTAGATGTGCCTAACGCATCTCTTATGGTCATTGAGCACGCAGAACGTTTTGGCCTGAGTCAACTCCACCAACTGAGAGGGCGAGTTGGTCGGGGCGCTGCAGCATCGGCCTGCGTCTTGATGTACTCAAGCGGGGAGAGTGGCAAACTAAGCGAAACTGCAAGGGATCGGTTGCGAGCAATGGCAGAAACACAAGACGGGTTTGAAATTGCAAGAAGAGATTTAGAAATAAGAGGCCCCGGTGAGTTTTTTGGGGCCAGGCAATCTGGGACCGCGATGCTTAGATTCGCTGATTTAAGCACCGATCAGAAATGGCTAGATTGGGCCCGTAACTTAGCTCCTATCTTATTGGACCAATTTCCTTCTCTCGCTCATCAGCATGTCTCAAGATGGCTTGGAAATAAAATCGAATATCTAAAGGCGTGAAATTCATATGACCCTCACAGAACTCAAATACATCGTTGCAGTTGCCAGGGAGAAGCATTTTGGACGGGCGGCAGATGCGTGCTTTGTTTCTCAGCCCACCCTATCTGTGGCTATTAAAAAATTAGAAGATGAATTAGATGTAAAGCTTTTTGAGCGCAGTGCTAATGAAGTTGCTGTAACCGCTTTAGGCGAAGAAATAGTTAGACAAGCTCAAAGCGTGTTGGAGCAAGCAGCCAACATCAAGGAAATTGCAAAAAGAGGGAAAGACCCATTGGCGGGGCCTTTGAAGCTCGGAGTTATCTACACCATCGGTCCTTATCTTTTGCCACATTTAGTAATTAAAACGATTGCCAAGTATCCCCAGATGCCACTGATCTTGCAAGAGAACTTCACTGTTAGGTTGTTGGAAATGCTAAGAACGGGGGAGATAGACTGCGCCGTAATGGCAGAGCCTTTTCCTGATGCAGGCTTGGCAACTGCCCCCCTTTATGATGAGCCTTTTATGGCTGCAGTACCAAGCTCACATCCTTTTGCGATCATGGACCACATAAGCCCCAATGAACTTAAATCAGAAACCATGTTGCTCTTAGGGGCGGGGCACTGCTTTAGAGATCACGTGCTAGAGGTGTGCCCTGAGTTTGCGCGGTTCTCAAGCGATGCAGATGGAATAAAACGAAGTTTTGAGGGCTCATCCCTTGAAACAATCAAGCATATGGTTGCCGCAGGAATGGGTGTAACACTTGTCCCTAGACTAAGCGTTTCTAAAGAAGCCTTGGCTTTAAATACCAAAAAGAAAAAAGACTCTGAGGAGACATATATTCGCTATATCCCGATCATGGATGAAGGGAACGCCCCCCCCGTCAGGCGGGTGGTTCTTGCTTGGCGAAAAAGTTTCACCCGATATGAGGCCATTGCCGCACTTAGGAATTCAATATATCAGTGTGATCTTCAAGGTGTAACGTTACTATCCTAAAAGGATAGGAATTGTTTGTGCTTTTCTATGAAAAGAAAACTAAATCTTTATTTGGCTCTTATCCGCTGGGATCGTCCCGCAGGATGGTTATTATTACTTTGGCCATCGCTCAGTGCTTTGTGGATTGCTAAGGGGGGCTATCCAGGCTTGCATTTGTTGTTGATATTTGTTCTGGGGACCATATTGATGAGGAGTGCTGGGTGCTGCATCAATGATGTAGCTGATAAAGATTTTGATAAACACGTAAAACGCACAGCTAATCGCCCTGTAACTAGCGGTCAAGTAGGAGTTAAGGAAGCAATTTCGTTAGGAGCTGTACTTGCTTTGTTCGCATTCATACTCGTTTTGACTACAAATCAAGTGTGTGTGGTTTGGTCTTTTGTCGCCGTTTTAATCGCAATTGCGTATCCTTTTGCAAAACGGTTCGTATCCATGCCGCAAGCTGTTTTGGGCGTTGCGTTTAGCTTTGGAGTACCTATGGCCTTTAGCGCAATTAATGGAGAGCAGTTGAGCTGGACTGATTCATTTGGCGCTGTACCGTTGTTTGCCTGGGGACTTTTACTTAGTAACCTATTTTGGGTCTTGGCTTACGACACAGAATACGCAATGGTCGACAGAGACGATGATTTGCTTATTGGAATTAAAACATCAGCGATTACTTTGGGTAAATATGACGTTTTCTGTGTGATGCTCTTTTATGTCTTGCATTTATTTTCATGGTGGTATTTGCTGGAAACCAAAATACTTAGCGATTGGTTCAGTTTATCGATTATTGCTGCCGCAGCACAAGCCTTGGTTCATTATTTCTTAATACGCAAAAGAGATAGATCCGGATGCTTTAAGGCTTTTAGATTAAACCACTGGATTGGAGCTAGTTTATTTATGGGTATTGTCTTGAGTTATGCATCTTAAGTAACATTATGAAATCGATCTAATAAAATCAAAAGCCACAGGGAAGTCTCCATGTGGCTTTTAGTTTGTGGTGCACAGGTTATGTGCATCAAAGATAAATTAAGAAATAAATTACTCTGCCTTAGCTTTTTTTGCTTTATGTTTCTTGTGTTTTTTAGCTTTCTTAGCCTTCTTAGAAGGCGCAGCTTCAGGTGCAGGTTGAGCAGTATTTGTTACGCCAGGGGCCGCAGGCGATGCGGGAGCAGCAGGCGTAGCGTTTTGAGCAGAACTCAGAAGGGGAGAGCTTAAAGCAATTGCACTGAATAAAGTAATTAAGAGTTTGTTCATGTTAATAAAGGTCCAATGAAATATTTCAATGCTCAAATTGTCTCATAAACTAGCTCCGTTAACCTCAACTTTCAAGAATTCATGATCAGTTTCCAAAAGCTGATCCAAGCTGACGGGCTTTACTATGGGCTGATTTGACTGCATTTTGAAAGCTTAAAGCCACGTGATCATTGTTTAATGATGAGAGGGCAGTTTCAGTAGTACCTCCCTTTGAAGTAACTCGTTCTCTTAAAGTGGAGAGCGAGTCAGGACTTTGATTTGCAAGATTACTTGCTCCAATGAAGGTTCCAATTGCAAGCCTCCTTGATTGTTCAGGAGTAAGTCCAAGTTCAACCCCGGTTTGTGTGAGAGCTTCTAGAAAATAAAATACATAAGCGGGGCCAGAGCCTGAAACGGCGGTAACAGCGTTTATTAATTCTTCATCTTCTAGCCACAAAAACTCACCCGTTCCTTTAATCACTGACTCAATAAGCGCTTTTTCTTGTGAAGAAACATCGTTGCTTGCATAAAGAGCAGTTTGGCCCATTCCTATTAAAGCCGGTGTGTTCGGCATAGCCCTGGCTACTCGTTCAGTTGTTAACCACTTGCATAAACTGTTGGTGGTTATACCGGCGGCAACGCTCAAGTGAAGAGAGCCTTTTAATTTACTAGAGTATGACTCGCATACCTCTCGCATTTGTTGGGGTTTAACGGCCCAAACAATCAATGACGAATTTAGCCAGTCTAAATTTATAATTGGTTCCTCAACGCAGATGACTCCGAAATCCTGTGAGAGTTTCAATCTTGTTTCTTCATTTGTATCGATAACAAAAATGTCACTGGGCGGTTTGTTGTTTTTTATGAGTCCTCTGATGAGTGCAGAGGCCATATTGCCGCCACCAATAAATGTTACTAAGTCGCTATTGGCTTGAGTTGTTTTCATGAATATGGAGTTAAAAGTTTTCTGAAGGACTTGCCCAGTTTTCCGCTAAAAAAAACGAGATGGCCACATAAAACCCAATAATAACTATTTAGTATTATTCTTTATGCAAAATTCTGAATGAAGTTGCTTATTTCACACAATGAATTGTTGAATATTCATTGTAAACAATCTTCTTTATGAGGTTTTAAGCGCAATCCACTTGTAATGAGCAGTTATGTGTGCCATAATAACAGGCTCTGCGCAATTTTTGCGTAGTCGTTCTAACCCAAACAAAGGTACGCTGAGTGGTTCAGTGTATTGATGACGGGACCAAGACTGATCGATGAGGCTTGTCTAATTAAGATGAGTCAAGTTGATGCAAGTTGGGAATAAGAAAAATGATCCAAACTGAATCTCGATTAGAGGTCGCTGACAACACTGGCGCCAAATCTGTACTCTGCATTAAAGTGCTGGGCGGATCAAAGCGTCGTTATGCAAGTGTCGGCGACATTATTAAAGTCAGCATCAAGGAGGCTGCGCCTCGTGGACGCGTCAAAAAAGGCGAAGTCTACAGTGCGGTCGTTGTGCGTACTGCCAAGGGTATTCGTCGTGGAGACGGCTCTTTGATTAAATTCGATGGCAACGCAGCCGTTTTGCTCAATAACAAGTTGGAGCCCATTGGGACTCGTATCTTTGGACCAGTTACGCGCGAATTGCGTAACGAGCGGTTCATGAAGATCGTGTCATTGGCTCCTGAAGTTTTGTAAGGGACCCAGGTCATGAATAAGATCCGCAAAGGCGACGAGGTTATCGTCATTGCTGGCCGAGATAAAGGCAAGCGTGGCACTGTGTCTCTTCGTAAAGACGAAAATCATCTAGTTGTGGATGGTGTTAACTTGGTAAAAAAACATACCAAGCCTAACCCCATGGCTGGAACTACAGGCGGTATTGTTGATAAGACAATGCCAATACATCAGTCAAATGTGGCCATTTACAACCCGGCTACTGGTAAGGCTGATAGGGTCGGAATAAAGCTTTTGGCTGATGGTAAGAAGGTTCGCTTCTTTAAGTCCAGCGGCGACGAAATTAAGGCGGCGTAATCATGGCACGACTACAAGAGCAGTACAAAGAAAAGATAGTTCCACTTTTGATTGAAAAGTTTGGTTACAAATCTCCAATGCAGGTTCCACGTCTTACTAAGATCACATTGAATATGGGTGTTAGTGAGGCGGTTGCTGATAAAAAGGTAATGGAGCATGCGGTCAGTGATTTGACAAAAATCTCTGGACAAAAGCCGGTTGTAACAAAATCTCGCAAAGCGATTGCTGGATTTAAGATTCGTGAAGGCCAGGCTATCGGGTGTATGGTTACATTGCGCGGAGTGAGAATGTACGAATTCTTAGACCGTTTTGTAACAGTAGCTTTGCCTAGGGTAAGAGATTTTCGCGGTGTGTCTGGTCGAGCGTTTGATGGAAGAGGAAACTACAACATCGGCGTTAAAGAGCAGATCATTTTCCCTGAGATTGAGTACGATAAGGTTGATGCCTTGCGTGGTCTCAATATCAGCATCACCACAACGGCTGTGTCAGATGATGAGTGCAAAGCACTTTTATCTGCGTTCCGTTTCCCGTTTAAGAACTGAGGTGGTACGTGGCTAAAGTAGCATTAATAGAGCGTGAGCTCAAAAGAGATAAATTGGTTGAAAAGTACGCTAAGAAATATGCGGAACTAAAAGCAATTGCAACCGATGCAAAGCGTAGTGACGAAGAGCGTGCTGAGGCGCGTCTTGGCTTACAAAAGATACCACGCAATGCAAACCCTACACGTCAGCGCAATCGTTGTGCTCTAACGGGTCGCCCGCGCGGGACGTACCGTCAGTTTGGACTTGGACGCTCCAAGGTTCGCGAAATGGCATTTGAGGGCACCATTCCAGGTGTCACCAAGGCCAGCTGGTAACAGGCAAGGAGATTCCATATGAGCATGAGTGATCCTATTGCCGATTTGTTGACTCGCATTAGAAATGCGCAAATGGTGGCAAAACCAACCGTATCCGTTCCTTCTTCAAAAGTGAAGATTGCCATAGTCCAAGTCTTGAAAGACGAGGGTTATATTGATGGATTTAATGTCAATAGTGAAGATGGTAAGTCTGAGCTGGAGATTTCTTTAAAGTACTATGCAGGTCGTCCGGTTATTGAGCGTATTGAGCGCGTTAGCCGTCCTGGACTGCGTGTGTACAAAGGCAGAGACGCCATCCCTCACGTCAAGAATGGTCTTGGTGTAGCTATTGTCACAACACCTAAAGGTGTAATGACGGACCGTAAAGCACGTGCAAGCGGTGTGGGCGGCGAAGTTTTGTGTTACGTCGCTTAAAGACAGGAGAAACACAATGTCCAGAGTCGCAAAAATGCCAGTAGCCATTCCTCAGGGAGTGGATGTATCAATCAAAGAAGATGTGATCAGCGTGAAGGGTACCGGCGGTGCCTTATCAATGGCTTCAAATTCTTTGGTGAAAATTAACAACGAAGGCGGGAAGTTGAGCTTTTTGCCTGCAAACGAGAGCCGTGAAGCAAATGCTATGAGTGGCACGATGCGCCAACTTGTTAACAACATGGTGGTCGGCGTCACTAAAGGTTTCGAGAAGAAGCTTAATTTGGTGGGCGTGGGTTACAAAGCACAAGCTCAGGGTACGAAGCTTAATTTGACGGTCGGTTATTCACACCCTGTCAATATTGAAATGCCAGCAGGTATCAAAGTTGAGACCCCTGCACCAACTGAGATTTTGATCAAAGGAGCTGATCGTCAGCGAGTTGGTCAAATCGCAGCTGAAATTCGCTCGGTTCGTCCACCTGAGCCCTATAAGGGCAAAGGCATCCGATATTCGGATGAGACGATCACGATTAAAGAGACTAAGAAGAAATAAGGGGCTGCAACATGTTAAGCAAGAAAGAGCAGCGTCTTCGCAGGGCTCGACAAACCAGAATCAGAATTGCTACACAAGGCGTTGCGCGCCTGACTGTAAACAGAACCAATCTACACATTTATGCCAGCGTAATTTCTGGAGACGGCTCCAAAATTTTGGCTACTGCATCTACCGTAGAGGCAGAAATAAGAAAAACGTTGGGTGGAACGGGCAAAGGTGGTAATGCGAGTGCGGCTGAGATGGTCGGCAAGCGCATTGCTGAAAAAGCAAAAGCAGTGGGCGTGGAAAAAGTTGCCTTTGACCGCGCTGGATATGCATATCACGGACGTGTGAAGGCCTTGGCCAACGCAGCTCGTGAAGCAGGCTTGCAGTTTTAAGCAGATTGGATAGAAAACATGGCAAAAGTTCAAGCTAAGGTGCAAGACGACAGTCGTGATGACGGCATGCGCGAGAAAATGATTGCGGTTAATCGCGTCACTAAGGTGGTTAAAGGAGGTCGTATTCTGGCCTTTGCAGCACTAACAGTAGTCGGTGATGGTGATGGTCGCGTCGGTATGGGTAAGGGCAAATCCAAGGAAGTTCCCGCAGCTGTGCAAAAAGCGATGGAAGAAGCACGCCGTAACATGCACAAGATTTCACTAAAGAACGGAACAATCTTCCACAACGTGACAGGTCACCATGGGGCAGCTAGTGTAATGATGGCGCCTGCACCAAAGGGAACCGGTATTATTGCTGGTGGTCCAATGCGCGCTGTTTTTGAAGTTATGGGAATTACGGACATTGTGGCTAAAAGCCATGGTTCCTCCAACCCTTACAACATGGTCAGAGCTACTCTTGATGCGTTAATCAATTCAACTACTCCTTCTGAAGTTGCAGCTAAGCGCGGCAAATCGGTTGAAGAATTATTTGTTTGATCAGGAGCCACAAATGACTACAGCACAAACAGTAAAAGTTCAATTGGTTCGCAGCCCAATTGGTACAAAGGAATCCCACCGGGCTACAGTGCGCGGTCTTGGACTTCGCAAAATTGGTAGCGTTAGTGAGTTACAAGACTCGCCCGCAGTTCGTGGAATGATCAACAAGATCAGTTATCTGGTCAAAGTGCTTTAAAGGTTTAGCATGGAACTCAATGACATCAAGCCCGCAGATGGTTCACGTCCAGATCGTAGACGTGTAGGCCGCGGCATTGGCTCAGGTCTTGGAAAAACGGCAGGTCGCGGACACAAGGGTCAAAAGTCTCGCTCAGGCGGATACCACAAAGTTGGTTTCGAGGGCGGACAAATGCCTTTGCAAAGACGTTTGCCCAAGCGTGGTTTTAAGTCACACTTACTTAAATACAACGCTGAAGTTACTTTAACTTCCCTGTCGCTTCTTGAAGCAACTGATATTGATGTTTTAACTTTAAAGCAGGCAGGTTTGGTTGCTGAGATGGCTAAGGTTGTCAAAGTTATCAAAACTGGTGAAATCACACGTGCCGTGAAGCTAAGCGGAATCGGAGCAACTGCAGGTGCTAAAGCAGCTATTGAAGCTGCTGGTGGCTCAGTAGCTTAATTAAGGAACTAAAACTCGTGGTAACAAGCGCTTCAGCAAAAGGTGATAAGTACGGTGACTTGCGTCGTCGTCTTGTTTTCTTGTTGTTGGCATTGGTGGTCTACCGATTAGGTGCTCATATACCAGTGCCGGGAATCGATCCTGCGCAGTTGCAACAATTGTTTAATGGTCGTCAGGGTGGCATATTAAGTTTATTCAACATGTTCTCAGGTGGAGCGTTGTCTAGATTTACTGTGTTCGCTCTAGGAATAATGCCCTACATATCTGCATCGATCATCATGCAGTTGTTAGGGTATGTAGTACCGACTTTTGAGCAGTTGAAAAAAGAGGGTGAGTCAGGTCGCAGGAAAATTACTCAGTACACAAGGTACGGCACTTTGGGTCTAGCGTTATTTCAGTCAATGGGTATTGCACTTGCATTGGAGTCATCCGCTGGATTGGTATTGAGTCCTGGTATTGGATTTCGTATCACTGCAATGGTTAGCTTGACTTCTGGGACGATGTTTCTGATGTGGTTGGGTGAGCAAATTACTGAGCGTGGACTAGGAAATGGGATTTCAATTTTGATTTTCTCAGGAATTGCTGCCGGTCTGCCCAATTCAATTGGCGGTTTGCTTGAGTTGGTTAGAACTGGTGCGATGAGTATCATCGTTGCTTTATTTGTAGTTTTGGTTGTAGGCGCTGTAACATACTTTGTGGTATTTGTTGAGCGTGGTCAGAGAAAGATTTTAGTTAACTATGCACGACGTCAGGTTGGAAATAAAGTTTACGGTGGGCAGTCTTCTCACTTACCTTTGAAGTTAAATATGTCTGGCGTGATTCCCCCTATTTTTGCTTCATCAATCATTTTGCTTCCTACCACAGTAGTTAGCTGGGTGAGTACGGGTGACAAGATGCGTTGGTTAAAGGACATTGCATCTGCTTTGTCTCCAGGACAACCTATTTACGTCATGTTGTATGCTGCGGCAATCGTGTTTTTCTGTTTTTTCTATACAGCACTTGTGTTCAACAGTCGAGAAACTGCTGATAACCTGAAGAAATCTGGTGCATTTATTCCTGGTATACGACCTGGAGATCAAACAGCAAAGTATATAGATAAGATTTTAATTAGATTAACTTTGGCAGGCGCTGCTTACATCACTTTTGTTTGCTTGTTGCCAGAGTTCTTGATTTTGAAGTACAACGTACCATTTTATTTTGGGGGAACATCTCTCATGATTATTGTGGTGGTCACGATGGACTTTATGGCGCAAGTACAGAATTACTTGATGAGCCAACAGTATGAGTCGCTACTGAAAAAAGCGAATTTTAAGTCTGCATTAGGTGCTTAAAAGGAATGGCAAAGGACGATGTCATCCAGATGGCGGGCGAGATAGTTGAGAATCTGCCAAATGCAACTTTTAGGGTAAAGTTGGAAAATGGACATGTGGTTTTAGGCCACATTTCTGGCAAGATGAGAATGCATTACATTCGAATTTTGCCGGGTGATAAGGTTACGGTTGAGATGACGCCTTACGATTTGACCCGAGCACGGATAGTGTTTAGGGCGAAGTAAGTAAGATTGAGCAAGTTACTAGCAGACTCTGAAATTGATTTTTCGGAGTTGTATGAAATGAGTTTTTAGGAGAAAGATATGAGAGTTTCGGCTTCGGTCAAAAAGTTGTGCCGCAACTGCAAAGTAATTCGTCGCAAAGGTGTCGTGAGGATCATTTGTACTGATCCACGTCACAAACAGCGTCAAGGCTAACTCTGAATAGGACAATAGAGGAATAACATGGCACGTATAGCTGGTATTAACATTCCCCCGCACAAGCACGCTGAAATCGGCTTGACTGCGATTTATGGCATTGGCCGTACACGCGCTCGCAAGATTTGTGAGATGTGCGGTATTGCTTATTCTAAAAAAATCAAAGACTTAACAGACTCTGATTTAGAAAAGATTCGCGATCAAATCGGTGTACTCACCATTGAGGGTGACCTCCGTCGTGAAATCACGATGAACATCAAACGTTTGATGGACATTGGATGTTACAGAGGCTTTCGCCACCGCAGAGGTTTACCAATGCGTGGACAACGCACCCGTACTAACGCACGCACGCGCAAAGGCCCTCGTAAGGCAGCAGCGGCACTGAAGAAATAATTGAGGCATAACTATGGCTAAAGCACCCGCCAATTCCGCAGCACAACGTGTCCGTAAGAAAGTTCGTAAGAACGTAGCTGACGGTATCGCACACGTACACGCGTCGTTTAACAACACCATTATTACCATCACTGATCGTCAAGGCAATTCTTTGTCATGGGCGTCTTCTGGTGGTCAAGGTTTTAAAGGTTCACGTAAGTCCACTCCCTTCGCAGCGCAAGTTGCTTCCGAAGTTGCTGGACGTGCCGCAATGGATCAAGGAATCAAGAATTTAGATGTCGAGATTAAGGGCCCGGGTCCTGGTCGAGAGTCTTCTGTAAGAGCACTAGCTGCACTGGGTATACGTATTACGTCAATCGCAGACGTTACTCCAGTTCCTCATAATGGCTGTCGCCCACAAAAGCGCAGACGCATTTAATTTTTTCAAAGCCCACCGCTAATGGTAAAAAACCGTTAGCTCCTCAAGCTTTATGTTTGAGAAGATGATTAAAAGGAAGTTCAAGTGGCACGTTACTTAGGCCCCAAAGCCAAACTCTCACGCCGTGAAGGCACTGATTTGTTTCTTAAGAGCGCAAGACGCTCAATAAGTGACAAAGCAAAGTTTGACAGTAAACCTGGCCAGCATGGTCGTACTTCAGGTCAAAGAACATCTGATTTCGGTTTGCAGTTGCGCGAAAAACAAAAAGTAAAACGTATGTATGGGGTCTTAGAGCGCCAATTCAGACGTTATTTTGCAATGGCTGACCGCCAAAAGGGAAATACTGGATCTAACCTACTATTTTTGCTTGAGTCTCGTCTTGATAACGTTGTTTACAGGATGGGATTTGGCTCAACCCGAGCAGAAGCTCGTCAGCTGGTGTCGCACAAAGCCATTACTGTTAACGGCCAACAAGTAAACATCCCATCTTACCTTGTTAAGACTGGTGACGTAGTTGCTGTACGCGAAAAATCTAAAAAGCAAGGGCGTGTTTTAGAAGCTCTGCAGTTGGCGACTCAAATTGGTATGCCAGCATGGGTAGAGGTTAATGTAGACAAGTCCGAAGGTGTATTTAAGAAAGTGCCTGATCGCGATGAGTTCGCTGCAGACATCAATGAGTCATTGATTGTCGAGCTTTACTCACGTTAATTTAGCGTAGTCTTAGCCTTTAAAGCTCCCACTGTAGAAATATGGTGGGGTCCAAAATTCAGCCTTACCGGTGTAACGAACCGGGGGTATTGAGAGGAAACAAAGAATGCAAACAAACTTGTTGAAACCAAAAACTATAAATGTTGAGCAACTCGGACACAATAAAGCCCTGGTTACTTTAGAGCCATTTGAGCGTGGTTATGGCCATACATTGGGTAATGCAATACGCCGTGTATTGCTATCCTCAATGGTTGGATATGCAGTTACTGAAGTGACGATCGCGGGAGTGCTACATGAGTACTCATCCATTGACGGAGTGCAAGAGGATGTTGTAAACATTTTATTAAATCTCAAAGGTGTGGTTTTTAAATTGCACAATAGGGATGAAGTAACACTGAGTCTTCGCAAAGAAGGCGAAGGACCTGTTGTTGCATCAGATATTCAGACACCCCACGATGTTGAAATCGTCAATCCAGAGCATGTGATTGCTAATTTGTCACATGGCGGAAAAATCGATATTCAACTAAAAGTTGAACAAGGTCGCGGATATGTTCCTGGCACAGTTCGTCGCTATGGGGATGAGCCAAATAAATCAATTGGACGCATCGTATTGGATGCTTCTTTCTCACCTGTAAAGCGTGTAAGCTACAGTGTAGAAAACGCCCGTGTGGAGCAAAGAACCGATTTGGATCGCTTAGTTATTGAAATCGAAACGAACGGAGCAATCACTGCAGAAGATGCTGTGCGTGCTTCCGCAAAGATTTTGGTTGAGCAACTCGCAGTATTTGCACAACTTGAGGGTAGCGAACTTGCTGCGTTTGATTCACCTTCTCCACGTAATGCACAACAGTTCGACCCAATTTTATTGCGTCCAGTAGACGAGTTAGAGTTGACTGTAAGATCAGCGAATTGCCTCAAAGCAGAAAACATTTTCTACATTGGTGATCTGATACAACGTACGGAAAATGAACTACTTAAAACACCTAATTTGGGTAGAAAATCTTTGAACGAGATCAAGGAAGTCCTTGCCTCTAGAGGGCTGACCCTTGGCATGAAATTAGAAAATTGGCCACCAGCAGGTTTGGATAAGCGTTAATCTGCTTAGCCTATTCAACGCGAAGAGCACTGAGGCGTTAAAAATAAATCAGTCCACCGCTCGTACCTAAAACGGCGAGCGGAAATTAAAAAAAAGGAATAATCATGCGTCACGGACACGGACTAAGAAAACTCAATAGAACCAGCGAACACAGACTTGCGATGCTTCGCAACATGATGAACTCACTCATTGAGCACGAGGCTATCAAAACAACTGTTCCAAAGGCTAAAGAGCTTCGCAGGGTTGTAGAGCCAATGATCACTTTGGCTAAAGAGCCTACACTTGCAAATAAACGTTTGGCCTTCAATCGTCTACGTAACCGTGATAATGTCGTTAAGCTCTTTGCAGAGCTCGGTCCACGCTATCAAACACGCCCAGGTGGGTACACAAGAATTTTGAAAATGGGTTTCCGTGTCGGTGACAATGCACCTATGGCTTTGGTTGAATTGGTTGATCGTCCCGATATAACGACAGAAGCGTTAGATACTGAAGCAGAAAATTGAAATAACAGTTAGAATACTAGATCTGACGCGCGATGGAGCAGCCTGGTAGCTCGTTGGGCTCATAACCCAAAGGTCGCAAGTTCAAATCTTGCTCGCGCAACCAACACATACGCCCACTTTGAACAAGTGGGCGTTTTTGTTTTAGACTGGCAAAATACTATGGACGATAGGCATTTAATTCGTGAGCTAGAAGGTGCAGCACATCGTATAGAGATCACTTCCCTTGGCTCTAAACAGATCTGGCATGTATGGAATATTGGTGCTGACCAAAAACTGATATTGCTACATGGGGGCAGTGGAAGTTGGACCCATTGGGTACGAAATATTAGAGACCTCAGCAATGATTTTGAGGTATGGGCCTTGGATATACCTGGTTTTGGAGACTCAGACTTGCCTCCACAGGCTATTGATGTGGATGACTTAGTGCCTTACGTGGTGGAGGGTTTAAAAGAGGTGGGAGACGGATTAAAACTCAACGTAATGGGTTTTTCATTTGGAGGTTTATTGGCTGGATTTGTCGCAGCTCAAGCCCCAGACTTAATTAGTAGATTAATATTGGTTGGTGTACCTGCGCTTGGTTTAACTGGGACTCCGCTAAGTCTGAGAGGAATTAGACCAGAGATGACAGAGTTGGAGGTTAAGAGTGTTTACCGCCACAACTTAGAAGTAATGATGCTTGCAGATCCGAACAGCATAGATGAGGGGACTTTGGAGTTACAAAAGCACAATGTCGAAAGAGACAGACTCAAAAGGAGAAGGATCGCAAGAGGCGACGCTTTGCTAAAACTGCAAAAAGATTGGAGATGTCCAGTACACGCAATCTGGGGCGAGTTGGACGCATTATATGTAGGACGTTTAAAGCAGACAAAGGCAAGTTTAGAAAATTGTCAATTGGAGAGTTTCGATGTAATTCCAAGTGCTGGGCACTGGGTACAGTACGAAGCAGCGACAGAGTTCAACAACTGTGTAGAAAAAATTTTCAAAAATATAAAACTGGAGCGTTCGTAATGCTGTATAAATTTAAATCTAAAGCGACTGCTGATTTGATTATGCTGGGTGAGGGAGCTGAAACCGTGTTAGCTCTCGTTGGCAAAAAGGGGCAATCCAAGGGAATTATTGAAGTGGAGGAAATGGAGGCGGCCATAAATTCACTTGAATTAGCAATTCAAAACAACACGGATGGTCCAACCAAGGTGCAACAAAGCTCAGCCGAGCACTCTACAGATAAAGAATTAGATCCTGTCACACTTCACCAACGAGTGATCCCCTTCATTAAGATGCTTCAAGAATGTCAAAAATCAAATCATGTGATTGTTTGGGGAGTTTAGGTTTTGCATGCGTATGAGAAACTTACACCAAACATAATAACTGATGCACTAGAAGCTTTAGGCTTTGCAGTTGACGGGAGACTGTCCGCACTAAGTTCCTATGAGAATAGAGTTTACCTAGCTATGCTCGACTCAGGCGAGGGGGTAGTTGCAAAGTTTTATCGACCTAATCGCTGGAGTCGTGAACAAATTCTAGAGGAGCACTCTTTTGCATTTGCTCTTGCCGATGCAGAAGTCACATTGGTGGCTCCTTTCATCATGAACGGGGAATCGCTCTTTAGTACGAAAGAGATTGGGTTAGATGTAGATTGCGATTTTTTATTCAGTGTATCTCCCAAAAGAGGAGGGCGCTCACCCAATTTGGATGATCCTGAAATACTAGAGTGGATAGGGCGTTATATGGCCAGAATACATAACGTCGGTCAAAAGGAAGATTTCAAGCACAGAGAAATACTAAATGTGCACACACTCGGAACAGATTCGATCCACTCTTTGATCTCCCTAGATGCAATACCAGATCAATATAAAGATGTGTGGTGCGCGAGGTGCGAGGAGGCTTTAAAAATAGTTGAACTTGCGTTTCAAAATAAGCATGATTACTTGCGAATACATGGGGATTGTCATAGTGGCAATATATTGTGGACACCCATAGAATTAGCCGGCGGCGGACCTCATTTCGTGGACTTAGATGACGCGCGAATGGGACCTGCAGTGCAAGATCTTTGGATGCTTCAAAGCGGCGACAGGGCAGAGAGAAATCTACAACTCTGTTATTTGCTAGATGGGTATACAAGTCTTAGACCTTTTACGTCCAAAGAACTCGAGCTCATTGAGCCACTGAGAACACTTAGGATGATTCATTACAGTGCATGGCTAGCGCGAAGATCCGATGACCCTTCATTTGTCATTAATTTTCCTTGGTTTTGGAGTGCAGACTATTGGCAGACTCAAATAGATACTTTGAACGAGCAAATAGAGGCAATGCAAGAACCCCCGCTAATTTATTAAAATAAAAATCGAAATCACAGGAGCGTAATCAAATGTTTCATTGGATCTTTAAACGACATTTCAGTGATTTAAAAAGCTTTTGGGTCGTGCTATTTTGTGTCTGCACGAGCGTGATTGCGCAGCAAAACAATTCTTTAAATAATTTTCCGAATAAGCCAATCACCCTGATCGTACCCTTCCCTCCCGGAGGAGTTGCCGATATAGTAGCCCGTCCCGTTGCCGAAGCTCTTGGGCGAGAGTTAGGTCAACCTGTATTGGTTGAGAACAGAGCAGGCGCAGGCGGGGGTATCGGAATGGGATTGGTCGCAAAAGCAAAGCCAGATGGATACACCCTTTTATTAGCACTATCCTCTCTTACCGTGATACCAGAAGCTGACGCAGTTATTGGACGAGCCCCTATGTTTGCGTTAAATGATTTGCGACCTGTTGCGCGTTTCACTGCCGATCCAACCGTGCTTGTCGTGCGCGCGGACGCACCATGGAAAAATTTAAAAGAGTTTCTAGAGGACGCAAAGAAAAGACCCAAAGCAATCAACTACGGATCCTCAGGCAATTACGGAACTATGCATATACCAATGGTCATGCTTGAGCAAAGTTCAGGGGTGTCAATGACACATGTACCGTTCACCGGAGCTGGCCCCGCTTTGGTAGCTCTGCTCAGCGGGCAAATTGATGCGGTTGCATCCGGTCCTGCTACAGTTTTACAAAACATACGGGCTGGTAAGTTAAGAGCACTTGTGCAGTGGGGTCCTCAAAGACTTGAGCTTTTGCCCGATGTTCCCTATCTTAAAGAGGAAGGTTTAAACGTTCAATATGCACAATGGGCAGGTTTGTTTACCCCAAACGGTACTCCAGAGACAATCGTTCAAAAAATTAGGAGCGCTGCAAAAGTGGTTGCCAATGAGACGCGGGTTAAAGAAAACATTTACAGCGCAGGAAGTCCTATTCAGTACCTTGACATGCCTGAGTTCGAACGCTACGTGCAACAAGACGCGAAGAAAATGTCTGAACTCGTCAAGCGTATAGGTAAACTTGAATGAAAAAAGCCTAAGCAAATTATCGTTTGCCTAGGCTTTAGTGAGGACGAGAGCTTTAGTTCAATGATTAAACCAGCATTGCATTGACGCGTCTTACGTAGGCTGCAGGGTCCTCAGGCAAGCCACCTTCAGCCAATAACGCTTGATCAAAGAGAATGTGTGCCAAATCATGGAAGTGAACACCGGCGTCGTCTGCGCTGAGTTTTTGGACTAATCGATGCTCAGGATTAACCTCTAAAATAGGCTTGACCTCAGGAGCGGCTTGGCCGGCTTGTTTTAGCATACGAGACATCTGTAGCGACATGCCTTGATCTTTCACGACCAAACAAGCCGGTGAGTCCACAAGCCTTGAAGTCACGCGAACCTCTTCAACCTTGTCTTTCAGTGCCTCTTTTAACTTAGCCAAAACAGGTTTAAAAGTCTCAGCTGCAGCTTCAGTCGCTTTTTTCTCCTCTTCGTTTTGCAGCTTACCTAAATCCACCGCACCTTTTGCAACACTTTGAAGGGGAGTGGAATCAAATTCATTTAAAAATCCTAATGCCCACTCGTCTACTCTATCCGTCATGAGTAGAACCTCAATGCCCTTTTTGCGGAATACTTCAAGTTGTGGGCTGTTTTTGGCAGCAGCCATACTGTCCGCAGTAATGTAATAAATCGCTTCCTGTTCAGGCTTCATACGCGCTTTGTAATCAGCAAATGAGACTGAAACAGTATCAGTTGTTGAGCTTGCAAATCTTAACAAATTAGCGATCTTATCTTTGTTGGCAAAGTCCTCGCCTAAGCCTTCTTTGAGAACCGCACCGAACTCGGCGTAAAATTTGGTGTACTTTCCAACACCGTCTTTATCTTCATCGCTTGCTCCTTCAACAGCGACATCATGCTTGGCAAGATCCTCAAGCATGGAGAGAACGCGTCTGGTATTACCTTCCCTAATGGCTTTGACGTCCTTGCTCTCTTGGAGCAACTCACGACTGACGTTAAGGGGTAGATCTGCTGAGTCAACGATACCTTTGATGAACCTCAAGTAAGAGGGCATCAGCGAGTCAGCATCGTCCATAATAAAGACTCGCTTGACATACAACTTGATACCCGCTTTCTTGTCTCTGTTCCACAAATCAAAGGGAGCTTTAGCAGGGATATAAAGAAGTTGTGTGTACTCTGTCGAACCTTCAACTTTGTTGTGACTCCAGTTAAGGGGCGCCTCAAAGTCATGGCTGATGGCTTTATAAAAATCTGAGTACTCCTCACTGGTAATGTCTTTTTTTGCCCTCGACCAAAGCGCATTAGCCTTGTTAACGGTTTCCCATTCATCCGTTACAACCATTTCACCTGGTTGATCATCTTTGCCTTCTTTCCATTCCTCTTTGAGCATGAGGATAGGTAAAGAGATGTGATCTGAGTATTTAGAAACAACAGATTTGATTTTCCAGTTGCTCAAATACTCATCTGCATCATCACGCAAATGCAAAATCACCTTTGTACCGCGCTCAGGTTTTGTGATTTTTTCTACCTCAAACTCGCCCGTACCTGCACTCGTCCAGCGAACACCTTCCTCGGCACTTAATCCTGCGCGTCTGGTCTCAACTGAGATGGTCTCAGCAACGATGTAACCAGAGTAAAAGCCAACACCAAACTGACCAATCAGTGAGCCGTTATCTTTAGCGAGGTTTTGCTGATCCGTATTTAGTTTGTTGACAAAATCTTTTGTACCACTCTTTGCAATAGTTCCTAAATGATCTATCGCCTCTTGTTCACTCATGCCAATACCGCTATCCGCGATCGTAATGGTTTTTGCTTTCTTGTCAAAAGAGATGCGAATATCTAAATTAGGTTGATCTTCAAATAATGCGGCATTATTTAAAGCTTCATATCTGAGTTTGTCACACGCGTCTGAGGCGTTAGAGACGAGTTCACGTAAGAAAATCTCTTTGTTAGAGTACAAAGAATGGGTTACCAAATGCAGTAATTGTGCTACTTCGGCTTGAAAGGCATGTGTTTGTTTGCTCATTTTAGGAATTGACAGTTAAAAACAATAATCCAAAATAAATGGGGCTACAGATTGATTTTTCAACCCCCAAATACGATGAAAAATAAGTAATAAAAGCTTAAAAACTGTTCAATTACAAAAAAACTGCGATCAAAACCGTTCAGATGGGCTTAAATATCGCCATTCTCCTTGAGGCAAGCGGCCAAGCACTATATTTCCAATTCTGATGCGTTTGAGACCGATAACGTGAAGTCCAACTTGCTCACACATCCTTCGGATTTGTCTTTTCTTGCCCTCAGTGAGAATAAACCTAAGCTGCTCCGGATTTTGCCATTCCACTGTAGCGGGCAATAAAGCCTGTCCATCCAGTGAAAGTCCATGTCTGAGAAGGCCTAGCTTGTCGTTTGGGAAATGTGCGGACACGTTGTCGGTGATGCCTTGGAACTCGACACGGACCAAATATTCTTTTTCCATGGAGTGGTCCTCTCCGATCAATTGCCTGGCAATGCGCCCGTCTTGAGTCATTACAAGTAAACCAACGGAGTCTATGTCTAGACGCCCAGCAGGGGCTAAGCTTCTAAGCTGAGTGGGGGAAAATCTTAGAGTGCTTAAATCCCCTTGCCAGTGGTTCTCTTGAGTGATGAGCTTGATAGCAGGCGTATGTCCGTCCTCAGCTTGGCCACTCACATAACCCACTGGCTTGTGAAGGATCACAGTCACTTGTTGGCCCTGTTGGTGAAGTGCGCCTCGATCAACCTCAATTTTGTCCGACTCAGACACCTGCAATCCAAGTTCAGCAACATAGCCGTTAACCCGCACCCATCCCTTTGTAATCCATTCATCAGCCTCCCTCCTCGAGCATAGACCTAGGGCCGCCATGCGTTTGTTCAAGCGAGAGGTAAGGGGTGTAGAGGGAATTTGTGGGGCAGACATAAAGCTCAAAACGTAGACATAATTAACCTAACAATGGAATTATCCACTCTAAACCACTCAGTTCGTTGATTGTGTAAGAAAAGAGTGTGGGCCACAATTTGCTAATTAAAATAGTGACAATTCAATTCATTCAATTCAAAGCACAATTACCAAGGAGTATCCTCAGTGTCTATACAAATATTTATTACCCAACCTAACGGTGCGGAAGAGGAACTTAGTTGCGAAGATGGTGCGACTTTGCTTGAGGCTGTTCAAATTGGGGGACTTGACGGCTTAGTCGCAGAGTGCGGAGGCAACTGCGCATGCGGTACCTGTCATTGTTACATTGAATTCGTTGCAGAAGGCGCTTTAGAGGAACCCTCATCTGAGGAGGACCAGATGCTAGATTTTGTAGTCACCCCTAGGGAAGATAATTCCCGTCTAGCTTGTCAAATTAAGATTACACAAGCTCTAGACGGGATGAGAGTCAGAATGCCTGATCGTCAGTTTTAAACCCTAGGTTTTTACTTGCTATAGTCATAAACACCGCGTTTTGTTTTACGGCCCAGTCTGCCTGCTGCGACCATTTCTTTTAAGAGTGGACAAGGGCGATATTTACTGTCCCCGTATTCATTAAGGTAGACCTGCATCACTGCAAGGCACACATCTAGCCCAATCAAATCTGCCAGTGCTAAGGGTCCTATAGGATGATTGCATCCGAGTTTCATCCCCTGATCAATATCCTCTGGTGTTGCTAAACCCTCAGCTAAAACGTAAAAGGCTTCATTGATCATAGGCACCAAGATTCGGTTAACTACGAAACCTGGTGCGTTTTTTACGGTAATGGGTGATTTTCCTAGTCGTTTAGCAAGGTCTTCAACTTTGGAGTGTGTATCTGAACTTGTTTCAAGTCCATTAATTATTTCTACCAGAGCCATCATAGGCACTGGATTAAAGAAGTGCATACCAACAAACTTGTCTGCTCTTGTCGTATTGGCAGCAAGTTGGGTAATAGAAATTGATGAAGTATTGGAAGCAATGATCACCTCAGGCGGGAGAGTTGCGTCAAGTTGCTTTAATATCTTGACCTTCAAATCATAATTCTCAGTAGCCGCCTCAATCACCAACTGCGATTTGACAAGGGCAGCGTAGTCAGTTGATGTTTTGATTTTAGATAGCGCCGCCGCCTTTTGCTCCGTAGTTAACAAGTCTTTTTTAATAAGCCTGTCTAAACTTGAGGACAAAGTAGCAACTCCCCTGTCTAAAGCCTCCTGCTTCACATCCACCATCACGACATCAATTCCGCAGACAGCACATGCTTGCGCAATGCCGTTACCCATTGTGCCTGCTCCAATTATTCCAACAGTTTGAATGCTCATTTTTTAAAACCTTTAGTTAGTGAATTTGAGTCCATACGTGTAGTTTACAGAAAAAACACGAATTAAAGATAAGTTAAGATCTAGGCGAAGCAACACTTTAAAGTCAAGTCAAATAATTCATGAGAAATACCTACAATAAATCTTATGGTTCTCAAAGTGGTCGAGGGAAAATTACAGGCCCTAGGGTACAGAATTTATTGAAAAGTGCAGTTGATTTACATCAAAGAGGCGCATTGGCGCAGGCACTGGAAATTTACAACTGCGTTCTTGCATCTGAGCCTAAAAATTTTGAAGCGCTTCACTTGTCAGGTCTTATTGCCTATCAAACCAAAAATTATCCACTTGGTGTTAAGTTAATGCGTCAAGCTTTAGGAGTCAATCCCAAAAGTGTTGCTTGCTTGGTTAATCTAGGCTTAGCAGAGCACGCAACTGCAGATTACGAGGGTGCAATTGGCCGATACAACTGTGCATTAAAGCTTCAACCCCAATTCGCTGCAGCTTATTACAACAGGGGCAATGTCTACAAAGATCTGGGATTGTGGGATCAATCAGTATGTGACTATCAAAACGCAATTGAAATTAAGCCAGATTACTGGGAGGCGCTACTTAACCTTGCAGTAGTGCTTGAGAGTAATAAGTACTGGATACCGTCGCTTCAAATACTAAATAGAGTGTTACAAATTAACCCTCATTGCATAAAAGCATACAACAACCGAGGAAATATACATAAAGGACTCGAACGATGGAGAGACGCATTAGCTGACTATGAAACTTGCATTAAATTAGATCAAAGTTACGTGGATGCCTATATCAATAAAGCAAATTTACTAAAGGATTTGGCTTACTTTGAGCAAGCAAATGAAGTTTACAAAATGGCCCTTACTTTGGAGCCTCAAAACCCTAGAGCACTTTGGAATCAGTCTTTGCAAAGTCTATTGAGGGGAGATTTCAGTGAGGGTTGGAAAAATTATGAAGCCCGGTGGTCCCCAGATAACGCTGGGAAACTGAATCCCTATTTATCAAAATTACCGGATATTGCAAATATTGAACAGTGGCGGGGCGAGCAAGACTTAAGCGATAAACGATTGCTGATTTACGCTGAACAAGGATTGGGAGATAGTATTCAATTCGCCAGGTTTGTACCTGATTTAGCGCGTGTTTGCGCCTTTGTTTATGTCGCTGTCCAGCCCTCACTTGTGAAATTATTTGAAAACTCAAAACTATTCATCGATCTTTCTCAGACCGTAAAAGTCTTAAGTCTCGCCGAGAGTCTTGTGGACTGCGATTTTGCATGCCCCTTGATGAGTTTAGGACTCGCGTTGTCTCTTAATAATTCAGACTTGTTTAGACCCGACCCTTATCTCACCTTTGAACCGGGTAAGAGCATCAGAGTCTTGGAATCATTTCACAAAAGTCACACCCCTCGAGTAGGACTAGTTTGGCGTGGGAGTCATTTTCATGCCAACGATAAATACAGAAGTATTGCGCTTGAGACATTTAAGTCTTGTTTAGCCCCAGTGGCAGAGTTTATAAGTCTTCAAAAAGACATAACAAATGAGGAGCTCGAGCTTTTAAGTCAAGAAAAAAATGTCAAGGACGCAAACCCTTTGATAGACGATTTTTTAGATACTGCCGTACTTTGTACAGCTTTAGATTTGATCATCTGTGTAGACACGAGTGTGGCTCATCTCGCAGCAGCGATGGGCAAAGAAGTTTGGTTATTGATCCCCCTCAGTCCTGACTGGCGATGGATGATAGGGCGTGATGATTCGCCTTGGTACACAAACCTTAGACTTTACCGTCAAAGTGAGATTGGAGATTGGAGCTCAGTATTGGGAAGAGTAAACCGGGACTTGATTTCTAAATTTAGCTAAATTTTGATTTAAAAATTTAAGTTCTACTTAAATGAGTGTAGTCCGATTGCGTTACCTTCCGTGTCTCCAATAATAGCTACAAACCCCTCATCTCCAATACTCCATTTGGATTTGAAGACTTGCCCTCCGTGCAAAAGGGCTAAATTGGATTGTTGCTCACAATCTTCGCATTCAAAGTAGACAATTGTTCCCTCAGAGGAGGGTTTTCTCATTGGGTGATACATCAAAGCCCCCATAGATCCAAAGCCAGGCATGCCCCCCGGGAAGCGGTAAGCTTGAAAGCTTCCATCAGTGGGCTCTTCAGTTAGGT
>Ga0208618_1000072_pt1 | contig 43890 bp, 39 predicted proteins | sample CryBogCBE18Jul08_FD_184585 | JGI IMG/M metagenome (GOLD analysis project Ga0208618, IMG submission 184585) | Freshwater microbial communities from Crystal Bog, Wisconsin, USA - CBE18Jul08 (SPAdes) | ecosystem: Environmental > Aquatic > Freshwater > Lake | place: Crystal Bog, Wisconsin, USA...
ATTCAGTAAACGCATATAGACGGGTTTAGGAATGAATAAGGCTGAAAATAAGCCAAAAAATCGAAACCCGCGACCGGTGACATGTTTGGAGACAGGCGTCACTTATTCCTCAAGCCGTGTCGCGGCAGATAGGCTTATTCTTGTTGGCGTTGATGTCTGTCCTAAAAAAATTCTTAGCGCCTGTAGCGGCGAGCGCAAGCGGGCTGGCGGATTGCGGTGGGCTTATGCAACACCGCCGTCGACGGTTCTTAAAAATTAAGACAGATTATTGATGTATCAGCTGACGTATGTCGGCTTAAAAATAGCTAGCTTGAGGTTTTTTGAATTACAATTCGCATAAGGTTTCGATCTCTGTCATGATGCTATTGTAATAATGATCTAAATAGGTATGAAAATCAGAATATGATTTTCAGCAATTATTACGTGTTAACTTCTCTGAGGAAGGTGCTGCTATGGAAATTTCAAAAGTTAAAGAAAAAGCCTTCGCAATGCCTTTGACAAATCCCGCTTATCCGCGTGGTCCTTATCGCTTTTATGATCGTGAATATATTATTGTTACTTACAAGACGGACAGAGCAGCGCTTGAGGCTGTCGTGCCAGAACCGTTAGAAATTGATGAGCCCATTGTTAAATTTGAATTTATTCGCATGCCAGACTCAACTGGTTTTGGCGACTATACAGAAAGTGGTCAGGTCATTCCGGTAAAGTATAAGGGCGAGAAGGGCTCTTATATCCATGCCATGTATCTTGATTGCTCTGCGCCAATTGTCGGCGGGCGTGAATTATGGGGTTTTCCAAAAAAACGCGCAATTCCAAAAATCACCCATGAAGCCAGTGTTGTTGTTGGCACGCTTTACGATGGTTCTTGCCTCTGCGCTCGCGCGACACTTGGCTATAAGCATAAAATAATCGATGAAGAGGAAGTCAAAAAATCACTTGGCGCGCCAAATTTCCTTCTCAAAATTATTCCGCATGTTGATGGAACGCCGCGTATCTGTGAATTGGTGCGCTACAAAATGTCAGATATTGTCATGAAGGGCGCCTGGTCATCGCCGGCATGTCTTGATCTTCATTGGCATGTTAATATCGACGTTTGTAGTTTACCTGTGGTTGATATTGTCTCTGCCGTTCACTTTAAGGCGGATTTGACGCTTGATTTAGGCGAAGTTGTTTTTGACTATCTCAAAGATGCGCCTTGAGCGCATGACAATAAGCCTCTCTATCGTCACGGACTTTTGAGAAAGATAAGCTTAACATTGCGCCGCGCTCAGATCGACGGCGCAATTTTTTTGCCTTTCAAATGATCAATACAGTCTATCGAGGGCCATTGGCGTTTATCATGCCGACGATGTTATTTTTATGAGTTCATTTGAATTAAAAGCAACTGATATGTGCATTTACTGGCCTATCACATATTCTTGTCTATTGGCGCCATAATGCGCCATAGCATAAAGGTCAGGCTCAGCAGCGCCGTGCCAAAGATAACGGCGACGACATAGTCTTGATCAGGATTTTTCATGATGAAGGGTAGTAATCCTACCGCGATCGCAGGCGGTATGTGCATGTGAACGCTGCGTAAAACGACGGCGCCACAAATAACGCTTAGTGCTGCAGCTCCTGGTCCCGCGCCCAGCGCCTCAACCATCAAAACGCCTGCGCCGGCTGTTAAGCCGCAAACAGCAGGCAAGATCAATGGGCGGTGCGCCCAGGGACAAATTAGCGCATGAGCGTACATTTCAAATGCGATGACGACCAAAGGCGGGAATAACAGAAACCTGATGCCTGTAAATGTCGCACTTAAGGCGCCCACAAGTAGAAAGGTAGAAAAGAAAATGACCCATGATTTATCATGATGGGGTGATATGTGAGGATCTTGTTTGTGGTTGGCTGTTGCGGAATGAACAAGCTGTTGCTGTAAGAATTGGCGCCGAAGATATGAGACGCCAGCCAAAAAACCGGTTCCAATGAGAAGGGAAGGTGGATACCACCAGCTTGTCTCGCCAAGCGTTACGGGCAAAAGACCAGCAGAGATTGCCGGCGCGATCGGCGACTTCAAAAGGCGGATAACCAAAATTGCAGCACCGACGCTGATCACTATAGACGCCATGCCATAAGGCAAAGTGTTCGTGATGAGGGTGCCCGCCAGGCCGGCAAGAAAGGGGGTCGCCATCAGCATGAATGGCGCATTGGCCCAAACGCCCTGAGGTTTACGAAATACATCATTGGCTAAGGCGCCGAGTTCTGGAAAAAGTGCCAGTTGAAACCCAGGAAACTGCGCTAGAGCGCTAATAAGCGTGATGAAACCTGTCGTGGCGACGTCAGCAAAGGCTGAAGGGGACAGATGAACTTGCAGGATGAGATCATGAGCATGGCCGCTATGGCTATGGGCGCGCCCATGCTGACCTAATCTCTTCAACCGCCAGATGTCAGCAGCCCAAAAAGAGAGCGCAAGGATTCCCGCGGCAACGAGCCATGCCTTTGGCGCGTAAGGCGTGAGGAAAGTGAGATCAGGCGCGCATTCATTTGCATATTCACAGGCGTCGGACCAGTCCTGAAGCCAGTTTCTTATTTTTTCCAACATTTAACTGACACTTCAGGTCAAATCGCAGCCTCTCGCCTGAAAGCGATCGGGGATAGAGATTTCGTGAAATACGCTTTGATTATAGGTCGAGAAGAAAATCTGTCCATAAGAAGAAAATGACCAGATTGGGCAGCAATCAAAGTCAAGGATGATCGAAGTAGCTAATATTTTATCTCTTTAAAGTCTCACAAAAATCTGCTGTGAGAGGAGCGCATATCAATCATGAAATATTCTTCAATTCCTTAAGAATTTATTTAATTTTGGCTTTCTGATTTTGTGATGTTTTATCAGAGGCTACTGTCCGCTCTCAGGACAAAGAGCGCAAGTCAGATTAAATCGTCTTTTTTGATTTCCAACGAGTAATACCAAAAATTTAGCTTAAATTCATTTCTGCTATTTGTGTTTTTATAATGAGATGAGCTTGCGTCTTCGCAATGATCATATCTACAGTAACGCCGGGCGCATGTTCTTTTAACACGAGCCCTTCTTCTGTTGGCTCAATAACGGCCAGTTCAGTAACAATCAGACTGACAGACCGCGCAGCTGTTGGCGGCAATGACAGTTCTTGAACAATTTTTGATTGTTCCTTTGCTGTGTGCTGCATCGCGACGATGACCTTTTTGGCGCCTGTGACCAGATCCATGGCCCCCCCCATTCCAGGAACAAGTTTGCCTGGAACGCTCCAGTTCGCCAAACGGCCGCTCGCATCAACCTGAAGTCCGCCTAAAACGGTCATATCGACATGGCCGCCACGAATAAGGGCAAAGCTCATCGCGCTGTCAAAACTAATGGCGCCTGGCGCTGCTGAGATAAAACCGCCGCCTGCATCGGTGAGATGGGGATCTTCCATGCCGTCTGGCGGCGCTGCGCCAAATCCTATGATGCCATTTTCACTTTGGAAAGCGACAGAGATATTATCTGGAACATATTTTGACACCAGTGTGGGTAAGCCGATGCCAAGGTTTACGAGCATGCCGCTGCGCAGTTCTTTGGCGACACGGCGCGCAATAATTTCTTTTGCATCCATTACTGAGGCCTTTTGATGAGATAATCCACCAGCACGCCAGGTGTGCGAACTGCGTCAGGAGGAATAACGCCAACAGGCACAATTTCTAGCGCCTCGGCAATGACGCAATCAGCGGCCATTGCAATGACAGGATTAAAATTTGCAGCTGTCATACGATAGGTTAAATTTCCAAGATGATCGGCTTCTCGCGCTGACAGAAGCGCAAAATCAGCGCGTATCGGTTTTTCGAGTAAATAGTCTTTACCATCAATCTGTAAAATATCTTTGCCCTCAGCAACCATAGTGCCGACGCCTGTTTGCGTGAGAATGCCGCCAAGACCGGCGCCGCCAGCACGAATACGCTCCGCTAAGGTTCCTTGCGGGATGAGCTCGACGTCTATCTCACCAGCAATCATTTTTTTCTGCGTGACGGGATTTGTGCCAATATGTGAGGCCTTCACGCAACGCACGCAGCCTGCGTCAATAAGTTTTCCAACGCCAACGCCTGGTCTTGCCGTATCATTGCCGATAATTGTCAGTCCCTTGGCCCCGCGCGCGACAAGCGCGTCGAAGATACGATTTGGCGTGCCAACAGCCATGAAGCCGCCAAACATAATACTCGCGCCATCAGGGATAAGCGCTGCGGCCTCTTGCGCCGTTATCGCAGCTTTCATCAAATTTTTCCTTAGGCGATGTTGTGCAGGCCATTATCGACATAGATGGTGTCGCCCGACATGCCGGAGGCGCCGCCGCCGACAAGGAAAGCAACAACGCGGCCAACTTCGGCAATATCGACGAGGCGGCGCGCAGGACTGCGCTCGACAGCATTGGCGATCAGCTCATCGAAATGATCGATCCCGCTAGCGGCGCGTGTTTTGAGCGGGCCTGGCGAGACGGCAAAGACGCGAATGCCTTTTTCACCTAGTTCTGCGGAGAGATATCGGGTTGTTGCTTCAAGCGCAGCCTTCACGGGACCCATAATATTATAATGGCTGACAACTTTATCAGCGCCATAATAGCTCATGGTCAGGAGCGCGCCGCCAGGCGTCATCATGGGTTCGGCAAGACGCGCCATTTCGATGAATGAATAACAAGAAACATGCATGGCTTGCGTAAAGCCAGCAAGCGAGCAATCAACAACTCTGCCGTGTAAGTCGTCACGCGGCGCAAAGGCGATTGAGTGAATGAGAAAGTCAAGTTGACCCCATTCTTCTTTTATTCTTTCAAAGGCGGCCTCTGTCTGTCCTGGTTTTTCAACATCAAGCGGCAGCAATAGTTGAGCCTGTAGTTGGTCGGCGAGTGGGCGGACATAGCGTTCTGATTTTTCATTAAGATAAGTAAGCGCGAGATCAGCGCCGAAAGCGCGCAATTTAGCTGCGCAACCAAAGGCGATGCTATTCTCATTAGCAACGCCGACAACTAGACCGCGCTTACCGCGCAACATATCGCCTATGCGAGATTCGGGGTTCCAGATTTTTGGCAGCGTATCGATGGGTGTTTGTTCTTGAGCAATGGTCATATTTTTCTCAATAAAATTATGAGGAGGCACAAAGGCAAGATTTTATCACTATGCGTCGTGCAAGTATGAATGATCGACATTAAGGCTGGAGGGCTATCGGTTTTCGATGACATGCTTATGACTAGCTGTATGGTAAGAATCTAGTATGTCTTCACGTCATATTTAATTTTAGTCAAATATAAGACGTTCTTATTACTGTTAAGAGACGAGAGACCGGCTTAAATCCAGCAACCGACTAGAATTCTTTTTCAAGAAAATCTTGAGAGGTTATTTTTCCAGGAGGTGTCCATAAGGGGACAGCGACACGGCTCCAGATGCGGGTTTCATATCCACCCAGGTTTCGTTGCGCCACATCATGTGTTGCATAAATCTGAGCTTCTAAATTACCAAAGTCATAGCCAATTATTCCACCCATTGCGAATTGTGAGGCGGCGGGTAGGTTCATTGCGCGTTTATCCACATCGCAAGAACCAAAGGCGACGGCTCCAAATTCTAGCTTATTTTGTGTTTTCGTGAAGGTCAGGTCGTAAACAAAATTATCATTAGCAGAAGGTAAGTTTGTGGTCAGATTATTGCCTTGACGCTGATATGTCAGATTAGCTGCCGCTTTCCAGCCGTCAGACAGATAAGCGAGGTTTAGTCCTTCGCGTGCGACCCATGCGTTTGTTGAAACGCCAGTCTTACCTGGATCCTCTGGAATATAACCGCCGCTTAAAAAACTCACATTAAATCCATTACCAAGATCAAATGCCCAAATAGCGGCGAAGAGAGAATTATAAAGCCCGCGTCGCGCAGACAATTGTTCATGCCCGGTGGTGTTAGGAAATCCCACAAATAAAGATGGAATGGTTGCGGCAAGTTCAAGACGTCCGCCAAGCGGCGACAAGGGCGTTGCCCAAAGAAAAGCAGGAATATTCGCAAAGGAGTTTGCGTCTACGCCTGGCGCGACGGCATTAGGGCGCCATCCATAGGTTGGCGTATCCCAGAAAAATATGCCCTCAGGGAAGGGCACGGCATAGGCCTGACCGGAACTATCTCCAGGAAGCGTGCCGCCGCTGAGGGCCTCATGATGCATGATCAGAATAAAGATAATTGTCCAACATGTTTTTCGCAGAAATGCTTGCGTCATGATGTAGCTTTCAACGCGATGCACAGCATCGACTTCATTATTTTTTTCAAAACATAAGAAGTTTTATTGTCGCTTATATGAAGACAGCAGCGCGAAGAGACGTTTTGCATGCGTCTTAGCGCTTCCATCAGATCTGCGCTGTCTTGTCGCTTACGGTTTTATAAGGGGTGAGTCGTTAAGCTTATTTATTACATGGCGGCGCAAGGCAGTATTTATTATGCGTCGAATTTATTTGGCTTTGAGACTGAATTTATTGTAAAATCCCTCGCATATCGCGTTTGAAGCGTTACCATGCAAAATAGCCCGAGTTTTAATTAGAATTAATCTAATTCATCTGAGCGCAATCTTCACGCTTTGACATGCCCTGCGTCAAAACGACACTGGTCACACGGCTGTCAAATACAGCCGACATGTAGAAGATAAAGCGCGCGCTCATGCATAAATGGAATAAAAATGACTTCATCCTCAGATGTTCGAAATACGACATGGGATGAGCTTGTCGTTGGATCTCGCGCCAGCATTAAAAGAATTTGTCGAGAAGACGATCTGATCCTGTTTGCACATGCCTCGGGTAATACCAATCCCTTTACGCTTCCCTCAACAAGAGGCAAAGAGGGAGAAAATGTTATTGCGCCGTCACTTTGGGTTGGTTCGCTTCTGTCGGCTGTTTTAGGAAATCTTTTGCCTGGCGCCGGCACGCTCTATCTCTCGCAGAACCTTAACTTTAACGAACGCGTGCACCCGGGCGATGAACTCTTTGTAGAGGTGTGCTGCACTGAAAAACGAGAAAAACCGATTGCTGTCTTTGAGTTAAAGGTTAGCAAGGCGAATGGGGCGATTGCCTGCTCCGGCGTTGCAATAGTTAATGCGCCGCTATCGACCATTATTCTTCAGCGTCACGATCTTCCCTCAATTATCATCGATCAGGAAGATTATTTCTCACTTTTGATTGAACGGGCGCAACAGCTGCCGCCTCTACGCACCGCCGTTGTCTGGCCAACAGACGCCGCGTCATTTAATGGCGCGTTGCTATCTGCGGATGCAGGATTAATTCAGCCGCTACTGATTGGGCCAATTGAGAAGATGCGCGAGCTTGCGCATGCCTCCGGCCGAGAATTACCAGATGCAATGTTGATTGCCGCAACGGATACGCATGCCGCCTGTAAGCTGGCTGTTGATATGGCGCGGACTGGCGATGTTCGAGCCATTATGAAAGGCAATGTTCATTCAGATGAAATTCTGGGCGCGACTGTCAAAAAAGACGGCGGCTTGAGAACAGAAAAACGCATCAGCCATGTGTTTGTGATGGATGCGCCATCGCTTGATCGCATGCTTTTTATTTCAGATGCGGCCGTCAATATTGCGCCTGATCTCGCGACAAAAGTTCATATTGTTCAAAACGCCATTGATCTGGCGCGGGCCTGCGGCGTTTTACTGCCTAAGGTTGGCATATTATCGGCGGTGGAGACGATTAACTTTGCCATGCCGTCAACAATGGACGCTGCTATTTTGTCAAAAATGGCGGATCGTGGTCAGATTACGGGTGGGTTGGTTGATGGCCCCCTAGCGATGGATAATGCTGTCGATATTGGCGCAGCGCGCACCAAAGGCATTCGTTCTCTGGTTGCCGGCAAGGCTGATATTTTAATTACGCCAAATATAGAAGCTGGCAATATGCTGGCGAAAGAGTTGACCTTTATTGCGAAGGCGGAAGCGGCGGGTATCGTTCTTGGGGCGAAAGCGCCCATTATGCTGACCAGTCGCGCGGATAATGATCGCGCCAGATTAGCCTCAAGCGCCTTAGTCGTTTTATATGATTATTGGCGCTCGACAGGACAAGCTGCGGGACAAGAGACATTATCCAAGGGTTCTGCATGAGCTTGTCAGAGTCTCAGATACTGACATTCAACGCAGGGTCGTCATCGATAAAATTTGCTTTGTTTGCGCCAGCTGTCGACGGTGTCAATCTTTTGGCGAGCGGTCAGATTGATGGTCTGGGATCAGCGCCAAGGTTTCACGCTAAACTTAGCGATTGCGCCAAAATCTCGCGTGAGTTGTCAGCAGCAAACCATATTGACGCGACACATTCAATCGTTGCCTGGCTACGAGAAGCTTTTCCGCAAACCGCCATTGCGGCAATTGGCCATCGCATTGTTCATGGCGGCACGCATTATAGCGAGCCAATGCGCATCGATGAAGAGCTTTTAAAAAACCTTGAGTCATTTATTCCGCTCGCACCTTTGCATCAGCCGCATAATATTGCTGGCGTCAAAGCGGCGCAAAAAGCCTTTCCGAATGTTTACCAGGTTGCCTGTTTTGATACAGCGTTTCATCGTGGTCACAGTTTTGTCAATGAAGCCTATGCCTTGCCACGTAAATATTACGATCACGGCGTTCGGCGCTTTGGCTTTCATGGTTTGTCTTATGAATATATTGCGCGACGACTCCAAACAGTTGATCCCATGCATGCAAAAGGGCGGGTCATTGTTGCGCATTTAGGAAATGGGGCCTCGCTTTGCGCTATGAAAGACGGCAAGTCTATTGCCTCAACGATGGGGTTCTCAGCCCTTGAGGGTTTGCCGATGGGAACGAGATGCGGCGCAATCGATCCCGGCTTACTCTTATATTTATTAGAGCATGAGCAACTTTCTGTGCGTGAATTGGGTAGTTTGCTCTATCGTCAGTCTGGACTTCTTGGTTTGTCAGATCTGTCGAATGACATGCGCATGCTTGAGGCCTCTGACAAGCCAGAGGCAAAACAGGCGGTAGACTTCTTTATTCACAGCGTCTCTATGAATATCGCCTCAATGGCCGCGACGATTGGCGGGGTAGATCTTATCGTCTTTACCGGCGGTATTGGCGAGAACTCCCCAACTATTCGAGCGGGCGTCATCAAACAGCTTTCCTGGCTTGGCGTCAGTCTTTCAAGCGAGGCAAATGATCGTCGAGAAGAAAAGATTTCAGACGCGGCATCGGCAATTAGTGTTTATCGCCTCTCAACCGATGAAGAAATCATGATTGCGCTTCACACTATGGCAGTAGCGGGCCTATCGGCCGAGCTTGGGGTTTAATAATGGAACCAACATTCAGCCTATCTACTTTGTCAAATCAATTATCTGCATCACAAGAAATCGCATCGGATCAAACCCAAAATGTGATGACGGCGCTATCGCAGCATGTTCATAGATTTGCAGAAGAACAGTCCGCATTTGGACGAAGATTCACAAAAAGTCTTGCTGATCTTTATCTTTCCGGTGAAACAGCCCGAAACGAGCATAGTCTTTTTGATCAGGCAAGAGAATATAGCAAAGACTTTATGCGTCGATTGATTTTAACGACTGACATTATGCGCCAACGCGCTGATAGCGACGCCGTTCATGAACAGGCCGACTGTCCGCCAGTGCTGACATATGATTCTGAGGTCATTGTCGACGGCCGCATGCTGCAACATCCGGTAAATTATCTGCTGTTAAAGATCACCCCGCCCGAAGGCGTCGAGATAAAGGAATGGAAGCGCCCTTATATGATTATTGATCCGCGCGCGGGTCACGGCGCCGGTATAGGCGGATTCAAATCAGATAGTCAGGTGGGCGTTGCGCTTAATGACGGTCATCCTGTTTATTTTGTTGTATTTCGTCCTCATCCTGAAAGGGGACAAACGCTTGCCGATGTTATGCGGGCAGAAGCCGCCTTCGTGAAGGAAATCTCGCGTCTGCACCCAAATGCGCCAAAGCCAATTATTGTGGGTAATTGTCAAGGCGGATGGGCGACGATGGTGATGGCGGCGGCTAATCCCGATATTACGGGGCCGCTCGTCATTAATGGCGCACCCTTATCCTATTGGTCTGGACGCATTGGTGAAAATCCCATGCGCTATAATGGCGGTCTATTGGGCGGTTTAGCGTCTGTGCTGCTCTTATCAGATCTGGGTAATGGTCAATTTGACGGCGCTAATCTTGTTTCTAATTTCGAAATGCTCAATCCAAGCAGAAATTATTTTGGCAAATATTATGATCTTTTTGACGACCCTGAAAATGGAAAAGAGCGTTTTCTTGAATTTGAACGCTGGTGGGGCGGCTATCATTTTATGAATGAAGCAGAGATCAGATGGATTGTTGAGCAACTTTTTGTTGGCAACAAGCTCGCGCGCGGCGAAGCCTATATTGAACGGGGCAGAAGGCTGGATATTAAGGCGATCAGATCGCCAATTATTGTCTTTGCAAGCTGGGGAGATAATATCACGCCGCCGCAGCAAGCGCTGAACTGGATTCCTGACACTTATGCAGATGAGCAGGAAATAAAGATCTGTGGCCAGCGCATAATCTATATGGTGCATGATAAGGTCGGCCATCTAGGGATCTTTGTGTCGTCAACAATCGCTAAGAAAGAACATGCGGAAGTCACCTCGACCATGAAGACAATCGAAGCTCTGGCGCCAGGGCTTTATGAAATGCAGATTGAAAATGAATATGGCGAGGGAGTTGATAAGAAATTTAGCGTTAGTTTCACTGAGCGACGGATGTCGGATATTTTAGATCTGCACGACAATAATCGTAACGATGAACATCAATTTGCTGCTGTCGCGCGGATCTCTGAGCTTAATGCAGATCTTTATGATCTTTTTATGCGCCCGTTGATACAGTCAGTTGTCACGCCAGAGACAGCAAAACTGTCTCGCAGCATGCATCCAGCGCGGATGCAAAGAGGGGTGTTTTCCTCGCATAATCCGGCATTGATGTGGTTGCCGATGGTTGTCGAGATGCTCACGGAAGACAGAGAAAAAATAACAGATGATAATATTTTCAAAGTTGCCGAAAGATTATGGGCAGAAAATATTAATCATTCACTCGATGTGTGGCGTGATATTCGAGATGCGTGTTATGAGACGAGTTTTCTTTGTCTTTATGGCTCGCCTTACATGCGTTGGGTTGGACGATTTAATGATTTTGGCAGAACCCATAAGGATGCCGAGGAATTACGTAATCTTCCTCAAGTACGCGCAGCGCTCTTAAATATGGATCGAGGCGGTTTAGCAGAGGCTGTCATTCGGATGCTTTTGTTACTGAGTGAAGCGCGTGGGTCGGTCAGACGTGATCGGCTTGAGCGATCGGCAAAAATGCTGACGGTTGATGAGCCCTTTCGGTCTCTTGGCGCGCAGCGACGCGGCGAGATTATTAATGAGCAGTCGATTATCATAGAATTTGAACCGGAAAAGGCTGTTCAAACCTTGCCGGCGCTGGTGCCAACGGCCGCAGAGAAGAAAAAGGCTATCTTAGCTGTCGAATTTGTTGCCGGCGCCATTGATGAAATGGAGCCCCATACATTTCGGATGCTTCAAAAGATCCGCGGCGCGTTGGATCTTGAGCCCATTGTCACAAATCTAGCTTTCTCAGATCCCTTACTGCTTGAAAATGATGCGCGACAGAGCGTTGAGCTGAGCTAGGCGATATTTGACTAATGGCGCTATAGGTGAAGGCGCCAAGTCGGCCTCTTGGAAGAAGAGGCCGACGCGCTTAAGAGATAACAATGTTTTTTATAAAAAAGGTATCGTCCGCCTCATGACTGAGACAGCGCCAAAGGGTTTGCAGTCCCATGAAATTATTGAGCTCGGGGAGGCCGTAAAGCTTCTTGAAAATCAGGGATTTGCGGCATTGCTGTCGAATATTGGCGGCAAGCCGATCGTCAAGCTGCTTGAGGTTGTGCCTGGCTCCATGAAAAGAAAGCTTGATAAGGCTGTTCAAAAAACAATGCTGCAATGTCTCGATGTGGCGGTCAATTCTCTTGAAACAGCACAAAAGGCGCCGCCAAAAAGAAAGCTGACGACGCTTGTCTCAACGATTACGGGTGGCGTGAGTGGGATGTTTGGCATGGCGAGCCTGCCTGTTGAGCTGCCCTTTTCAACAGTGCTGACGTTAAGATCAATTGCTGAGATTGCTCGGTCCCATGGCGAGAATTTGCAACTCATGCAATCAAAGCTTGCATGCATGGAGGTCTTGGCCTTGGGCGCGCCAAGCTCTGACAATGGGTCCGTTAGCAGTTATTTTACAAGCCGTCGCGGCTTTGCAAAATTCAGCAATGAAGCAGGGCAAATCTTAGCAGAGCATGGCGTATCTGCTGCTGCTTCGCCTGCTGTAAATGGATTTATCTCCGAGATTGCGACAAGATTTAGCGCTGTTGTTTATGAGCGCGCCGCAGCAGGAGCTGTGCCTTTGGTTGGGGTTATTGGCGGGGCGGCCAGCAGCGCAATTTTTATGAATTATTTCCAAGAACTCGCACAGGGACATTTTATTGTCAGGAAATTAGAAAAAATCTATGGGCCAGAGCTCATAGAAAAAGAATATATGCAGATTTTAAAAAATCAGCTTTAGCCTTTGTCACCCCAAACCTAAATTTTTTGTCATCCTTGTTTAGATCTTGGCGTTCAGGACAAATAAGCAATCGCCCGGCCCTCAATTTCTTAGATTTTTCTAAACCTGTCGTTCGATTTTCTTATCTATTTTGAATTATCGGCGTTTATTGCATAATGATTTTGCAAAGAATTGATCTTCTCATATATGAATGAGAAATAATCAGGGATCGTCATGCCTACTCGGGTGCAAAGATATGAAAGCGGTAAAAAGCTTCGCGACCGCTACCCTCGGGAGGCGCATGGTCTGACGATTGGCGCTTGCACGCGCAATCCAATGGACATCCTCGGCGCGACAGATAAGAGCAGGCTGCCGGAGTTGTTGCCGGAGCGCTATAAAAGAATGTCGCAAAACGCCTTTTCATTTTATCGCGGCGGAGCTGCGCTGATGGCCTTTGATCTTTCTAAGGCGTCAATTGCTGGCATTAATGTTCAGGCCTGCGGGGATTGTCATTTAATGAATTTTGGCGTCTTTAGCACGCCAGAAAACAATATTCTGTTTGATATTGATGATTTTGATGAAACCCTGCCAAATGTTGACTTTACTGTTGATGTCAAGCGCTTAGCTGCAAGCGTTGCTGTTGCAGCAGATGCCGCTGGCATGTCAGAGGATGAGGCGCGTCATTTATCTCTTCTTACAGTGCAGACTTATCGCCATCATATGCTCAAGCTTTCTGAGCTCTCTCCTTTGGAAATCTGGCATAGTCAGATTAATCTTGAAAAAGAGATTGTCGCTATTGATGATCATAAATTACGTGAGGATTTAAAAAATATTATTAATAAAGCGCGCGGCTCAGGTCTATCTAAGGATGATAATTTTCCGCATCTCGTATTGGGCGATGCGCCAACAATTGCGGATCGCCCGCCAATCATCTTTCATCTCAAAGTTGACGCCGACAAGCAGCATAGATTTGACGCCACAAAAGCATTTGAGCGCTATCGCTCAGGATTAACCCCGGATCGGATGTGTTTATTTGATTGTTATACGTTGAAAGATCTTGCTTTTAAGGCTGTCGGCGTTGGCTCGGTCGGCACATTTTGCTGTATTGGCTTGTTTATGAGCGACGATGGCGATCCATTATTTCTACAAGTAAAAGAGGCGCAACAATCTGTCTTAGAGCAATTTGGCGTTGGGCAGGCCTATAGAGATAATGCAGGGCGGCGCGTCGTTGAAGGGCAGCGCATGATGCAGGCGGCCAGTGATATTTTTCTTGGCTGGACGCAGGACGCTAACTCTGGACGAGAGTTTTATATACGTCGACTTAAAAACAGGCGATTAGGCAGCTTTAGTGAGATCGCTGAGCAAAAGGCCTTGCGTGATTATGCAGCTCTTTGTGGGAAAACATTGGCGCGCGCGCATGCGCGTTCAGGAGATAGTGCGCTCATCTCAGGTTATATGGGCAAAAGCGAGGTTTTTGACGAAGCCCTTGCAACCTTTGCGCTAAGCTATGCTGCGCAAACGAAGCGTGATTACGCCACGCTTGTTAGAGCAATGGCGACAAAGGCGTCATGACTGGAACGATGAGTTAAGGTGAGGCTTGAAGAATGCTCACTATAGCAATTGGCGACATTCATGGCATGTTTCATGCGCTTGAGACGCTTCTTGAACATATTGACTGCTTTATAGAAACTAAATGGCGCAATGATCGTTTTAAACTTATTTTTCTGGGCGACTATATTGATCGTGGGCCGCATTCAAAGCAGGTAATCAAAAAATTACGTTCTCTCGAATCTGAAAATTATATTTGTTTGAAAGGCAATCACGAAGAAATGATGATTAAATCGGTTTCTGGCGAAACAGAGAAGATGCGCTTTCTGGTCAGCGGCGGAGAGGCGACAATTCAATCCTATGGCGGATTTACACAAGAGTTTTATTCTGACCTTGCCTGGATGACGACACTATCCACCTCATATGAGGATGATAAAAGATTTTTTGTTCATGCGGGTATTGATCCTGATGCGCCATTGGCGGATCAGTCTGATGAAGCTAAGCTTTGGATAAGAAGAAAATTTATCGTTGATGATCGACGATTTGAAAAATATATCGTTCATGGCCATACGCCGACGACAAAAAATCCCCCCTTTACCGGGCGCGCCGATATACGGCTCAATCGCTGTAATCTTGACTCTGGGGCGTGTTATGGCGGCGCGCTTACAGCTGCTTTTTTCAATGATATTGACGAAAAGCCCTTCCATCTTCTTTATCAGACTGAGTTGACGTGACGGATAATCAGCGCAAGCCGACCGCTAAATTAACGCATATTGTAAGTTATAAAGAGGCGCTCATCGTTTGGATGAAGATAGCCCTGCTGAGTTTTGGCGGGCCGGCCAGTCAAATTGCGATTATGCACCGCATTTTGATTGAAGAAAAAAAATGGATTTCTGAAACGCGATTTCTTCATGCATTAAATTATTGCATGCTGCTGCCTGGTCCAGAGGCGCAACAGCTTGTGACCTATATTGGCTGGTTGCTTCATGGCGTGTGGGGCGGGATTTTAGCGGGGAGTATTTTTATACTGCCTGGCGCTTTATCAATGATGCTATTTTGTATTCTCTATGTTAGCTATGGACATCATTATCTTTTTGCCACTTTATTCTTTGGCATGAGATGCGCCGTTATTGCTATTCTCTTTCAATCTATTTTTAGGCTAAGCCTGCGGGCGCTTACGGATAATAGTCAAAGATTAACGGCAAGCATTTCTTTTATTGCGATATATTTTTATCATATATCTTTCCCTATTATTATCCTAATAGCTGCGATTGCTGGTATAATGTCGAAAGGATTTAAAGGAGGTTATAGCTTAATAATGAGGCGTGATGAGAAGCCTTTGGCGGCCTCTCATAATAGATATCTTATCGATAATGTTGTTGCAGATATTTGCAAAGATAAAATACATTCAAGCCTATATGCCTCAGCATCAATCGTATTCTTATGGTTGGCGCCGCTCTTTTCTATTATTCTCTTTAGTGAGAATACAAATATATATAATCAAATCAGCCGCTTCTTTTTAAAGCTCGCGCTTGTTTCATTTGGTGGCGCTTATGCGATTTTAGCCTATGTGGCGCAATATTCAGTCGAGGGCTTGCATTGGCTTGGATCTGGCGAGATGTTAGATGGGTTGGGAATGGCCGAGACAACGCCTGGTCCCTTATTGCTTGTCTTGCAGTTTGTTGGCTTTATTGCCGCCTATCATCATCCTGGTCAGATTAATGCGCTAACGGCTGGTGTCTTAGGAGGCGTGTTGGCAAGCTGGGCAACATTCACCCCCTGTTTTTTATGGATTTTTCTTGGCGCGCCCTTTGTTGAACGGCTTCGTGTAAACGAACGACTTTCTAGCGCGCTTTCATTTATTACTGCAGCTGTTGTCGGCGTTATGATTAATCTTGGCGTCTGGTTTAGCATTCATACATTGTTTGAGACTGTGACCATATTTGATCTTTATGGCTTGAGCTTTGATATGCCTATTATTTCAAGCCTCAATGCGCCGGCTCTTTTTCTCTCTCTTATCGCTGCATTATTGGTTTTTTGGCTCAGATTGAGCATGTTTGTGAGTTTTGCTGTCTGCGCTGTGCTCGCGATTGGTCTTCGCGTCATTTATGGCGCCTGAAGGAGATCGGAAAGGTAAATGGCAGAGCTTTTAATTCAACGCTGATAACAGAGATAAGTATAATCATGCATCCTGTTATTGCTAAGAACGTTAAGCTTTCACCTAAGAATATATAGGCTGCGAGGGCGGCGAAGATGCTTTCAAGCGAGACAATAAGTGCGGCGTCGGCAGGAGGCGTATATTTTTGCGCAAAGGCCTGCAGCGTTGTGGCAAGTCCGCCGGAGAATACGCCAGCATAAATAATTTGAAAAAGGCAATTCATGACGCCAGTCGTTGTCGTTTCTTCTAAGACGCCGCCTAAAGTGAAGCCAAGAACTGTTGCAATGGAATATTGAATAAGCGCAAGAAGGAAGGGTCTTTCGGAGCGGCTCATAAATATTGAAACGAGCACGATCCAGGTTGCCCACCCAATATCTGAGACCAGAATTTGGACGTCTCCAAAATTAATTTTCTCGAATGTTCCGTTTGCTGCTAAAAGCCAGGCGCCGATCATTGAGCCAAGACAGGCAATGATATGTCGCAGATCTGGACGCTGATGCAATAAAATCCAGGCAATAAAAGGCGTGAGAACAACATAGAGAGAGGTGAGAAATCCGGCATTTGTGGCTGATGTCGTGAGCAGGCCTGTTTGTTGAAGCGACATGCTGACGAACAAGATCACGCCAAGCGTCACGCAAAGAAAAAGCTCCTGACGAGAAATTTGTTTTGATAGTTTTCTTGTCTCATAAAATGCAAAGGGAAGGAGCAAGAGCATAGAGACGCTGTATCTAAAGCCAATAAAGGTAAGCGGTCCGATAAAATCATTTGCCTGTTTTTGAGCAATAAAGGCTGTCCCCCAAATAATTGCGTTAATCAGTAGGAGTAAATCTGCGCGCATTCTGGACAAACGCCCGTCTCCCTTGGACTTTTATATTACTATGCAAAGATTGTCTTGTAACTGTGATGTTAGCAATCAATCAGTTCGACGTTTTTTAATGAAAATGGCTTATATCTTAAGTTCTGTCTTTTCGTAAGGATCCGTTTTTAGAATAGTGGACTGGGGAAGGCTTCGTCATATGATGCTTAAGTAACTCTATATTGAAAACCAGTGTTTTGAAAATAAATTCGAATTATTTCTCATGGTAACAGCCAATGAGCAATTATTTTACTGGAGTGGTCAAGACATTAATGATGACAGAGGCGATAGCGATGAGCCAGAAAACTAGATATTTCCACCCAAGCGTTGGCCAGAAAATATAAGCCAGATAAGGCGTCATTATTAGTCCAAGGGAAAAATTCAGGCCAATAACGGACGTCATCATATTCAATGTGGCGTCTATGAATTTCTTTCTTAAAATGAAGCTAACGATAATACTGATGAGTGCAAGATAGATCCATAGGCTTGCGATGATTTTATCAAGATCGATCCCTAAGGCGCCCGCCATCAATTTTAGGCCGAAATAATTTATCATCAGGAGAATAACGCCAATCACCCCGTTGAGAACGGGTTTCAGAAAGGCCCAAAATAAGAGGCGCATTTCCATTGTTGGTTTGTCGTAAAGCTGCTGACGCAATTTTGGACTCGTTTTTTAATGTTTTAGTGCGGGTGTGAACCTAACGTCATATGTATATTCGATGACATAATCCTATGTTTTCAAAAAGCAACTGCTTCTGGCCGTATACTTCATAGTTCTGATTGATGGCGTGTGTCATATTGATGTGGGCCGACTTAATCTTAGTGATGAAAAAATAGTTTTTATAGTGGCTCCTGGCGTTAATTTTAGGAATTATGGCGAAAATTTGCAGGATCATTCATAAAGGTCGTCTTAGCCTATTATTTGAGTATTGGAGGCGGCTATGAAAAAACTCGTGGATCTCGATCAATGCTGTGTTTTGACGGGACTGCATCTTGAGGCTGAGCTTCCCGAGCCACAACGTTTTACAAATCGCCATCAGCGGCTCTATCGACATTATCTTTTAGATTATGAGGAGTCCTGGGAGGATATCTGCCAGCTTATTGTTTCGAAAATCAAGTCGTCGTTAGAACAGCATGCCGTTAACAAGGCTGCTGATCACTTGATTGTCTTGCGCAGATTATTATGGGATTTTTTAGGTCCAAGAGGGCTTGATCACGAAACAGCTTAGATTTGGCTCTTAAGAGCGATCATTTATTAATAATGCATATTGAACATATGATTAAATATTATATTAAACTTATGCGACGCCATTGACTGCTAACGTCTTATTTTTTTCTTCGTTCAGACGTATTCTGGCTTCACATTCTGCTTTAGCGTCAGCAGCTGATTTACTGTAACCTGCATTTTCTTTTATATATTTTGATTGCGGCGCCTCATTAACGCACCAATACCAAAGACCAGTATTTTTGCCTTCGCCGACGAGAAAGATCCTTGCGAAGGTGTGATCCATGGCATTGGTCAAACTCCAATCAGAAAAGTTTGAGTCAATTGCTCCGTCAATTCTTTTATATTGTGTTGGACGCCATTTACGGTTTGGCAATATACGCTCCAGGAACAGAATTTATTCAATTATGACCCATGTGCCGCTCTGGAGAAATCGCCAGCTCGCCAACCGCCTTTTAAAAATCGCCATAACTATTGCTGTAAGCGCTCTATCGATCGCGGCTCGGGCGCAACAGATAGGCTGATCTTTCTGCGTGAGATCTGTTGCTGGCGCTTGCGCCAAATGAAATCCGTTCGACGCCGATCGTCATTCAGGCAAATACTTAAATTGGCGGCTTGAGGGGAGCCCGCGCCCCTCTTTTTTTGGCCATTGCGCTTTGACCAGCCTATCCAGTCATAGGCCTCGCTTTGAACGTCTCAGGGTTACAGAACGCATTTAATAATGCCCGTATACATTAGAAGCGTCCATTGGCGCTGCTCGTATACAATTAAGCCTTGCTCAAGGATTTTCTTAAATCCGTCGCATGCCGCGTAAGGTTCATGACTTTATGCAGCCTATTCAGCAGGCTAATGAAAAGCGCCCGAGCTGTTAAAATTTCTTAATAATTTATGAGAAAATAAATTTAACCTTTGTTGCGTGTTGACATTGATGTTCTCTGCGGCCTTTGCCACATTCAGTCTTGCTGCACTGAGATTAGTCCCCTTGGTCCGGCAAGGTGGGGCGTCGGCGACGGCGTTATATTCGCGTCGGCGTCCTCACCGATTTAAATATAAATTGAGCGGCGGCTTTGCGGCTAAAGCACTGAAATTCTTCAAAAGATTAGACTGTTTTGCGTCTTGCCTCAGCATTGATCAAAAAGGTCAGTCATTACAGCAGCTTTTCGTGCACAAACGCCTTCAGCCTCGACACACGCATGTTTTTGATCCAACAACAAATGATCTTTTACGCCAGCCTTACCGGTAAAATCCATCGCGACATCTTTCGTTTTCGTTTTTTACAAAAACTGATTTGAGAAAATTTGCGCCTGCTCTTGAAAAGGCTCCCTCTCATACAAAAATCAAAAGAGCACGCCGTAAGGGTGCTTATTTCGGTGTTTTCGAAGCAATGAAAACACTGCATGTCGCTTCATAAGGAGGATGTGTTATGAGAGCCTATGATTTTTCACCCCTCTATCGACAGACTGTCGGCTTTGATCGTTTGTTTGATATGCTGGGCCATACGTTGGACGCCGATCCAACGCCACATGCGTATCCACCCTACAATATTGAACGCACAGGCGATAATGCTTATCGCATCAGCCTGGCGGTTGCAGGGTTCTCTCCTGAAGAGATCGCCATTGAGACCAAAGAGCATACGCTCACAATCAAGGGCGGTAAAGTTCAAGAAACTGATGAGAGCCGGCTGCGTGAGTTCCTTTATCAGGGTATTGCGGCGCGAAGCTTTGAAAGACGTTTCCAGCTCGCAGATTTTGTCACTGTGACTGGAGCGAGCCTTGTTAACGGACTTCTCCATGTCGATTTGGTGCGTGAAGTTCCTGAGGAGCAAAAACCCCGTCGCATAGAGATCGCCAAGGGCGAGGTTAAGGCGCGTGTTGTCGAGTCTAAAGCAGCCTAAGCAACCTCTACAATCATAGACTAGCTAACAGCCCAGGCGCGAGCGTGAGCCTCGCGCCTGAGACTTATTTACACCAGAATAAGTATCGCTTCTTCATAATTAGCTGCGTGTTATTTTGATTGGTCTGTTGTGAGTGTGGGCGTTGCGACATAATATTTTGGGTAAAGACGACGAAGATTGTCAAGCTTCGGCAAGTCGTTGAAAATAATATAAGGCTTTGTTGGGTTATGAACGAGATAGTCTTGATGATAGGACTCAGCTGGATAAAATATTTTACCAATCTCAACTTTCGTGGTGATTGGACTGCTAAATAGCTTTGCCGCGGTAAGCTGATCTATATATTGTGTGACAATCTCTTGTTGTTCTTTCGTGTCTACAAAAACGGCTGAGCGATATTGAGGTCCTTCATCTGGCCCTTGCATATCGCGTTGCGTTGGATCATGCGCAACGGAGAAAAAAACCTGCAGGATCTGTCCAAGGCTTACCCTTTTTGGATCATAAGTGACTTCTACAGATTCAGCATGCCCCGTGCTTCCAGTACTGACCAGCGCATAAGTTGCGGTATCCTTATCGCCGCCGGCATAACCGGAAAGCGCTTTTTTAACGCCAGACATATGCTCAAAAACAGCTTGAACACCCCAAAAACATCCACCTGAAAGAACAATTTTTTGAAAGCTCTGACCTGAGGCGGGCGGATCTAAGACGGGTAATGGCAGAGGACGGCGGGCTTCTATTGCAAAGGCGTTCATTGTGAGGCTGATCAATAAACTTGCCGTCAGGCATAAGAATTTCATGTCATCACCTCTTTTGCGTCCTGCTTGCGCGCAGGCTTAGTATGTAGGATCCATGTTTAGAAAAATAAACAATATTTACGCCACACAAGCCCATGCGTTGGCGCACAGCTGCATCTATCATTTTAAAAGGGCGTCAAAAGAGACGCGCTTTATCCAGCATGCAAAAAATGATATGAATAAAAGGTGCTAAAGATCGACAATGATGCGTTTTTTTAAGCCTATCGTCGCGCTCTCTAACAAATGACCGCATATCGCATGAATGAGATTGTCCGCTATATCGCGCCTGTCTATCGCCCGCCAAGCGAAGCTGACTCGCTGATTTTACCGGTAACAGATGGCTGCTCCTGGAACGGTTGCACATTTTGCGAGATGTATACGGATCCTCAGAAACGTTTTCGTCCAAGAGATGAAGCGGAGGTGGTAGAAACCATCAAGCGTCTTGGGGAGCAATATGGCGCGAACCTGCGGCGTATTTTCCTGGCTGATGGCGATGCTATGACGCTCTCCACGCGTCGACTGCGTCTCATCCTTGAGACCATTCGGTCTGAGCTGCCAGGCGTGAGACGTGTCTCCACCTATTGTTTGCCGCGCAATGTCAGCAAGAAATCTGTCTCTGAGTTGAAAGAGCTTGCAATGCTTGGGCTTAGTTTTGCTTATGTTGGCGCAGAATCTGGCGATGATGAAATCTTGGCGCGCGTCAATAAGGGTGAAACCTTTAAAAGCACATTGTCAGCGCTAGAGAAGCTGCAAGAGGCAGGCATTAAACGCTCCGTCATGATTTTGAATGGTCTGGGCGGTGAGACACTGACAAAACAGCATGCGCGACACTCTGCAGCTTTAATGAATGAAGCGCAGCCAGAATATCTTGCCACACTGGTCGTGAGTTTTCCAAAAGGGACAGAGCGCTTCCTCAAAGGCTTTGCTGACTGGACGCCGCTCAGCATCACTGGACTGATGCAGGAAATGGAGCTGTTTATCTCTCAGCTTGAGCTCACGCGCACTATTTTCAGAAGTGATCATGCATCAAATTGGCTAATCCTTAAAGGCACGCTTGGGGCGGATAAGGCGCGTCTCTTGCAAGAATTACGCAGTGCGATTGCTGAACCTGAACATGCGCCGCTAAGGCCAGCCTGGGCGCGCGGTCTCTAGCGGTTCATGAATAAAGCTGCGCGGATCATAAGCAATGCTAGCCAAAGGTTATAAAAAGACGCATCAATTTATTGCGTTCGAACAGTCATGAAAAAGTAATAGCGACATATTAGTGTAAAAAACGCGATCAGGGTCGCTTTTCAATCTGATGTCGGGATCATATGCCTATGGCTCGCGTATCAATGGCGCGTATTATAGAGTTTATTGAATCCGCGCGCATGCTGGGTCGAACGGAATGTCGGCTCAGCGTATTAACAAGCATTGGCCGCTCACCCTCCGAAATGAAAAAGGGTCTTGGTAAGTCGGCGTTGCGCATTAAATCGGCCATTGAACAAATGGCGCGAGAATTTGGCATTGACGACGTTAAAGAATTAGAAGCGGCGACAGATGCGGCGATGATCGCCTTTGGGCAGGAAATAGAACGGATTGATGCAAATATTGTCGGAGGCTACGGCGTTGGACAATAGCGCTTATCTTTGATTTAAAAACAATATAATGCTTCATTCGCTTGGCGAATTGTCGCCCATCGTCACCTCATGCCGCGCGCCTTTATCGCTCAGCATAACTGGCCATTGCCTCCCTGAGGCGCATCCAGCCTGTTACGGCTTATTAATGTTATTTATTTACAATTAAACTGCTGGCGCATTCGCGCATAAACAATTGGAGAGATGTCTTGGCAAAGACCACACGCAAAGCGGTTAAAAAAAGCGTTCGTAAAACAGCAACAAAGAAGAAGGCTGTTAAAAAAGCATCACGCACAGCGCCAAAGAAGGCCGTGAAAAAGGCAGCTAAAAAGAGCAGCCGCAATATGCTCAATCTAGCGCGCAAAGCACATGAAAAAGCGATGAAAAAAGTAGCGATTGCCGAAAAAGTGCTAGAAAAGGCTTCCGCGCTTGCCGCTAAAACAGGTCTGCGGGTTCATGCCCTGGCCGAAAAAGAGCTGGCAAAGAGCGTTAAAGCCAATAAGGCGATGTTGTCTGCAGCCTCCGGGGAATAAGAGTGTATTGGGCGCTGCGGCTCATGCCGTCGCGCCCGCACCTATCGCGCCAGAGCGTTATGTTCAGTTCATTAAAAAAGCAACGATAAAGCTGCCTCACGGATTCAAGATGAGGTCTTTAAGTATTTTATAGATATTTTCATAAGGGCCGCGATCGTCACGAGACGCATTCAGGCAGTTTTCACGATCTGTGAGACGTTGAATATAAGCGATAGCTGGGCTTTGAGGATCAACGGTCGGTCCACAAATATTTGCTGAACTGGCAAGCTGATATTCTTTTAGTTTAATCGCGTTTTTACTGAGAATCATCAGGCTTGTGATCAACAAGAGATTGAAAAGAAGAGACAGCGAAAGAAAGCGGTTCTTCATAAAGCATGATTTGAGTTTTGCGTATGTGTGATCAGTCATTGCATTTATCTGCGTGTTTGCATGATGAGGGCGCGCATCATAGGGGGGGGAGAGTTTGTTAAGAAGCAAGGCCTCTTCGTCGCTTTGCGGAAACTCAGCTTTATAGGCGCTCCACACCCAGGCGAAGGGCAGGGGGTGCGTGTCATTGGGCTGCTCTGAGGACCCTGACATCTGCGCGCGATAAGCGCTCCACACCCAGGCTAATGGCGTTGGCGTGTGATCGGCAAGATTATTGGCTGCCTCAAGGCGATTTTGATAATTATAATATTGGCTCCAGACCCACGCGAAGGGGATCAAGATTTCATTAACCGCATCATCATCGCCAAGAGACGCCTGGTAATGCAGCCACACCCAGGCCTGAGAGAGATTGTCGTTATTTGCAACAGTTTCAATTTCGGGAGCGGGCGTAGAAGGACCCTTTAGCCAGTCCCGTAATTTGCTTAACACTGCTTGCATTTATCATCATGTCCTTTAGCTGACGCGCTGCCGCGAAGTTTCATAGAGTTTGTTGCGCCTTGGCAAGTTCTATCCACGAAAGATTGATGATTTCTATCCGTAATTACAAAAAATTATGATGCAACCTTTTAATGCGCTATGATTGGCGTGAAATAAAAATTGTCTTTGTGACAAACTTGTTAAAGAGAGGAGTCTGTGATGTCAAAATCTAGCCGCATTCATATATTTTAATGAGATTAGGTAAATCAGGAAACTTCGGCATGCCAATGGTTTCTCATGATGCGGCTTCTATCGCTTTTGGCCTTTGCTGTAAAAGCGGTGAAAATTTTTCCCATATTAACAGGCGGTGCCTGTCTTATTTATCGATGCTTCAGCAAGTCGTTGGATCTTTCAATCAGACTGAAGACGCCGATCAAACCTTTATCAATCTTGTTAAGTCAGAACTTGAACTGTCAGGTCATGATGATGGCTTTTCGCGTCATCATGAGGTCTGGGGATCTGCATAGCTCTGTGCCGCGGACAATTTTTTGTTATTAAAAGCGCGGACCTAATGAAAAAAGTTCTTTTCCTGCTGCTTGCGTTGCTCTTAATGGTTTCTGAAGCAAGCGCAAAAGCCACATCGCACAAAGCCTCGCATCATTCCCATCATAATCAACGCGACCTAGAATATACAGCTGTTATTGATGCCGGCAGTAGCGGCTCAAGGATCTTTCTCTATCAGCTCATGCGTCAGCATGGTCAGCTGCGCCTTAAAGATCTCTTTAGCGACGAGCCTGCGACATCAGGCATATCAAGCTTTGTTGATCATCCAGAACAGGCGGGCTCATCTGGCGTCCAGCCGCTGCTTTTGGCGCTTCAGGATTATTTAGCAAAAAATAAAATAGAGACGACCGCTGTCGAGGTGAATGTTCTGGGCACGGCGGGCATGCGTATGGTCGCTTCTCCTGCGGCACAAAAAATATATGAGGCTATATCCTCTCAGATTGTTTCATCTGGATTTAAGCTTGGTCGTGTTGAAACAATTACTGGCGTATCGGAAGGGCTTTATTCCTGGATCGACGTAAACGAGCTTCTTGGCGTCTTTAAATCCAAAGCTCAAACGCGCGCCATGATCGAAATTGGCGGCGCTTCGGCCCAGATTGCCTATGAAATTTCTAAGCCCTCTGGCGATGATAGCGTGAAATTTTCGATCAACGACAAAACCTATCATGTGTTTTCTGAAAGCTTTTTAGGTCTTGGTCGCAATCAATCACGCAAACTGATGGTTGATCACGCGTCTACCGATGAGGTTCAAGATCATAATCCCTGCTATCCAGAGGGCTTATCCTTTGTTGATCGTAAGGTCGGCGCAGAGAGGATTACAGGCTATTTTGATATTGCGCGGTGCAAAAAATTATATCAGTCGGTTATCACTGAAAAACTTAAACCGGCAGAGTTTGCGCAATCCATGAAGGCTCAGACATTTATTGGCGTTGGCGCAGGAAATCCTTATGGAACCCTTTCAGGCCTGCTGCACGCGTGGAAATTAAAGCCAAATGCGCTTTACGCCTTGGGCGAGATTGCATCCAAATATTGCACAAAAGGCTGGGATGATCTCAGCAAACGGTTTGGCGATAGCGCATTTATTCAAACACAATGCGCCGATAGTATTTTTGTGCATGAATTTATTTTTGGCGGCAGCGGATTAGCGCTGCGACCACGGCAAATCATCTCTATGCATAAAATCCATAATAAAGAGCCGAGCTGGACGCGCGGTTACGTCATTTTTGCTCACCAGTCCTCGCGCCCATTGTGACTGGACGGAGCGTCCTCTTTCTTTAACGCTCAGATCCTGTCAGATTATCATTTCTTGGTCTGTCCTCAACAGGCACGTCAATCTCGCCAACTGGCGCAGGCTTGTCGAGATTTGTATATTGGAACGGCTCAAAGGGCTGGATCTCTTTATCCTTTGGCAGTCGTTCACGATTCCAGCCGCCACCCAATGCGCGCACCAGTAAGACAGCCGATTCAAGTAGGCGCGCTTTAATTTTAACAGCGTTAATGCGCGCTTCCAACGTATTGATCTGCGCATAGACGAGATCAAGGCTGGAGATAAGACCGCCGCGAAACAGCTCCATGGTCAGATTTTGCTGTTCCAGCGCAGCGGCCACAGCAAGATCCTGACGCTTAGAGGCTTCTGTTAAACGGTTGGTTAAACTCATACCGTCTTCTACTTCTCTAAAGGCTCCAAGAACGGTGGCGCGATATTTATCTTCTGTTTCACGATAAATTGACCAGGACTGCTGGAGCTCAGCGCGTCTCATGCCGCCTTCAAAGATTGGTAAGGACACCATAGAGCCATAGGCCCAGGCGCTATTGGCGAGAGAGAATAAATTAAACGCCTTATCTTCATAGCCGCCCCCAAGCTTAAAGACGACATTTGGGAAAAAGGCGGCGCGGGCAATACCGATGGCGCGATTGGCCTGCGCCATTTCACGTTCAGCGCTTGCGACATCTGGTCTGCGTTCAAGAAGAGAGGAAGGGACAGTGCGCGGCACGGTAAATTTTGCCATATGCAGTTCGCCAACCGGTGTAATCTTGAAACTTGACGCGGAGACATTCACAAGAGCGGCAATCGCATGTTCTGTGACTTCGCGGTCAGCCTTTACTTCTTCGGCTTTGGCTTCCGTATCATGAAGCAAATATTTAACGCGGGCGACGTCGAGTTCTGAGGCGATTTTGCCATTAAACTGATCTGTGACGATTTCCAGGGACTTTTTATAGTAATCGATCGATTGCTTATAAACATAGCTCTGCGCGTCATAGCCTCTTAAAACGTAATAATCGGCGGCAAGCTCAGCCTGAATGCTCAGGCGCGCAAGCCAATATTCAGCGGCCATTTCTTGGGCGCGATGAATTTGCGCGCGCGTGCTGTTGCGTATGGCGGACCAGAAATCAGGCTCCCAGGACGCTAGACTGCCCGTTGCAACACTTGTGTCATAGACGGGACTGCCGCCATAACCGCCAAAGGTTGGCGCACGGAACAGTGTATTCGTCGACTGTTTATTATCTGATGAGCCAGCATTAAGTCCGACCTGAGGCAGCAAGCGTGATTGCGCCTTCATCATCATGTCGCGCGCTTGAATAAAGCGCTCTGCTGAGGCCTGAAGATTAGGGTTGGCGCCCATGGCCTGATCCTCAAGCTTGTTGAGGACAGGATCATGAAACAGCTGCCACCAATCAAGACGGATCTCACTGTCTGAAGGCCGCGCCTTCAGGAAGGGACCCGAGCCGTGATAAGAATCCGGCACAACAAATTCAACAGGCTCATAGGCTGGCGCAAGATCCACATGCGGCACAGCATTGCAGCCCGACAACACGAGGGCGAGCGACAGCAAGCAGGCGCCGATTTTCCTGAAAGGAAAATCGGACGCTTGGTCTTTCTGCGCGGCTGTGTTGTGTTTATTCATTCAGAAGATTTCGGCTTCTCATTAGGGGCTGGGGTATCGGGTTTTATCGTTTTATCCTGATAGCCCGGCGCAGGCGTGACGACGCGAACCTTATCGCCTTCTAAAAGCGCAGCGCTTGGCGTTTGAATGATCCGGTCGGTCGTCGACACGCCAGAGACAACTTCAGTGAAGCCATCCATCAGCTTGCCGACTTTAATTTTCTTGAAGTGAACTTTGTCTTCCGCATCAAGAACGGCAACCTCTGTTGAGGCTTCTTGAAAGACGAGCGCGCTAGAGGGAATAATCAGCGTATTGCCCTCAAGAGGAATTGTAATCGTCACGGCGCCATAGGAACCAGGCCAAAGCGCACGATCTTCATTTTCAATAGTAAATTCCGTAATGACCGTTCGCGTGACAGGATCAAAACCATTGGCTGAGGTTAAGAATTCCGCGGTAAAATGACGATCGGGTAATTGCGGCACAACCACATCGGCTGTCAGTCCAGGCCTTAAAATATTGGCGAATGTTTCTGGAACCGAAATGAAAAGACGCATTTTGTGGATTTCAGCCACCATAAACATTTCGGTGATCTGTTTTGTGCTGCTGATATTGCCTTCTTTATTAATGTAGTCGCCGACATTGATGTTACGAGAAACGACAATGCCGTCGAAAGGCGCGACAATTGTTTTAAAGCGTTCCTGCGCTGTAAAATTATCAACATTATGCTGCGCTGCCTGAACTTCGGCAGCTTCTGATCTTTCATTCGCCTCATAAACTGAGATGGACTGTTCAGACACAGCACGCGACTTACGCAGCGCCAGATAACGATTAGCTGTGACGACAGCAAGGTTATATTTTGCTTTTTGCGATTCAAGAGCCGCTTTTGCCTGGGCATATTGCGCATCAAGAATTGGCACGTTGATCTCGGCGAGAACGTCGCCTCTTTTAACCTTGGCGCCATAGTCCCGATACCACATTTTCACATAGCCGGAGACCTGCGCGTAAATTGGCGCCTGATACCAGGCGTCAATATTGCCAGGTAGCGTAATGGTTTCTGTTTTTGGTCCAGGCCGAGCGTTGGTGATGGCGACAGCTGGCACGGCGCCTTCAAGCGTTTCGTCGCCAAGATGCTTAGCATACATCATGCGCGAATAGGTTTGATAGGCGAGATAGGCGCCTATGGCGGCTACAGCAAAGATCGCGATATTTTTGGGGGATGGCTTTTTATCCATTTTGTGTCCCCTGAGGCTTTGAGAAACGCTTATAAACCATGGCGTAAACGCATGGCACGAAGAACAAGGTTGCAAAGGTTGCAAGCATGAGGCCGCCGATCACCGCGCGGCCCAAGGGCGCGTTTTGAGAATTGCTCATGGACATGGGCAGCATGCCAATAATCATGGCGGAGGCCGTCATGATAACGGGGCGTATACGGGCAAAGCCTGCTTCAAGCGCCGCCTCAACCGCATCGAAATGAATCTCAAAACGCTCACGCGCATAAGAGACAACGAGAATGGAATTTGCTGTCGCCGTGCCCATGCACATGATCGCGCCTGTTAGCGCCGGCACGGAAATGTTTGTGTGTGTGACAAAAAGCGCCCAGGCAATGCCAGCGAGAGCGCCGGGAAGGGCTGTGATGATGATAAAAGGATCAAGCCATGATTGGAAATTCACGACCATCAACAGATAGATCAAAATGATTGAGGCAAGAAGACCGCCAATGAGTTCAACATAGGCGCTGTGCATGGTTTCAGCCTGACCATGGATTTCCATGGTGGCGGTGCGCGGCAATTCACTATTCATACTTGCCGCTACTTTTTTCACATCATTCAATACAGCGCCCAGATCGCGACCCTCAGCCGATACATAGATGTCGAATATGGGACGAATGTCGGAATGTGAAACAACGCCAGGCGTGCCCACGGCTGAGATATTGGCGACATTGCCCAGAAGCTGAATTTCTTTGGCAGTGGGATCAAGATTGTTGCGATCGACAGGGATCGTTAAAAGATCGCGCACGCGGTACATTTGCGGTTGCGGCGTATAGATATTCACCTGATAGACGATGCCGGTTTTGTGCTCCAACCAATAGGTTTGGTCGACCTGTTGACTGCCTGAAAGCGTCATCAGCTGGTTATCGGCGATATTTTTTTCCGTGACCTCTGCGCCAAGACCAAATGTTCTGTTGCCTTCAACCATGATCGTTGGCTGGCGCATCGTCTGCTGAATAACAACATCAGCGGCGCCGGGGATGAGTTTTAATTTTGAGGCAAGCTTGCGGGCGTAATCGTAATTTTCATTCATATCCATCCCAATAACTTGCACGTCGATCGGGGATGGCGAACCGAAGTTCAGAATTTTATCTGTCAAGTCAGCGGGCTGAAAGGTGAACTCAGTTTGCGGATAAAGCGCTCTCAACTCTTTGCGCAGAATGCGTCGATAATCCCAAACTGGCGAGGTTTCGTTTTTCAACGAGATCGTAATGTCGCAATCTTGCGAACCAATGGTTGGGGTTGGGATAAAGGCAAGATTATGCGGTCCATAGACAGGTAGGCCGCAATTGCTGACCACGCTTTCAACCTGGCCTGGCAGTAATTTGGCGATATCTTCTGCAACGAGTGACGTAATGCGCGATGTTGTCTCAATACGCGTGCCAAGCGGCGCGCGCATATGCATTTGCATGGTGCCAGATTTAATCTCTGGGAAAAAGTCCTGGCCATTAAAGTAGAAGAGAACTAGAGAGCCTAAGGCAAAGCATAAGAAACCGCTGACAAAGACGTTTTGGTTGGCGACCAGCATTTTCAATATTGCGTGATAGCCATCACGAAATTTCAAAAAGCCGTCGTTGAATCCTTGCTGAAAGCGTTTGAAGGCGCCAGGCGGCTTTGGTGCGACTGGTTCTACATGCGGGATGGGTTCGGCAAAGTGAGAGACGCCGCCAACCCCAGCATGCGCGGCTTTTTCAGCGTCTGCATTGGCAAGATCATATATTTTTTTGGCAAGCTCATTGTCGGTCCCGGCGTCATCCTTATGACCTTCTGCAGTATGGCCATGAGCGTGCGGTGATGAAGGGTCGACCAGAATATATTTGGCCATTGTCGGCACGAGGGTGCGCGAAAGAATAAAAGACGCCGCCATGGCGAAAATGACGGCTTCAGCCATGGGGGCAAACAGAAAGCCTGAGACGCCGCTGAGTTCAAAAAGGGGCAGCCAGACCAGCATGATGCAGGTTGTGGAAACGAAGGTGGCGGTGACAATCTGATTAGCGGCGTCAATAATCGCCACTTCAATCGGTTTTCCCATCTCAAGATGGGTGTCTATATTCTCAATCATCACGGTCGCGTCATCGACCAAAATACCGACCGCCAGCGCCAGACCGCCGAGCGTCATAATATTGATGGTTTGGCCAGCCAGATGCAGGCCAATAATTGCGCTTAAAATTGAAAGCGGAATAGAGGTGGCGATAATAACGGTCGCACGCCAGGAGCCAAGAAAGAGAATAACAACGATGCCGGTGAGGCCGGCGGCAAGCAGCATTTCGCGCACGACGTCGGTGATTGAGTCTTTAACAAAGACCGAGGCGTCATTTAGAAGCTTGACCTTCGTGCCGACCGGACTGATTTTTTCTATCTCCGGGATCGCTTCCTTGACGCCATTGACGACATTCAGCGTTGATGACTCGCCGTCTTTCATGACAACCAGAATAACGGCCTGCTTGCCTTTAACCATGACGGCGTTGAGCTGCGGCGGTCCAGCAAGCTGAACGTCGGCGACGTCTCGCAAATAGATATAATTATTGCCCACCCGTTTTATGGGGAGACTTTCAAAGTCCGCCACCTCCATTTGTTGGGCGTTTGTGACCACCATCCAGTCGGTCGTTTTTATTTTTTGATCGCCGGCCGGCAAAACAATACTTTGATTGCCGAAGGCCTCATGCACGTCTGACACGGTGAGGTGATGGGCGAGCAATTGCTGCTGGTTTAATGAGACAAGCAGCTGTTTGGGCATGCCGCCGTAGGGCTGCGGCACAATTGCGCCCGGGATAGTCACGAGCAAGGGCCGGATATTGTTAAAGGCCATGTTGAACATGGCGGCCGGCGTTAGATTTTCATTTTCAATTTGAAGCATTGCGACTGGAACGGAGGAGGCGTCCAGTCGAAAGATCATTGGCGGCGAAATATCTGGCGGCAGCGCCTTAATGACGGTTTGCGAAATTGCGACGATTTCAGACTCTGCGGCTCCGAGCGGCGCATCCGGCTGCAGGAAGATTTTGACAACGCTGATGCCATAATAGGAATGGCTCTCAATATGCTCGATGCCCTCCACCGTAGAGGTGAGCTGGCGTTCAAAGTAGAAGGTAATTCTTCCTGAGACGTCTTCAGGCAACAGGCCCGCGTAGGACCAAACAACAGCAACAACAGGAATGCGGATGTTTGGAAAAACGTCGGTTGGCGACTTAAAAATCGTCATCACGCCATAAAGCAGGATGGCGATGGCGAGAACAACGAAAGTGTAAGGCCGCTTCAGCGCGACGACAACAATCTCATTCATGTCGGCTTAGCTCAGACATGCGCGCATGCGCCAAGAACAGGCGCATCGTTCGTTACAATGAGAAAGCGCCGCCTGGCCAAGTCGCCAGCTCAGTCGCGTGAGATCCATGATGTCTAAATGAGTCATAAGGTGACGTTGATGGATCCGGTCTGGGAGAGGTCACATCTGTGATCGCTCTTCATACAAAGAAAAGACACTCTTTGAACGTTAATAAATACAATAAAGTGACGTCATGGGCATTTTTTTGTGGAATAAATTTCTGAAATGACACGCAAGTGTCATTGACCTGGCGGGTCAACCCGGCGCTGGCCAGAAATTTAAAGAAAATCGTGGATAACTTGCGCATTTTTTCAAATAATTTTTGACATTCTCGTCTTATTGAGATTCGCATCAAAAAGATGAAATCTGTTGTTTCTGGCCGAATGGCGTTGGATTTTTTGCTCTGTCTGTGGCGATTTTAGATATCTTTTCTTTTGCGCAGCGCGTGTGACGCCTTTCCTTCCAGATTTGTCTCATTTTAAGCCTCAGTTTTGCAAGCTGTTAGAGAATTCTCACATCTGATAGTTTTATCCTTTGATTTGGGAGTTGCGACGCGTGGTGAATTGGGACACGGAACTTTATCTTCAATTTGAAAGAGAGCGCACGCGCGCTGCGCGCGATCTATTGGCGCATATTCCAACATTGGCGCCAGGCGCCATCTTTGATCTTGGCTGCGGGCCTGGCAATAGCACGCAGCTTTTGGTCGGGTCTTATCCGCAAGCAAAGACCTTTGGCGTTGATGTCTCGCCGCAAATGTTGTCGGTGGCGCAACGCCGCGTGCCAGAGGCGACTTTTCTTCAAGATGATATTGCGACATGGCGTCCAGAAAAGCCGGTCGATCTTATCTTCGCCAATGCGTCGTTACATTTTTTATCTGATCATCAAGCCAGATTGCTTGAACTCGTCGGCAACTTGGCGCCCGGCGGCGTGCTTGCAGTCCAGATGCCAAATAATATTCACGAAATCTCCCATGCGCTCATGCGCATGGTGGCGGCAGACGGTCCCTGGTCTGAGCGCTTACTGCCAATCGCCAAAACACAGGCGTTGGTTGGCGCGGTCGATGAATATTATGAATTGCTTTGCGGCGCCTGCGATGAACTCGATATTTGGCAGACGACTTATGTGCATCCGCTTGAGAGCGTTGATGATATTGTTAAGTGGTTTGAGGGGTCTGGATTGCGTCCCTTTCTCGATGCGCTTGATGCGCCTGGAAAAGAGGCGTTTCTCAAGCGTTATCGGCAGGAATTAGATCAAGCCTATCCGCGCCAATCTGATCAAAAGGTTTTGTTGCGTTATCCGCGCCTTTTTCTTATTGCGCGGCGCTGATTGACAGCAAGCTATTGCACAGCTGCGAAAGAAACAGCCATTTCTCGACTAATCGAGTGATGCGGGCGACGTCGCCTCTTGGCATGATGATATTTATTGTCTTAAGAGGATGTGGGCAAAAAGTTGATGTCAATTTTTCCTGCCGCGACAGCCTCGCAATGCACTTATTTGAGATCTTAGATGACAGACAATCCCGCCATTAAATTTTTTCATGTATGGGATACCTATGCAAAAGTTGTTGCTGGAAACTATATGTTTCATCGTGAGCTTGGCGATGCAGTGCATCAAATTCTGCAAGAGCGCTTTACAGCAAAAGCTTTTACTATTTTAGATCTCGGCTGTGGCGACGCTGCAACATTTGCTCCCCTCCTAGAGGGACTTCAGATCAAGCAATATTTGGGCGCGGATCTCTCTGACGCCGCGCTGCAATGCGCTAAAGAAAATCTATCATTTTTGCGATGCCCTGTTGAATTACGTCAAAGTGATTTTTCTGCAGCGCTTCAGGAGGCTCCCAGGCAGGATGTTATCTATATCAGCTTTGCGCTTCATCATCTGAGCTCGGATCAAAAAGCTGTTTTTTTTCGTCATGCGGCCCAGAAGCTGGCGCCAGACGGCGTCCTCATCTTTGTTGATGTGTTTCGCGAAGAGGCGCAGCCACTAGATAATTATCATGCTGCTTATTGTGATTTTTTGCGTCATTCAATGAGCGACTTAAATGATGATGAAAAAGCTTCGATTTGCGAGCATATTACGCATTATGATTTTCCTGACTCGCGGCAGATGATTTGCGACTTTGCGGAGCAGGCTGGATTGCGCCTTATTGCCTCGGTAGAGCCGCATAAATGGCACCAAATGCTTTCCTTCCAGCGTAATGACTGAGTCATTGCCTCATCCTCACAAATCTAGTGAGACTGAGAAGCTATTGCGAAAAATTGAATGGCGGCTCATTCCCTTTCTCGTGATTTGTTATTGCGCCTCTTATCTCGATCGCGTCAATCTGAGTTTTGCCGCACGTGATATGACGCATGATCTTGGTTTTTCACCGGAAGTTTATGGTTGGGGCGCGGGGATCTTTTTTTTAGGTTACGCTCTTTTAGAGCCGCCAAGCAATTATATGCTTCATCTATTGGGTGCGCGCGTTTGGATTGCGCGCATCATGCTCAGTTGGGGCCTTGTCTCTGGTGTGATGGCTTTTACCTGGAGTGAAACAAGTTTCTTTGTCTTGCGTTTTTTGCTTGGCGCGGCGGAAGCAGGCTTTATGCCTGGAATTATTCTCTATCTGACTTACTGGATCCCAGCTCAGCAGCGCGCGCGTCTTTTAGCGGCTTTCTTATTTGCTGTGCCATTGGCGACAGTCATCGGCGCGCCTGTGTCGAGCGCCATTATTGAGATGACTGAGGGCCTAATGGGTTTTCGCGGCTGGCAGTGGTTGTTTATATGTGAGGCTGCGCCGCCAATTCTTTTAGGGATTGCTGCATTTTTCTTCCTCACTGATCGGCCGCATCAGGCGCATTGGCTAGAACATTGCGAGATCACGCAGTTGCAACGTCTCTTGTCGGCAGAGCAACAGGAGGGGCATCAAGTGTCCTTTTTCAACGCTTTAATAAATTGGCCGGCAATCACATTGGGTTTTGCCTATTTCGGCATTGTCCTGGCGCTTTATGGTTTAACAATGTGGTTGCCCCAGATGATCGAATCCTATGGCGTTTCACAGCGCTATGCTGGTTTTTTAACAGCGACGCCTTTTGCTGTCGGCGCGGCGGCCATGTTTGTTTGGAGTCGTCACTCTGATTGGCGCCAAGAGCGACACTGGCACACGATCTTTGCTTCGATCCTGGCGCTGGCGGGTTTGTTGGGAGCGGCCTTTTCAACAACATTGCCGCTTTCGCTTTTGTTTTTATGCATGGCGGCATCCGGCATATTTTCAGTTTTACCGCCGTTTTGGGCGCATAGCTCTGCAGCTTTTTCAAGCAATATGGCGCCCGTCGCCATTGCTCTCGTCAACGCCATTGGAAACCTTGCTGGTTTTGCAGGTCCCTATCTCGTAGGCTTCATAAAACAAGCTGGGGGCAGCTATGCCACAGCCCTTATCGCTCTGGCCTTCGGGCCATTTTTGTGTGCGCTTTTGATGCTCTTGATTAAATCCAGACAAGCGACGGCAGTGGAGAGCTGAGGAGTTGTCAATTCGCCTAAGTTCCTCATAGGATTGATTTCTGTCAGCTCTCTGGTCCTTGCTATTGACAGAAATGGCTCCTGGCGCGCATATGCCGCCAGCCACATATGCGCCTTGCGGGCATAGATGCATGCGTCAGGGTGATACCTGCGTGTCTGGCAATGGGGGAATGTCCCGAGCGGCAAAGGGGGCGGACTGTAAATCCGCTGGCTAAGCCTTCGTAGGTTCGAGTCCTACTTCCCCCACCAGCCTGTTTTTAAATGGTTTATTGAAATATGGCTTTTACACTAGGCTGATTTACAGCCCTTTTTTCAGTCCCTTTCTATCTCACTGTTTTCAAGAGATTATTTTTTTATTCCCAGACATTCACTGCGACGTGGTGGCGAAAAAAATCACAATTTGTTCCGCAACGCATCTGAGCGGTGAAAAGGTAAATTTGAAGGCTTGATCCATAAAATAGATAGATGTATATACAACTAAATGCAAAAGTATTCAGTCGAAGATTTAAAGATCTGCGCCCAGACCTGCGCGGCCGCTAACGTGCGTCGCAGTAGCAGGGCAATTACCAGATTTTACGCAAACTTTTTTACGAGCTTGGATCTTGAGCCGACCCAGTATTCATTACTAGTCGCGAGCGCTTTGTCGGAAGGCATAACTGTGAGCAAGCTTGCTGACATGTTTGTGATGGATCGAAGCACGCTTGCAAGAAATTTAGCTTTAATGGAAAAAAACGGCTTAATAAAAATTGATAAAGGTGAAGATAAAAGAACGCGAATTATCAACTTAACTAAAAGTGGGGAGAATGTTCTGAGTAAGGCAATCCCATTGTGGCAAAAAGCGCAGCAGGAAATTGAAGCAAATTTTGGTTCGAAGCGGCTCACTAATTTAATAAATGAAATGAAAATGCTCACACAGCTTACCCATAGTAGATAATTTTTTGAGATAAAAGGGGTATATACAATGAATCAATCGATTGCTCCAGAGTCAAGTCATTTAGTTAGTGATTTCAATGATCTCACAAAGGAGGGAATACGTCAGCTAACAATGAAACTCGGAGCGGCAGACGCAGGAGTTGTGTCTATTGATAATCCAGATCTGGCGGAGGAGAAAAAAAAGATTCTTGAGAATTTTCCCTATGCCAAAACCTTAATTTCATTTGTTGTGAAGATGAATCAAGAAAATGTGCGAACGCCTGCACGTTCCGTAGCTAATAGAGATTTTCATCTAACGATTGATGAAACTGACCACATAGGAAGAAAATTAGCCCAGATATTGGTAGAAAAAGGCATCCAAGCAGTCTCGCCTTCAACAGGTTTTCCTATGGAGGCGGAAATGTGGCCAGGCAGAATTTGGGTTATATCGCATAAGCCAATCGCTGTAGCAGCGGGTTTGGGAAAAATGGGTATTCACAGAAACGTTATACATCCAAAATTTGGTAATTTTATCCTTTTAGGAACAGTCGTTACTGATTTAAATTTAGAAGAGTATTCATCATCAATAGATTTTAATCCCTGTTTTGAATGTAAGCTATGCGTTGCTGTTTGTCCTACAGGCGCTATTTCCCCAGATGGAAATTTTAACTTCTCAGCTTGCTATACGCATAATTATAGAGAATTTATGGGTGGATTTGGAGATTGGGTAGAGCAAATTGCAGGCTCCAAAAGCTCAAAAGATTATCGAAATAAATTCACGGATACAGAAACCGTATCCATTTGGCAGAGTCTATCTTTTGGACCTCAATATAAAGCTGCATATTGCGTTGCTGTTTGTCCCGCAGGAGAGGATATCATTGGAAGCTACCAGGATAATAAAAAGGATTTCCTCAAAAACAATGTAAACCCACTACAGAATAAAAATGAAATCATTTATGTTACAAAAAACTCTGACGCTGTATCATATGTTAATCGACGTTTCCCAAATAAAAAAATTAAGTATGTTGGTTCTGGCTTACGCCCCTGTTCAATAGATAATTTTTTATCAAATCTTCCTCATATTTTCCAGCGAGGACAAGCTAAAGGGTTAAATGCGACCTACCACTTCAACTTCAAGGGAGCTGACCCTAGATCAGTTACCATTAAAATTTCAAATCAAAAATTGTCTATACAGGATGGTCTTATAGGAAGTCCTAATTTAAGGGTCACCGTTTATTCTCAGTCATGGATAGATTTCCTAAATAAAAAAATTTCATTGCCACATCTAATTATAACTGGGAATTTTCGATTTTGGGGTAATCCAAAATTACTACTGGCTTTCGAAAAATGCTTTCCAGTTTAGTCAGTGGTCTATTAAAAAGATAATCTAAAATTTCTATCTATGTCAGATAAATTAGGCGGTGTTTAGAGGGTTGTTTAGTAAAATTACGCATGAATAAACATTCAAGTATATGGAGATTACAATGTTATTAGTTACCTCGATAATTGCGAGTGCTCTGACGATAATATTTATTAAGCTTTCGTTCGCTGTCATTAGTCTGCGCAGACAAAACAAAATCTCGCTAGGTAGTGGTGGCAATGATGAGCTTGAACGGGCAATTCGCGCTCAGGGTAATTTTTCAGAATATGTCCCTATTGCTTTAATTTTGATAGGTTGCTTAGAGATTAACGGTGCTCCATGGTGGTTGGTGGCGCTTTCTGGCGTGTCCTTAATTATCGGACGCTTGCTGCATGCAATAGGTATTAGTGAGAGGCAGCCGTCATTTAAGAAACGTGTGCTAGGTATGAAATTTACTTTTAATACTCTTATATTGCTGATTGTCATGAATGTTGGTTGGACCATATTCAGGTTCGTGTTTTAGGATAATCTCCCCGCAAGTGAGAGTGGGTTAAAAGTTGAATTTTCTTGGCAGGATGGACGAGGAGATTTGACATCAAGATTGGCATATTTGGCAAAAACCCCAGAACTTGAGGATTCTAAATGAAGCCGACAGCGACGTGCCGGTTTTGCTTTGCAGGACCAGGTTATGATCAGCTCTTAATTTTATAAGTTTATGCGTCGCATAATTGAAGGCTGTGGTTACTTGAAGGGCGTAGTAAAAAGCAGGAAGGACACACGATAAATGAACGTGATAGAAAGGCTCTAAATAGCAGTTCCCAAGTTTAGTTGGTTGGTTATTGCAGACAAGAAGGCGTATGCGCCTGCCCAAAAGACGTCTGATTTAACAAGACTTCCGATTTGCCTGCATCTATTTCAACATATTTGGATTATAAGGGAATGATGCTGCCGAACTGGATTTATAATCCTGTTGTTAAAGGGATTTCCAATATTTCTAGAGTTTCTATGCCCAAGCGGGGCGCTACAATATGCCGAGATTGAAAAAACCTAGTTCCCTGTCTTACCCTGATAATAATAAAAACTAGGATCAGTCTCATGCTCGTGATGTGCAGCAAAAGGGCCGCAATAGGCTTTTGAAGGATCTTTATTCTTCTCGCTCGTTTGGAAGCTCTCGTGTTTAATTCCAGTGTTAATTTTTGGAATAATGCCATGCAATGCTTTCGCCAGAGCTTGGTCAGGAGAACCAAGGCCTGAGTTCTTCTCAACCACAGAAAGATAAAATTTTGTTGCCGCTTCTAAGGCTATGGCCTCTTTGCCACTCAATTTAAGGGTGATGACATATTCGTTCATAAGCTAGCTTTCTGTGGTTGTTTAATCCCAAGCTTCATGTGAGACAATTGAGAATTAGAATATGTTGATCAAGAGTGTACGATATGAAATTTTTTAGATATGAGGATTTTGGTCAAATGACATCAATAACTAGCCACGCGACATCATCCGGTCGCATTTTCTAGACCATTAATAAAGACATCAAATGTGATCATAAAATTGATGAAGACGATGCAATATTTTTGTTCTGAACAGGCATACGAGCAAACTACATTATTCATGAGACGATTTATTTTTTACGCGACGATCAATAAACAGCAATAAGAATTTGTAATTATATTATTGAAATAATCGGCGCTCTGTCATTTGGGAATACCCCAGCATGTGACTACAGGTGTTGTTGGAAGTTGCCCCATAAGATAAAGGCACTAAGAGCATGTTGATCTACAATAAGCATAATTAGATGCTAATTTGTGAGTAAATTTCCCAGATCGGCTCCTGCAATCGAGCAGATTGTATAAGCATGACAGATAAATTGGGTCAGCTGGTTTTAGTGTCCTGTAAGATTTTTTCCAGTCTATTTCCTGCCGCTCGGTTAGACAGAATTTCTTGAATGCGCTCAGCAATTAATAGGGCGGCTTGTCTTGGCGGCGTTCCTTTGTTGTAGATGTTAGATAAAACGGTATATTCATAGCGACTTTTATGATTTGATTTAGGCGCGTTTTCCGCTTCAGTCTCATTACAGACCCTATAAGCAAGATAGGCCGAAAGGCTGCGTGAAGACGCGCAGTCCCCACCGGGCCGCTCACCAATCAGCATGATGACAGCTTTCGGTTTGAGCGCCTCGCCAATCGCTTCGGCTAACTTTACCCGTCCGTTAGGCGCCAGCATCGGCGTTCCGACACGAATGTCGAGATGCGACAGCGCTTCAAGCAGCGCTGGCAACAGAGCTGGCGCATTATGATGAACGGCCTCGGCGCTCAAGCCGTCGGAAATCACGATCTCAACGTCCGATCCGTTGGGCGCCAGCATCTGTATTGTCTCTAGATCCAGCAGGGATCCAAGTTGAGGATCCCCGAGATGCTCAGCCTTTGTTGTTGCGCGGGTTCGGATTGATCGCACAGGCGTTGGCCCAAGCTTCTGCAGCGATAGTTCGGAATAAATCGCTTCTCTCGCAAGGGCGAGGTTCGCCCGAATTTTACGAGAAACTACATTGGCGGGCCTGGGGCCTGCATTTTCCCAGCCATAGGCAATTGGCAGATGTTGCTTCAGCTTAGCCCATTCCAAGTCCGACTTGATGAAAATGCTTGGGTCGCCCCAATGTGGACCTCGACGAAGACGTCCGCTGTCATCCCTGTTAAATATTCCTTGTTCAATTGCCCAAGCGGTGAATTCTGGCGCTGGCTCTCGTGAAAAAATCTCGCGTAGCGTCTGATCATCATGTGACGAGGTATCGAAATAGGCCAGCATACGATCGACGCTCAGATAAACGTCCATAAAATAATTAGCGCCTGCTGCTGCCAGTAGCTGCGTTGCTATTTGCTGGCCTTCTGGCGTGATTTCTGAGTGCAGGGTGTAACATGGCGCCATGCCCATTGGCAGTCCAAGCAGCTTTCCCATGAAATGGTCCTGTAAGTTAGACAGGATCATTTCCATATTACTAAGATGCGTTTCTGGACCTATGAATCCTGTAACATTGTTGACCATGAAGGGATTATAGCGTCTGGCTAGCGTGTAACAGAGCGCTTCGGTAGTCGTCATGTCGATGCCGTTATGCTTGCCATAGCTTAATTCGCTGCCTTGGCCTGTCTCAAAATACATAAATTTTGCTCCCAGGCCGCTTAATGGCCCCCGGGCTGCCATGGTGCGATAGCAGTGATCCAGCAGGTCGATATCGCAATCAAATTCTTCAACAAGCGTCCGTTGTGTCCCGGCAAGACTCTGAAACATGATTTCCACGGGAGCATCATTTTCGAGAGCGGCGAGCTGTGATCGAATGTGGGAAAGGACGCAGATCTGAGTCGGCGCTCCTGTGTCGCGACGTAAGCGATCAATGTGATGAAGGAGCGATGTGGTGTTCTCGATCGTATCAATAGCGGGGTTGATGCCGATCAGCGCGTCTCCCGCTCCAAGACTCAATCCAGTATAGATGAGTAACGTGACGGCAGCGAGGTCGTCTGTTGGATGATTAGGTTGTAAGCGCGATGAGAGGGTGTTTGAGTGGCCGACCGTGGTTCGTGCGCCGGCCACAACCTTAAGCTTCTGGCTTGCATAAATCAGTTCATGAACATCCATGATTTTAGTAATCGCTGCGACCATGACAGCGGTGAGCCCGCGCCCAAAAGACCTGATATTATCTTCAGAGCTCGCGAGAATTAGATCCTTTGCTTCACCTACAGTCAGGCCGGCATTTTCTGCGAAGACGCCATAGTCGATGTCGTAGCTTAGGCGCATAATATCATCTACAAGACCATCATCATCGACTAGGGGGGCGTCATAGATCTCCTGGAGCGTCAGAGATGAAAGAATCTCTCTTGCCGCCTCGCGCTCAAGTTCACTTTTGGCAGCAAGACCTGCAAGCTGGTCGCCCGATTTTTGAAAATCTGCTGCGCCCAGAAGACGTTTAAGCCCATGGAAAGCGAAGTGTTTGTCGAAGAGAGAAATCTCATAGGTTTTATCCGGCCCAGGAGCCGGGACAGGGATCTTTGAAAGCGATCTAAGCTGCAACATCCCGTATCCTTTTGAACAGATATCCACGCATGAAACTAATATCGTCTAATATAAAAACTGGCAAAATTTTTGAGGCTAAAAGATATTTTTCTTATGACTTTTTATTTTCGTCAAATATCCGGTTTAAAGTCACTTTCTAGGTTTCAATTGAATTGAAAATTGGTTGCCTAAATAAACCATGCAATAGGCTCATGCGGCGATCTTAGGGATGGACAAAGGACCTAAGTTGTCGTTTAAAATGACAGGCATCAGAGGAGAGGATTACGTGCAGAACCAGATGGATAGAAACTCTTTGATGGAAGAGTTGCGTGCAGGACGTTTCTCGCACAGAACTTTTGACGCCGCCGTCGAATACATTGAAGATCTTGAAAGTCAGCTCAATAATAAAGAATCGAATGAGAATGATGTCATTCAAAATAGTGATCACTCAAATGCGATCACGCAAGAGTTAAAGCTTGCAGAGCAGAAGGTCTTGGAGCAAAGGCTTGATGATCTAACCCATGAATGCAACGAGGCATATAAAATTAAAAATCAGATCGCAGCAGAAAATACTTGGATTTATGCAGAGCTAAAAAATATTGAGAGGTCTGCTCGTCTTGCTGTCCAGGCGATGGAAAGTAAATCTCAAGTAATGTTGGAAACTAAGCAGGAAAAATCCTACCTAATGCAAGCGCCTAGGGGCGGATCTATTGAGTTTATCTTTTTTAATGAATGGGCTTCCCCAATGAGCCTTTGGATAGCGTCAAAACCAGAGACAGCAAAAGTTTTTAAATTTGATATAATTAAGTCCTTGATCATTATAACTGGAATCCTGCTATTTACAGCTTTGGCTTTAAAGGCTTACCCTTCAATATCTTTTAACTCTCTAAGCTTGATTGCCGTTATCGCTGCAGGCGCGTTCTGGGGTGGTATAATGGGAATTGATTTCAACAGAAGGCATTGATCCAATCATTATTGAGAATTGATCATAAAACAATGGATTTTGCTGAGATCAATTTAACGATAAATGCGCATATTATGACTGGAGACACCCATGGCGAGCCCATCCAAGAAAACTGCCAATAAAATAGTTACGAAAAAGCCTAAAACCGTCCATCCTCTTGCGGTCGCTATTAAGTTGCGTGGCGCGGCCTCGAAAAAGGTGGAAAAAGCGCGCAAGGCCCTTGTGAAGGCAGAGGCAATGCTTGCTAAGATTGATGATAAAATTGCCAAGATTGAAGCAAAGCTTGCCGCAAAGTCTGCCAAGGAAGCGGCTAATCTTTGATCGCCACTGAGCTCGTTTGACCAGCTGGTATATTCTCATGCCGCGCTGCTGACCTTTAAGTGACTTGTTGGCGTTGACAAAGTTTATGCTCTCAAGCTTTTTAATTTTAGAAACTTGCACGCATGCGTATGGCAAAGAAATTTATTGGTCCACGCACCTGATTATATCCAGGATTAGTTATCAACTGATAATCAAAAGAGGTCTCAAGCCAATCTTTTAAACTTGCTCGATAATATGCCTCTAATACTCTCTCATTACCATATGTGAGCGCGCCATCTCCAATTTGTAAGCCAAGCCCGCCGAGAGAAAAATAGGTCGCTCTAGATCCGCTCAAGGCTGCAATTGCATAGCCTGTCCCGATTTCATCCTTTGGTCTGTTCCAGAGATTGCCTGAAAAAACAAAACCACCGGCAATATTCTTATCAACATCGGTATAGGATATTGATTCATATTTGCCGTTTGTCATACCGGCGCGCAGAAAAAAACCAATATCTGGATATAGTTCTTGCGCAATGCTTAAGCCCATTCCTGGCTTGGTATGTTTGTTTCTTAGCCATGCAGGATTTGGTGGGAATGTATCGGTTGCATAGGCAATTTTATTAATCTGATTAATATCCGCAATATAGCCATTATCGCTATAGCCTCGAATTTTTAGAACTCCAGGCCGCTTGAAGATATCATATCTTGCTTCTGCCTCAGCCACAGCCATACATTG
>Ga0208618_1000073_pt1 | contig 43763 bp, 44 predicted proteins | sample CryBogCBE18Jul08_FD_184585 | JGI IMG/M metagenome (GOLD analysis project Ga0208618, IMG submission 184585) | Freshwater microbial communities from Crystal Bog, Wisconsin, USA - CBE18Jul08 (SPAdes) | ecosystem: Environmental > Aquatic > Freshwater > Lake | place: Crystal Bog, Wisconsin, USA...
ACCCATAATAAACAGCTAGCCCGGCAGCCGCGATCGCGCACCACAGAGAAAGGGTTAGCATCCAATATATCAACGAGCCAAACAGCGATCCATGACGCGGCTGGCGCGGCGGCCCGCGTCGGCGCACGGATTTGGCGGGGGCTCGATGCTGTTGCGGGCGCGGGTCAGCGCGCAGATCGCCTGCCCACTCCTCTTCGTCATCCTCAAACCGCGGTTCCCGGCGTTTATCGTGACGCGCCATCAAGCCCACCCATGTCGCGCCAAGCCCTGCGCGAACGCCCTTTAACCCCATAGCTTTTAAGCAAGGCCATTTAAGGGCCGGTTAAGGGCCTGGTTGCGAGCAGGACAAGATGAGTTGTTCACAAGCCCGCTACCCAGACCTCTTGCGGTTTACGGCCTCGTCATCCAAAGTTCCTTCTTCGGGAGCGGCTACCGCCCTCCATCAATAATGCGGAAGTTTTCAGGCGATGAAGGTTACGATCGAGAGAGCGGCGCTGTTACGCGCGCTCGGCCATGTTCACCGCGTAGTAGAGCGGCGTACGACGATCCCCATACTCGCCAATGTGCTTATCGCCGCGCGCGAGGGCGCTCTCATTCTGAAGGCCACAGATCTCGACCTCGAAATATCAGAGAAGGTTCCAGCAGACATTGCCCAAGCTGGCGCGACGACCCTGCCGGCGCATACGCTTTACGACATCACCAGAAAATTACCTGAGGGCGCACAAATTTCTCTCGACGCCTCGGGTGAGACCGGTCAGTTTAGCTTGCGCTCCGGGCGCTCTCGCTTCAATCTTCAAAGCCTTCCTGAAAGCGACTTTCCCGATGTGACATCAGGAGACTTTAGTCATCGTTTCACGCTCAGTCCAAGCGATCTCAAACGCCTGATTGGCAAGACTCAATTTGCGATCTCGAGTGAAGAGACGCGCTACTATCTCAATGGTATTTATATCCATGCCGTTGACGTCGACGGTCAGCAAATGCTGCGCGCCGTGGCAACGGACGGACATCGTCTCGCGCGACTGGAGCTTCCTGCGCCACAAGGTTGCGCTGGCATGCCAGGTGTTATCCTTCCACGCAAAGCCGTAACAGAGGTGCAGCGGCTGATCGAGGATGCGCAAGGAGACGTTGGCATAGAACTCTCGACAAATAAAATGCGCTTCTCGCTCGGCGACGCCTTACTAACAACGAAGTTGATTGATGGCACCTTTCCCGATTACGCCCGGGTCATTCCCACTGCCAATGACAAGCGCTTAACGCTTGATCGCGATGTCTTCGAAAAAGCGGTCGATCGCGTCTCGACGATTTCTTCAGATCGTGGCCGTGCTGTAAAACTAGCGCTGACAGAGGGGAAAATTGTCCTGTCTGTCACCAATCCTGATCAAGGATCAGCGATTGAAGAGCTCGAAGCTGATTATGACGGCGCGCCACTCGATATTGGTTTTAACGCTCGCTATTTGCTCGATATTACGCAGCAGCTTGATAGCGACACAGCACTCTTTAAACTTGCAGATCCGGGCTCGCCGACGCTTATCCAGGATCGCGATGGCGCTGCGGCGCTTTATGTGCTGATGCCAATGCGCGTTTAAGATTGCCCCGACTGACTGTCGCGAGCAGCCCCAGTGACGACGAGAAGAAATGGTTGATTTTCTCTTTTATCTGCGTTTCTGGCTGTTTGCCTGTTTGATTATTGGGCTTTTTACAGGCCTCTTCCTGAGACTAACTCCCCCATCAGGAACATTTGCGCGTTGGCTCGGCTGGACAGGACTTGCCGCGCTTGCCGGCTCAATAGCGCTTGCTCTTGACGCTGTTCAAGGTCCAACAGTTTTTTACCTGACTAGCGCGCTAGCGTTTTACGTGCTTGCATTGTCGGGCGCTGCTGTTGGCGCCTTATTAAGATATGGCGATCTACGCGCTCATGATGGCTGGGCTGCAGGTCTTGCGCCTGCGACGCTCATTTGGCTGGGAACCGTTTTTTTTGTAACGCCCGCTTATCAGGCTGCGCCGCATCAAGAGGAGGCCAAATTTGTTGAGTCTTCAAAAAAAGAACCTCTAGATCTCGCGCTAACGCCACCACAACAAGCAATATCCAAAAATCTCGCCCCAGAAATAACCTCTGATTTACAGGCATGCCAGGAGGCGATTCACTCGGTGATAAATAAAGAAAATATTGATTTTCATCTTAGAAGCGTGAAGATCAATCGGCGGATGGCCTTCGGACTTGATAAAATTTCCGTGCGCATGGATCATTGTCATAACAGAACAATTGAGATTCAAGCCTTTGGCGATACGCTGAAAAAAAATCAAGCCAACCAATTTCTCGCACAACAACGCGCGGACGCTGTCACGCGTTATTTACAACGTGCTGATGCGCATGACGTCCAGTTCGTGGCGCATCAGGGTAATTCTGAATCTGCGCTATCTGACGAAGATTTAATAAAAAAATTGCGCTCTGTTAATTTTATCGTGAAATAGTCTGTCGTATCCTGCGCTCGGGCATGGTGGGCGAGATATCGATTTTGACAAGAACTCAAGAAGTTGTGAGTGTGAAACGATATGCGCCAAGGCTTGCATTGGCCCTGAGCCTCTTGGCTATTTCGATTCCCGCATCGACACAACCAAGCTTAACCATCGATCTGGCTGACAAAAATCAAGAGTTACAAAAACTCGAAAGCGAAGCAAATGAATCTCGTGAACGTAAACGCGCGCTCGAAGGAGAACTCGCTGGTCTTTATGGTTCTCGGGAAGAGCTCAATCGAGAATTAATCGACGCAAGCAATAAATTACGCGGAATGGAAACGCGCGCCACTGACATTGAACGACGACTGGATACGCTTTGGGAAAGCGAAAGCAAAATTACCAAGTCATTGGAAGCGCGCCGTGCAGTCATTGCGGAAATTCTTGTCGCACTGCAGCGAATGGGCCGTCACCCTCCGCCAGCGCTCCTCACACGGCCGCAAGATATTTTGGAGGCGCTACGCGCGTCCATGATGCTAGAGTCCATCTTGCCGCCAATACGCACAGAGGCCCGCGCGCTCCAAAAAGATCTAACTGATCTCCTGCATTTACGTGAAAATATGCAGACTGAAAAAGCAAGACTTGATGATGAAAAAGCGCTTTTAAAGACACAAAGTCTTCGTGTTGCAAAATTAATCGCTGAGCGGCAAGAGACCCTGGCGCACACGCAAACCCAGCTTAAAGAAGAAGTCGACCGTGCGCAGTCCTTAGCCCAACGCGCTATCAGCCTCAAAGATCTCATTGCGCATATGGAAAACAACAGCGACGCCGCGCGTCGTGGCGCATTGGCGGCGCGAGAGTCAGATGCTTCTCAAGCGATGCTTAATGACGAGCAGCGACGCCGCGCACTCGCCGCACCTTTCAAGGATCTCTCCCGTCTGGCCCCTGCGGTCGGCTTTGCGCAGCTTAAAGGTCGGCTGAACTATCCTGTAGCGGGAAGCATAGCCAAACGCTTTGGGACTCCAGACGGCAATGGCGGCAAGGAAAAAGGGCTCTCCCTGGAGACGAGACCAAATGGCGTCGTTACCGCTCCTAGTGATGGATGGGTAGCTTTTTCAGGACCTTATCGTGGTTATGGGCAACTCTTGATCATCAATGCCGGCGACGGCTATTATGTGGTTCTGGCCGGCATGAGTCGCTTAAATGTGAACGTTGGGCAGTTTGTCCTTGCGGGTGAGCCCGTGGCCAGCATGGGAGACGGTGTCGCAAAAACGGCGGCGACCATAGCAATCGGCGCGTCAACACCCATTTTATATGTCGAGTTCCGAAAAGACGGAACCTCGATCGACCCAGGCCCATGGTGGGCCAAGTCAGACAGTCGGAAGGTCGGCGGATGATTCGCAAAACAGCTTTGATTGCAACGGGTATCGCCATTGGCGTGGGATGCGCAACGTTGGGCCAACAGGCGCGCGCGTTAATTGGTTCATCCCCAGCGCTCGCGGCTTCAGCTGATACTTATAAACACCTCAGTTTATTTGGCGATGTGTTTGACAAGGTTCGCGCCGACTATGTTGAGAAACCGGATGAGCAGAAACTGGTTGAGAACGCCATTAATGGAATGCTGACGTCGCTCGATCCGCACTCGAGTTATCTTGACGCCAAAGGCTTCAAGGACATGCGAACGCAAACTGAGGGCAAGTTCGGCGGACTGGGTATTGAAGTTACTCAAGAAGATGGGCTTGTTAAAGTTGTCACCCCGATCGACGACACGCCCGCCTCGCGCGCTGGCGTTATGTCGGGAGATCTTATCGGCGCGATTGATGATGAAAACGTCCAAGGCATGACCCTTAACCAGGCTGTCGACAAAATGCGCGGCCAGATTAACACCCCTGTCAAACTTACAATTTATCGCGGCAAGGATAAGCAAAAAATTGAAATAAAGCTGACGCGGGCAGAGATCCACATCAAGTCTGTGCGCTTTCACAAACAAGATGACGACACATATTATGTGCGCATTTCTCAATTCAATGAAGAGACAGCAGACGGCCTGCGTACAGCAATGACAAAGGCTCAGGAAGAAATTCCAGCCGATAAGTTTAAGGGCTACATCATCGATCTGCGCAACAATCCTGGTGGTCTGCTGGATCAGTCCATTCAAGTTGTGAACGCCTTTATAGACAAAGGCGAGATCGTATCGACAAGGGGCCGAAATGCAGAAGAAACACAACGCTATAATGCTCGCTCAGGAGATCTCTCCAAAGGCAAGCCCGTTGTTGTTCTTATTAATGGCGGTTCCGCCTCAGCCTCTGAAATCGTTGCCGGCGCACTGCAGGATCATAAGCGCGCAACATTGATTGGAACGCGCTCATTCGGCAAGGGTTCTGTGCAAACGATTATTCCTTTGGGCGGCAACAGCGGCGCGTTACGCCTGACGACGGCGCGTTATTATACGCCATCGGGCCGGTCTATTCAGGCAAAGGGGATCGATCCGGACATGGTAATCCTGCAAGACGTCCCAGATGAGCTCAAAGGCAAGGATGATACGAAGGGCGAGGCGTCTCTTAAAGGTCATCTGAAAAATGGCGAAGAGGAAAAGACCGGATCGCAAGCCTATGTGCCGCCAGATGAAAAAAAGGACAAACAATTGATCGCTGCGGTCGAACTTTTACATGGAAAGTCGCGGGCGCAGATCATGGCGGAACAACAAGCTAAAGAAGACGCCGCCAAGGACTCGACAAAGCCTGCGACAAAGGCCAACTAATCAAGTTATCGACAGATGGCGGGCTATCCTTAACCCAAAGGATGTCCGCCGTCTTTTTCAGCGGGTGACGTAAGCGGGTCTGCGCCAATGCCCAATTTTCTTGATTATGCAAACCCAACGCGCTTTCTTAATTTTGCGCGAGTCACTCTGCCCTGGTTAAGCGTCTTAACCATCATTCTTTTAATCGTGGGATTTTATGGCGCCATTACAGCGCCTGCGGACTATCAGCAAGGCGAGACTGTGCGGATCATGTATATTCATGTTCCAGCAGCATGGCTTGCACTCTTTTCCTATGTTGTCATGACGTCCGCCTCGCTGGGCGTACTGGTTTGGAAACATCCTCTTGCTGACGCTGCGCAGAAAACTGCAGCGCCTTTAGGCGCGGCCTTTTCCTTTATTTGCCTAATTACAGGATCGCTCTGGGGCAAACCCATGTGGGGCGCCTTTTGGGTGTGGGACGCGCGGCTAACATCAATGCTGGTCTTATTCCTGTTGTATCTTGGTTTGATCGCAATCAGACAGACAATGGATGACACGCCAAGAGGCGCGCGTATTGCCTCAATCATGACTCTCGTGGGCGCAATTGATATTCCAATTATTAAATATTCTGTCGACTGGTGGAACACGCTGCACCAACCCGCCTCTGTCTTTCGCGCTGATGGCCCAACGATCTCTGGATCAATGCTTTGGCCGCTCCTCATTATGGCACTGGCGGCAACGCTGCTGTTCCTTACGCTGCATTTTATGGCAATACGTAATGAGATCTTACGTCGACGACTTTTGCGCTTGTCACAACAAGCGCTTCAGGAAACCTCTCTTGAGAAAGATAGCGTACTAGAGGCGACGCCATGAGCGAACACATGGGCTTTGTTGTGCTTGCTTACACAATCACGATTGTGACCATCAGCGTTATGGCGGCACGCATTATTCTTGACTATCGCCGCTTATGTTTTGAACTTGAGAAGAGGACCTTCAACGCCTCAAGCAATGCAGAGGATAAGAGGCGTGACTGAACCAAGATCAGACAGATCGGCGCCAAATACATTATTACGTTACCTGCCGCTCTTTATCTTCGTGCTCTTGGCCGCTCTTTTTTTTGTGCGTCTCTTTACTGGTGATGCATCACGCATTCCTTCAGCGCTGATTGGCAAATCAGCGCCGGAGTTTTCACTTCCGCAGCTTACAGGCCTAGAGGAAATTCCAGGGCTTAAAACGCAAGATTTACGCATGGGCCATGTCAGTGTAGTAAATATCTTCGCTAGCTGGTGCGCGCCGTGTCGACAGGAGCATCCGATCTTAATGTCGATTGCTGAAGATGAGGCGCTCAAGACTCTAGGCATTGAAATATACGGGCTCTCCTACAAAGATGAGACAGAAAACGCCCGTAAATTCCTGCAACAAGAAGGCAATCCATTTCGACGTATTGGGGTAGATTCAGCGGGGCGCGTCGCTATAGATTTTGGCGTCTACGGCGTGCCTGAAACATTTGTCATTACAGGCGATGGAAAAATCAGCTTTAAATTTGTTGGTCCATTAACGTCTTCAGCGCTCGCAACCGTTCTTGTTCCTGAAATTCATAAGGCGCTGGGAAAAATTACGCCTCCTTGAGAAATAACCCAATCGTCAGCGCTACGCCGATTATTATAACGATGAGTTTGAGAATCTTTTCATCAAAATGATGCAGGAGCTTTGCGCCAACGAGGCCGCCAATTGTTGCGCCAAAGGCCGTCGCCAGCATCTGAGGAACATGAAGATCTGGCGAGAAGAGAAAAATTAATACAGCTGAGGCGTTCATCACGCCGGCGAGCACATTTTTAGTTGTACTCGCGACCAAAACATTTTGACCAGCCATTGTTAACGCCGAAACCATCAAGAAACCCGCGCCGCCGCCAAAATAGCCGCCATAAATAGCGATAAGAAATTGCACGATCGCTGCTGTTTGAGGCGTGAGATGAAGATTTGACGCATCTGGCTTACGTAAGAAGCTGCCCCAAATAAAAACCAATGTCGCAAACAGGACAAGCCATGGCACGAGATGCGCAAAAAGACCGCGCGGCGTAATCAGTAAAATGACTGCGCCAATGGCGCCGCCGATAATACTTAAAATAAAAAATGTGCGGAGCTGTAGACCCCCTACGCCGGCTGCAGTGTGGCGTCCCGTCCAACCGCTTGCAATTTGCGCAGGAAACAACGCAACGCATGATGTAATATTGGCCGCCAGCGCATCCATGCCCGAAAACATCAACGCCGGGAGGATAAGAAACGAGCCGCCACCGGCAAGCGCATTTTGCGCGCCTGCCCACAAGGCAACAAAAAACAACAAAACATAAGTCATGCCGGCCTATCGCAGGTCGCGCTTCGAAAGGCAAGATCCTCTATGTAACTTAATGCTAAAAGGAAGGCTGGGAAACTTTCATTTTTATCGCTTTATTTCTTTCAGGTAAAACTTTTAGATCTTTGGTAAATTGATTTACTTTCTCAATATTCATTCCATGGTAAAAATTGATTTTTATAACGCCGTGATAAAATGGATATTTTTAAATGCTACTAATACTTTTGACGTCGCGTCGCTTTTTTCCATTGTTTCTAAGGCAATTTTTTTCTGTCTTTGCGGATAATTTCGTAAAAAACTTTCTTGTATTGCTACTTCTCAAAACAGCGCCAACAACCAGCGCGGCTCTCATATCGCTAGCTGGCGCTGCTTTCATTGCGCCATCCTTTTTAACATCTGCGCTTGGGGGAGAGTGTGCTGATAAATATGATAAGGCGCGTCTTATCTATTTTCTAAGCCTTATCGACGTCGCTATTGCACTGCTTGCCGCGATAGGTATAGTTCTTTCTAATATTTTCTGTCTTTTTATTGCGCTCATTTTTTTTGGTCTTACAAGCGCTCTCTTTGGACCTGCCAAATATGGCGTCCTTCCTGATCATCTCACATATGAAGAATTGCCAACAGCCAATGCTTTGGTGGAAAGCGCAACATTTCTTGCTATTCTAGGCGGGGCTATCATAGGCGGCTTTGCAAGTCAGGCTCATAATAAAGAAATTTTTGCGTTTGGGTTAGTGATTATTACAATACTGGGTCTTCTTTCCGCTCGCTTTATCCCAAAAACAACCCGAGCAGAGCCAAAGCTTGCAATTGATCTGAATATTGTGCGCTCCACTCTTCGGCTTTTACAACTTTTGAGCTCTCAAAAAAAACTTCAACGACTGACGCGGGTCACCAGCTTGTTCTGGTTCTTTGGCTCAATCGCCATGGCGCTTATGCCGCCAATCATCACTCAGTGTCTTAAGGGCGATGAAACAATTGTAACCCTGCATTTATTGATCATTGCTTTTTCAATTGCGCTTGGTTCAGGGGTGGCTGCTTATGTTTCAAAAACACAGCTAAGCTTAATGCCTGCATCGATCGGGGGCTTACTCATCGCTCTTTCCGCCTGCGATCTTGCCTTTGCTCTCTTGCATCCTTCCTGTGAACAGATAACCCAAGACTCATCGCTGATTGTCGTATATTTTTCACAATCTAGCGCGATACATGCCGCAATTGATTTTGCGCTTTTGGCGTTCTCAGGCGGTTTAATGATCGTGCCAGCCTTCGCAGCCATTCAGATGCAAAGTCCCTCTTTTGAGCGCGCGAGAATTATTGCTGCCGTGAATGTTCACAACTCAGCCTTTATGGTTTTGGCCGGCGGCGGAGTCGCCGTTCTGCAAAGGGCTGGAATGACATTTTCTGCGCAATTTTTTTTTACATCTGCAATCGCCGCAATAAGCACGTTTTGGATTTGGAGGACATTCGTCAAAGATAACACATCTGAGCCTTATCTTTGATGTCCAGTCTGACTTCAGGCGTTATGGCGTTCATGACGTCATGGGGACGATTATTGGTATTAATATTATCCCCACCAGCCTCACGCATCCAGGCATCCGGCATGATAGGGGTTGATTATGATAGCTACTCTTGCTTTATCGCAACGCAATAATTTTTCTGGGAGTAAATAGTCAAATGTCCGTATGGCCCATCTATGGCGAAATCACCGGCCCGATTGTTCTCATCGGTTTTGGCTCTATTGGACGTGGCATCCTGCCTCTGATTGAGCGTCATTTTAACTTCGATAAAAGTCGATTTACCGTCATAGATCCCGTTGATACGCATCGCCGGCTTTTGGACGAACGTGGAATTAGTTTTTTGAAAGAAAAACTAACGCCTGAAAATTATCGTGACGTGCTAACGCCCCTTCTGACAAAGGGCGGCGGACAGGGTTTCGTTGTTAATCTTTCTGTTGACGTCTGCTCGCTTTCCATCATGAAACTCTCACGAGAGTTAAAGGCTCTTTATGTTGATACTGTCATTGAGCCTTGGCCAGGTTTTTATTTTGACAAAAAAATGAGTAATGACAAACGCACCAATTATGCATTGCGTGAAACAGTTCTTGAAGAGCGTCGTCAAAACCCCGGTGGCGCAACTGCTGTTTCTTGCGTTGGCGCAAATCCTGGTATGGTGTCCTGGTTTGTCAAGCAAGCTCTTGTTAATATCGCAAAAGATACTGGTGTGTTTGAGAAAGAGCCCGAGACGCGCGCCCAGTGGGGCGCTCTTGCTCACAAACTTAATATTAAAGGCATTCATATCGCTGAGCGCGACACTCAACGCGCGCGTCATCCCAAACCAAACAATGTCTTTGTTAATACATGGTCTGTTGAAGGCTTTGTTTCTGAGGGGTTACAGCCAGCAGAGCTTGGCTGGGGCACGCATGAAAAGTCCCTGCCAGTTATCGGCCGCACGCATAATGGCGGCTGTGGCGCAGCAATCTATCTGCTATCCCCAGGCGCAAATACCCGCGTTCGCTCATGGACGCCTACGCCAGGTCCACAATACGGATTTCTTGTCACACATAATGAAGCAATTTCGATTGCTGATTATTTAACAGTTCGCGATCAATCGGGAACTGCCGTCTATCGACCAACATGTCATTATGCTTATCATCCAGCAAATGACGCTGTGCTTTCGCTGCATGAAATGTTTGGCGCCGCTGGCAAAATGCAAGAAAGCTGGACGATCCTTGATGAGAATGAGATCGTTGATGGTATCGATGAACTTGGCGTCTTGCTATTTGGTCATGACAAAAATGCTTACTGGTACGGCTCTCAGCTGTCTATTGAAGAGACGCGTGATCTGGCGCCTTATCAAAATGCAACAGGACTTCAGGTTTCATCGGCTGCGCTAGCGGGTATGGTCTGGGCTTTAGAAAATCCTGAGGCCGGCATTGTTGAAGCTGATGAGGTTGACTATAAGCGCTGTCTCGAGGTTCAAACCCCCTATCTTGGTCCCGTCGTTGGCGTTTACACAGACTGGACGCCTCTTGAGGGACGCCCGGGACTTTTTCCTGAAGATATAGACTTGGATGATCCTTGGCAGTTCAAAAACTTCCTTGTGAGTTAAGCTAACCCCTTAAGTTGCTGCAATTTGACGCGCCGTCTTCGCCTGACGGCGCGTTTTTGTTTTTAGGGCCTGACAGCGCCTTGACTGGCTAATATTTGTTCTATATATGTTCTCTATTCGCGTTTTGTTCTCGCCTTATCCTAATGGTGATGGTCTGCGCTAAAAGTCCCTGGTTACGCCCGTTTTGGTCAACGTTACGTAACCACTCTTGGCGGGGGAACCGCGCAGTTCTCCCGCCAGGCTTTGGTTGTTAAAGCGGAGCATGATGATGGCGCAACAGACGGCAAGCAACTCATTTGAGACGACAGCGCAGGGGCTTAATAATACTCACATTGACGCCAGCAGAAGACGCGGTCGCGGCGCATTGAGTCGCACAAGTGGTCGTTTTGAAAAATCGCATCACGAAGAAATCGATGACGGCTGGAACACGCCAACCAATAACAATGCCTTTAAAACACAGTTTCATTTTGAAAAACCACGCAGCATCATAACTAAAAACGACTCGCCTGACATTAGCTTTGATCGTTCCATTAATCCCTACCGCGGCTGCGAACATGGCTGCGTCTATTGTTTTGCACGGCCAACGCATGCTTATATTGGCTTATCCTCCGGTCTTGATTTTGAAACGGAAATTTTTGTCAAAGAAGGCGCCGCCGCTCTTCTTGAGCGAGAACTGTCAGCAAATCATTATAGTCCAAAAATGATTGCAATCGGCTCCAATACTGATCCCTATCAACCAGCTGAAAAACATCACCGCGTCATGCGCGGTATACTGGAGATTCTTGCACGCGCCAGACATCCTGTTGGTATTGTTACTAAATCAGCGCTTGTTTTACGCGATCTTGATCTTCTTGCGCCAATGGCGCGTGAAGGTCTCGTCAAAGTTGCGATTTCAGTTACAACACTTGACCCGCATCTTGCACGCATTATGGAGCCGCGCGCAGCATCGCCAATACGACGGTTAGATGTGATTGACAGCCTCGCGAAAGCTGGCATTCCCGTTAGCATCATGACAGCGCCCATCATTCCTGCCATTAATGATCATGAAATTGAATTGATATTGACACGAGCCTATGCTGCAGGCGCCCGCGAAGCAGGATATATTTTATTGCGCTTACCTTACGACGTGCGTGACCTTTTTATTGAATGGTTAGGCGCTCATTTTCCAGATAAGATGCAACGTTCGCTGAGCCTTATTCAATCAACCAGAGATGGAAAGCTCTATGACGCCGCTTTCAATAAACGTATGAATGGCATTGGTCCTTATGCTTGGATGATTGGCAGACGTTTTGAAGTTATCGCTAAAAAGCTTGGGTATGGACATATTGCTTTAAGAACTGATTTATTCGAACCGCCTCGACGCAAGCCGCAACAACTTAGTTTGTTCTAATCACATTAGAAATTTATCATTTTCAGAAATAGATAATAATTATTTCTATTGCGCTTTGGTCAATTAAGCGCTTTCCTGGTCTCTATGACTGGACCAGATTTTAAAAATGAAATGTCTCTGCGGACGCAGGGAATTTGGCCAGTCGCAGGCGTTGACGAAGTCGGACGGGGTCCGCTTGCAGGACCAGTAACCGCCGCCGCTGTAATCCTTGATCCTCACAATCTGCCAAAAGGCATTGATGATTCCAAAGCGCTGAGTGCAAAACAGCGCGAAATCCTGTTTGATCAGATTATGGAAAGCGCGCTTGCTATCAGCGTCTCTTCGGTTACCGCCGCAGAAATAGACATTATGAATATTCGTCAAGCGTCACTTACCGCCATGGCGCGCGCTATCTCTGGTCTTTCCATAAAGCCTGCTCTAGCGCTCATTGATGGACGCGACACCCCAGCGATAGATTGTCCTGCGCGGACCATTATCAAAGGTGATGCGCTGGTATTGTCCATTGCCGCAGCCTCAATCATTGCGAAAGTCTCTCGTGACGCCATGATGCGCCAATTGTCTCTGCTCTATCCACAATATGGGTTTGATACTAATGCCGGCTATGGCGTTAAACGTCATATAGAAGCACTAAAAATTTTTGGCGCGACGCCTATTCATCGTCAAAGCTTTGCCCCACTGAGCGGTAAAAAAAACGTTAAAGCTTGATCAACAATGCCAATATTTTCTTTTTGTTAGTAATTACGTCCAGAAAAGGGACAAAATTTATTTCTGGTTATAAACCCGGCCTTTACCTCAATACGTCATCATTCTCTCTGTCAGTAGCGTTTGTGGTGTCGAGTGAATGCGTAATACACGCGTTGGGGCGGCCAGCCTTCAAGCCCGGATAAAGGTTTCGCGTACCGGGTCATCCATCGTTCGGCCGTCCCGCGCGGCGCAGAATCATAATGCGATCTTGCAAGGAGATTGCATCGCGATGATGCAGACCCTAGCTGACGCCAGCATCGATCTTATTTTTGCCGATCCCCCTTATAATCTTCAACTCGCCAACACGTTAACGCGTCCTGATCAAAGCGTTGTTGATGCTGTCGATGATGATTGGGATAAATTTGCTGATTTTGCGACCTATGACGCATTTACGCGAGAATGGCTAAGCCAGGCGCGTCGTGTGATGAAGCCGTCTGCAACCATTTTTGTAATTGGCTCCTATCATAATATTTTCCGCGTTGGCGCTATCATGCAGGATCTGGGTTTTTGGATTCTCAACGATATCGTCTGGCGCAAAAACAATCCCATGCCAAATTTCCGCGGACGGCGTTTTACCAATGCGCATGAAACAATGATTTGGGCCTCGCGTGATTCTGCGAGCAAAAACTACACCTTCAATTATGAAGCACTTAAGGCAGGCAATGAAGATTGTCAGATGCGTTCTGACTGGCTTTTGCCAATTTGCACTGGAGCGGAAAGATTAAAAGACAAAAACGGCCGCAAAGTCCATCCAACCCAAAAACCTGAGGCTTTACTGGCGCGCGTCATCCTTTCAGCGTCAAAGGCGGGCGACCTTATTTTAGATCCGTTTTTTGGCGCCGGCACTACTGGCGCCGTCGCAAAACGCCTGCGTCGAAACTACCTTGGAATAGAGCGCGAGGCGACTTACGCCCGCGCCGCGGCAGCGCGCATCGCAGCGATTGAACCTTTGCCATTAGACACCGTCTCCCCGGCGCCCTCAAAAAGAGCGGAACCGAGAATTGCATTCTCAAGTCTGATTGAGAGCGGCCTGATTACGCCTGGCGCCATTTTAACAGATTCAAAGAAACGCTATCGCGTTAAGGTTCGAGCCGATGGCGCTGTATCTCTTTCAGGATTTGTTGGATCCATCCATAAAACCGGAGCACTGGCGCAAGGGTTGCCAGCCTGTAATGGTTGGACATTCTGGCATTATGAAAAAAATGGCCATCTCTATCCCATTGATGACCTACGTGCGCTTGTTCGATTGCAATTACGCGATGCAGCGGAATAAAATTATTTTCTCAATGCGCCTTACCTGACTTTTTTAAACCAATACGCCTGCATAAAATCCGATGAGGAGCACCAGGCCAATAAAAGCGCGGTAAGCTACGAACGGCCAGGCGGAGAAGCGCTCAAGGATTCGTAATAAACCCCAAATTGCCGCAAAAGCCGAAAGGGAGGCAACGATAAGGCCGACCGCAAGCATGGACCAACCATGCAGGTCTAGATGCGCCTTATGCAACTCCCACAACTCCTTCAAGCCGGCCAGCGTGATTGCTGGGAGTCCAAGGAGGAAGGAGAAGCGCGCTGCTTCTTCACGCTTGAGATCAAGAAAGAGCGCGGCTGTCAGGGTTGAACCTGATCGAGAAACACCCGGAATCAAAGCTCCGACCTGAGCAAAACCAACAATCAGCGCATCCTTGAGGGTGACATGATCAAGCGACCGCTTGTGATTGCAATACAATTCTGCAATCGCCAGCAATGCCGCCATAACAATACAGGAAAAACCAATAACCGGCAGGGAGCGTAACGGCGACCCGCAAGTGTTTAGCGTATGAGACAAAAGAAGCCCAGCCAATCCAATTGGCACAGTCGCCAAGGCGATCCAAACAACGAAACGGAAGCTCCAATCACTGAAATCACGCCTTTTTAGAGCGTCGACAGAACCGATCGTAAGCGTACGGATATCTCCCCAAAAATAGCTGATGACCGCTGCAAGAGCCGCAAGTTGCATGGCAGCCGAAAAGGCAGAGCCTGGGTCTTTCCAGCCAAGGAGCGTGGGAACGATGCGCATATGCGCTGTTGAGGATATCGGCAGCAGTTCCGTGATGCCTTGCACGACGCCTAGCGCTGCAACTTTCATATAGCCGAGGTCTACAAAGCCTGTGTCGAGACCATTGGTGCAAGCTGTCGCCATTTATTCTCCAATCGAAAGAATGCGCAGATTTTATTGCTGAATTGTTTTCCAAGAATTTAGTTAATAGAATCCAAAGACCCCTATGCTGACGCGCATTAATTAAGCGTCAAAAACGCCGCAGCCATTGACTTAACCTCTTCGCTTGAGACGGTAATCAAGGCATCAGCCAGAGTCTGGGCAATTTTTAACGGATGATTGGGATCTACTTCAAACCCAATTTCTTTTAACTTCATTCCCCATTGAGGATAAGATAATGCGCTGATTTCTTTTCGTTGCAGGACGACAAGCCCGCTGTGTCGCGGATCAGCGCAAATGCGCGCATATAAGAAATCTACTTTTTTTTCATCGCCTTCGAGTATTTGGAGAAAGTTTAATCCATTAAACAACAATATGCCCGTAACCCCCGTCGCAGCGTTATTGCTGACGGATAAGGTCATAATCTGCTCGAGATCTTGTACATTTAGACCAAGCTGCGCGTTGCTAAAATAAATAAGGCGCAGCATCATTTGTCTCCACTGACGCTCAATCTAGCTCGCACTCTTTTCAATGATATGGGCAAGATCAGTCATGATTTGATTGAGATCATAATTCTTTGGCGTATAGACAGCGGCAACGCCAGATTGAAGCAATAGTTTTTCATCCGCCGGCGGAATGATGCCGCCAACAACAAGCGGCGCTGTTAGGCCTTCTTCTTTCATCAAGCGGATCACCTCATGCGCAAGGGTAACATGCGATCCAGAAAGAATAGATAGGCCAATGCAATGGACGCCTTCTTTTTTGGCTGTCTCAACAAGCTCTGCCGGGGTAGACCGAATGCCTGCATAGATCACCTCAAATCCAGCGTCTCGCGCCCGCACGGCAATCTGTTCGGCGCCATTGGAATGACCATCTAAACCTGGCTTGCCAACAAGAAATTTGGCGCGACGACCTATCTTCTGCGACACGCGCTCGACTTCGCTGCGCACTGAATCCAGCTGTCCTCCGACCTGACGTGCGGTTGAAGACACACCTGTTGGCGCTCGATATTCGCCAAAAACGCCACGCAGAACGTGACCCCACTCTCCTGTTGTGACGCCTGCCTTGGCCGCGGCGATGGAGGGCTCGACCATATTTTTGCCCTCCTTGGCGGCGCGCGCTAATTCTTCAATTGCAGCTTTTGCCGCCTTGTTGTCTCGCTGCTCTCGCCATGCTTGCAGGCGCGCAATTTGATCGGCTTCAACATGAGCGGGCACGACCATGATCTGACTGTCGCCTGAGGTCAGCGGCGAGGGTTCGCCTTCTTTAAATTTATTGACGCCTACAACAGTTTGCTCGCCGGCTTCGATCGCCTCTAGTCGCGCTGTATTGGATTCAACAAGCCTGGATTTCATATAACCAGTTTCAACAGCGGCAGCCGCACCGCCTAACTCATCAATTTTCTTAAGTTCAGCTTTTGCTTCTTCTTTGAGCGCTGCAACTTTTTTTGCAATCTCCGGCGATCCGTCAAAAATGTCGTCATATTCTAAAAGATCTGTCTCATAGGCCATGATCTGCTGCATACGCAACGACCACTGCTGGTCAAAAGGCCGCGGCAAGCCCAAAGCTTCATTCCATGCGGGCAACTGCACGGCTCTTGCACGCGCATTCTTTGACAGCACAACGGCAAGCATTTCTATTAAAATACGCGTTACGTTATTTTCAGGCTGCTGCTCGGTCAGTCCAAGAGAATTAACCTGAACGCCGTAACGAAAGCGACGGAGCTTGTCATCTTTAACGCCATAACGCTCACGCGTTATTTCTTCCCAGAGTTCGGTGAAGGCGCGCATCTTACAAAGCTCAGTTATGAAACGCATGCCGGCGTTCACAAAGAAAGAAATGCGGCCGACGACTTGGCCAAAATCATCTTCTGACAACTCTCCAGACTTCTTTACATTGTCAAGAATCGCAATCGCTGTCGCTAATGCGTAGGCAAGCTCTTGTGACGGCGTCGCACCAGCTTCCTGAAGATGATACGAACAAACATTCATCGGGTTGAATTTTGGCGCTTCTTTTGTCGTAAACAAAATCAAATCTTGCGTGAGGCGCAGAGACTGTGTTGGCGGAAACACATATGACCCGCGTGAAAGATATTCTTTGATGATATCGTTTTGCGTCGTGCCTTGAAGTTTGACGCGCGGGGCGCCTTGTTCTTCAGCTGTCGCAATATACAAAGCCATCAGCCACACCGCCGTTGCGTTGATGGTCATGGATGTGTTCATGTCGCCAAGCGGAATGCCCTCAAACAGGGTGCGCATGTCGCCCAGATGCGAGACGGGGACACCGACCTTGCCAACTTCTCCACGGGAAAGGATATGGTCGCTGTCATATCCCGTTTGCGTTGGCAGATCGAAAGCGATGGAAAGGCCCGTCTGACCTTTGGCCAAATTGCTTCTGTAAAGACGATTAGAATCCGCAGCGGTCGAATGACCGGCATAAGTGCGAAACATCCAGGGCTTATCACGTCGCGGGGCAGACATATCGTTCATCAGGCGCGTCCTCCAAGGGCTGCGTAGCATATGACCCTGTTTTGACAAGGCGCCAGAAGCTGAAAGCCATGGGCTTGGTTTAAAGCTGAGATCCCTGTCAAAACCGAGCATGTTGTCAGTTCATAGGAAAAGCCTGCCAAGTCATAGAAATTTTGGGGCTATTCGCACTGCCGCAGGCCGTATTATAAGCTGCGGCCGAATTTTTAAGGCGCCGCAACAGTTCCGGAGCCGAGGAGCACACCTTGACCGACAAAAAAGACCTCTATGAAATGGGCGAGATCCCACCTCTGGGCCATGTTCCCAAAAACATGTATGCATGGGTGGTTCGGAAAGAACGGCATGGGCCGCCAGAATCGGCCATGCAGCTTGAGGTTGTGCCGACATGGGAGCTTGATAGCCATGATGTGCTCGTGCTCGTGATGGCTGCAGGCGTCAATTATAATGGCGTTTGGGCTGCGCTGGGCGAGCCGATCTCTGTGCTCGACGCGCATAAGCAACCCTATCACATCGCTGGATCAGACGCCTCGGGCGTGGTGTGGGCGGTGGGCTCGAAAGTCAAACGCTGGAAAGTCGGTGATGAAGTTATCATCCACTGCAACCAGGATGACGGCGACGACGAGGAATGTAATGGCGGCGACCCAATGTTTTCGCCCTCTCAGCGGATTTGGGGCTATGAGACCCCAGATGGTTCTTTCGCGCAGTTCTGCCGGGCGCAGGATCGTCAGCTCATGCCACGCCCCAAGCATCTTTCCTGGGAAGAGTCAGCTTGCTACACGCTCACGCTCGCAACGGCCTATCGCATGCTGTTTGGTCATGAGCCGCATCAGCTTAAACCAGGTCACAACGTGCTCATTTGGGGCGCATCAGGCGGTTTAGGCGTGTTTGGCGTGCAATTATGCGCTGCCGCTGGCGCAAACGCTATTGGCGTCATTTCCGACGAGACCAAGCGGGACTATGTCATGTCGCTTGGCGCAAAAGGCGTCATCAATCGCAAAGAATTTAACTGCTGGGGTCAACTGCCAAAAGTAAATTCTCCTGAATTCACCGAATGGACAAAGGAAGCCCGCAAATTCGGCAAGGCGATTTGGGATATTACCGGCAAAAAGGATGTCGATATTGTTTTCGAGCATCCTGGAGAATCTACCTTCCCTGTCTCTGCGCTGGTTGCCAAGCGCGGCGGCATGGTTGTATTTTGCGCCGGCACGACGGGATTTAATCTTACGTTTGATGCCCGTTATGTCTGGATGCGGCAAAAACGCATTCAAGGCTCTCATTTCGCGCATCTCAAGCAAGCCTCTGCCGCTAATCAATTCGTGATCGATCGCCGGATTGATCCCTGCATGTCAGAAGTCTTCGCATGGGAGAAAATTCCCTATGCGCACACCAAAATGTGGAAGAATGAACATGCTCCCGGCAATATGGCTGTCTTGGTCAATGCGCTCGAACCTGGCCTACACACCATCGAGGACGTGATTGAGGCTGGGAAAAGGAATTAAATCGACGGCCCCAACTGACATTGTGACTGGCGTGCTGAAAACGCAGACTATCAGGGCGCTGACGCCCTGACAGTCTGGAACGGCGTTACTGAGCTCTGAAACAGACCTATTTTGTCGCCTTGCGAAAACATTGACGGCATGAAGCCAACCATGCCATTTCTTGAAACAATCAAGCTTTTATGCGGGGAGAAAACATGACCGCAGCTATCGCGATTAAAACTGAGCCTGCTAATTGGACTACTGACGCTAGGGAGGCTTTTGACGCTGTCGAAAAGCTTTATCAAGAGGCCCTTGCCAGCCTACGCACCCGTCAATCGCGTGACGGTAAGATCGCCAATGATCTTTTTGAAGCTGATCAACATGCTGCGCATGGGCTGGCCTGGTTTGCAACCTATGTGCAGGGGCTTCGCGAACTTATCGCCTATTCTGAGAGACTTCAGGACGAGGGCGCTTATGGCGAAACCGAGGAGCTATTAAACCAGATTGGGTTTGCAGAACTGCTTGCGCAGATCTTTGGCGGTATTCCAATGAGCCAGGGCGAGATGGTTCGCCTGACCGATTTTGGTCTTTCTGCGCAACAGATCTCTTCGCGTCGTCCAGCAAGCGTCGACCGCCTGATCCTTACAGGCAATAATGCCCATAATCGCGCCCGCCTTGCTGAATTGATTGATCATCACGCCGCGGCGGAGACAATTGGCGCCACCGGTCTGGATGAAACGCTGGAAGCGATCCGCAGTGAAATGCGTAAATTCGCAGCAGCCCATGTCATGCCTTACGCACAGGAATGGCATGCCAAAAATGAATATATTCCCCTTGAGGTGATTGCCGGTCTGGCTGAGCTGGGCGTGTTTGGCCTGACCATTCCGGAGCAATATGGCGGCTCGGGCATGGGCAAGATCGCCATGTGCGTTGTCTCTGAAGAGCTTTCACGCGCCTATATTGGCGTCGGCTCCTTGGGAACCCGATCTGAGATTGCCGGAGAGTTAATTTTACTGGGCGGCACTGAAGAACAGAAACAAAAATATCTGCCCGGAATAGCGAGCGGCGAAATCCTGCCAACCGCTGTATTCACGGAACCCAATAATGGCTCTGATTTGGCAGGCCTGCGCACACGCGCAACGCGCGAGGGCGACCTTTATAAGGTGGTGGGTAATAAAACTTGGATCACCCATCCCGTTCGCGCCGATATTATGACGCTTCTTGTGCGCACCAACCCTAATGAGAAGGGATATAAAGGTCTTTCCATGCTGATTGCGGAAAAGCCGCGCGGCACGGATCAAAACCCATTCCCAGCAGTCGGCATGACAGGCGGCGAAATTGAAGTGCTCGGCTATCGGGGTATGAAGGAGTTTGAAATCGGTTTCGATAATTTTGAAGTTCCTGCCGCCAATCTGCTCGGCGGAGAGGAAGGCAAGGGCTTCAAACAACTCATGGAAACCTTTGAATCTGCGCGTATACAGACGGCGGCGCGCGCCCTAGGGGTTGCTCAATGCGCCCTAGATCTGGCGCTGCGCTACGCCAAGGAGCGGGTTCAATTCGGCAAACCGCTTTTTTCCTTCCCAAGGGTTTTTAATAAAATCGTCTCTATGGCGGTGGAAATCCATATTGCGCGCCAAATTACTTATTTTGCGGCCCGCGAAAAGGATGAAGGCAAGCGCTGCGATCTAGAGGCGGGCATGTCTAAGCTGCTGGGCGCACGCGTCGCCTGGGCAGCTGCAGATAATGCCTTGCAGATCCACGGCGGTAATGGCTTTGCCCTAGAATATCCTGTTTCTAGGGTATTGTGTGACGCCCGCATCTTGAATATTTTTGAAGGCGCGGCGGAAATTCAGGCGCAGGTGATCGCACGCCGTCTTTTAGATGGTTAAAGATTAGTTCTAGACCTTTGCCATGCTCATTTTAACCAGCCCGCCCCTCGGCGGGCTGGTTTTTTGCTTAAATGTTGCGCAAAAAAATAATCAATTCATTTAAAAACAGTTACTTAGAAATATTGTTGTCGCCTGCGACAACTTATCTCTGGTAAAAATTTTGCAATGCACAATATCTTTATTATTGCGTCGCACAATGAGTCGGCTTGCCGACGATTATGACGCGATATCCTTCATTGGAGGCCATCATGGAGACGATACGGAACTGGTTTCAGGACTGGTCGGATGCCTGCGAATACGCAAATGAATGTGCGCCTGACCTTTCATTTCTCATACCCACTGAGCCCTTTATATCTTTGTTCGCGATCACAGCCGCATGTTTTGCATGTTGGGCCTTAACGGAATCGCGGATCAGAATTTTTGAACGCGCGAGAGCAGCTTCAAGGGTGCCCAAGGTTAACTCATCCGCACTCAAGACACTGCTGCTGAGAATGAAAAGCTCTTTTTGGACAGAGAAAAATCTAGCCGCCTGAGAATGCCTGCTTCTTAAAACAACGGCGGTCATCGTGCGCATGGCGACAAATCGCCCTCTTGTCCTACCTGGCGGACCGCCTCACATTTGAGAACGAAAAATGTGAGGAGGAGGACAAGATGGGCGCAACTGCAGTTCATAATGGCGCGTGGGTATTCGTTGGCGATGGCAGACATGCCCTGTTTTTTGTTAACCACGGCGACGCAGAGCTCCTTGATTTGCGGGTGATTGAAGCCCGCACGGATCACAATCCGCCTACGCATTTACAAGGCTCAGACGCTCCAGGACGAAGCTTCGCATCCAGGGGTGGCGTTCGCAGCGCGCTCGACAACACTGACTGGCACAATATTGAAGAAGAGCGTTTTGCGCATGCAATGGCGGACAAGATCAATAAGGCTGCAGAGACCAATGCATTTTCCGAAATTATTATTGTTGCGCCGCCCCGTACATTAGGTGAAATCCGCAAAGATTTATCGGTAAAAGCAAAAAGCAAAATTACGGGCGAGATCCACAAGGACCTAACCCGTCATCCGCTTGCAGATATTGAAAAAGCCCTCGCTCTGAAAGCCTCGAGCGTCGTCGCCGTCAATCCTTGATAAGAGTCCAGCAAAAACTATGTGGCTGTTGACTGACATAATATCGACGTAACTTTATTGGAAGCCTTAACCTACGGCAGGCTGTAGAGCTTGCCATTTTGGTTTTTGTCTTTTTGTTTTATGTGACAACGTGAGTGTAATTTGCGTCCTTTGCGCCCTCTTCTTTATATCTTCTGCATCTTCCTTAGCGCATGCGCTGGACGTCCGCATGGCGTCCTCCTCGCAACACACGAAAAAACTGACGGCGCTAGTCTTGTTGATATGCTTGTTATCACGACTCGTACGCCAGATCAGACGCAACCGGGCATCATGTTCTCCGGTGAACGCGCAGGATATGTATCCTTCGCCAATATCGTTGTCTCGGTTCCCCCAGACTCCAATCGGGTGATTGGCGAAGTGCAGTGGCCTGCACAACATACGCCAAATCCTGCTTATGAATTTTCGACTGTTGAAGCAAAGATACTAACGCAGACCCAAGCGCTTACAGAGTTTGACCAGCGTATTCGTAAAACGCCCAAACGACAAGTTCTGCTATTTGTTCATGGCTTCAATACAAAGTTTGAAGAAGCCGTTTATCGCTTTGCACAAATTTCGCATGACTCAAACGCAAATATTGTTCCCGTGCTCTTTACCTGGCCTTCACGCGGTAATCTGTTGCAATATGGCTATGATCATGAGAGCGCGAGTTTTTCACGAGACGCGCTTGAAAATACGTTACAAGCTCTCGCGCGCGATCGAAACGTCGACGAAATCTCTATCCTTGCCCATTCAATGGGAAATTGGGTCACACTCGAAGCCTTGCGACAAATGTCAATTCGCAACCGTGGCCTGCCGAATAAAATTAAAAACATCATGCTCGCTGCCCCGGATGTTGATTTTGATGTTTTCCGTCGACAAATTGCTACGATTGGGGCGAAACCTTCGCTCTTTACGCTTTTTGTTTCGCGCGATGATGAAGCGCTGGCAGTATCGCGCCAGGTCTGGGGAAATAAACCAAGACTTGGCGCTGTTGACGCAACAGCTGAGCCTTACCAGGAAGTCTTAGACAAGGATCGCGTGCAAATTGTCGACCTTACTCAGGTGTCATCTGCGGATCGCCTAGGCCACTCAAAATTTGCTCAGGCGCCAGATGTTGTTCGCGCCATTGGCGCGCGTCTAGCAAACGGCCAGACATTGAATGATGGACAAGCTGGCGTTGGGCAAAAACTAGGTCTTGCCGCCGCAGGCGCTGTCTCAACAGTCGGCGCCGCAGCTGGCGTCGCCGTTGCTGCGCCTTTTGCGATTGTTGATCCGCGCACGCGTGAAAATATGAGCGATCATATTGGCTCAATCGGCGATCAGCTGAACCAGCAATAGATCGATCATCCATCGCCACTGATCAATGCAAGAAACCAAACCATGACGCTTTCAGTCAAAAAAAATTGCCCACTAGCCGTCAGTCGAGATATTTTCTGTGCAACAGGGCTGGTGTTGTTAGCGGCGATGCTCGGTAATTACGTCACCATTCCAAATATTCCCAGCTGGTACGCGCATCTATCCCCCCCGCCGCTAACGCCGCCTAATTGGCTCTTTGGTCCCGTATGGACATTCCTCTACGCATTAATGGCCTATGCATTCTTTCGTATTTTACGCCTTCAGACCACAAAGACAGAACGCCTAAGCGCCATTGCCGTCTTCGTGCTGCAACTCATTCTTAATGCCTCATGGTCCTTTGCTTTCTTTGGAGCCCATAATCCATTGGCAGGAATTTTTGTGATTTTGCCGATGGAGGCGCTGATCCTTGTTGCTATATTTTTATTTCGAAAGCTCGATCCTGTTGCCGGTTATTGTCTCGTTCCCTATGCCGCATGGGTTGCGTTTGCAACCTATCTCAATATAGGTTTTTGGATATTGAACGCTTGAAGCGCTTACTAAAAAGGCGCTCGTTTTGCACGCGCAACATAAGCGTCTGCATCTTGCGTCAACAAGAATCTTTCCTTGACTAATTTATCTGCAACAACCCGCATTGTTGCAACAAAATAGGCCCGCGACCCATAGCGCTCAACAAGAGATAGACGCGGATCCTGAGTCAGCTCACGTTCAATCTTATTTTTTGCAAAGGGTAAGACGCCCTCCTTCTCACAGCCCGCAGTTGTTTCGTTAATATGCGCCAGACCGCCATCAAAACCAATAAAAGTTGCAATTGGCAAAGCGTGATCTGGTAACTGAACTCCGCCTTCACTATTGCCATCCTTATTAATCTTGGGCGCCAGTCGCAAATCTTGTGGCGGTTTTGGCAAAGAGGGGATTCTTGGCCAAGTCATATCTCGCGTCACAATGAGATCATCAATCTGCGGAGCGCGCGAGACAGGCGGCATAACCCCTTTAATCCATTCTTCCATAATAACGAGCAATGCGCGGCGCGCTGGCGCTATGTCTTGATCCACGCTGACTGGAAGACACCTCGCCATTAAGTCTGCGCTTGTGACCCCAGCAATATAATATTCTCGATAATTCTTGGCAGACTTTACGACAGGCCGTTGCACGTTCATCCGCCAATAAGCTTCGTCGCCCCAAAAATGAATGATATGTGCGAGGCTACTATTGGCGGCAGCTATCGAAACATCTTGTATTAGTAAGCCGTCAAATAAATTTCTTTCTCGGTAAAAAATTTCGCCAACGCCCCTGTGGCCAACACCAATAGTTGTATGGATTTTTAATTCTTCCTTGAGCTTGACAACAATATCTTTCAAAAAAACTTGGCGTTGCCTCAGGGGAATCTTCAAAAAATCAATCATGGCCACATTGCTGCCGCGCTGATTGATAAATCCCGCAAGATCATTGTCATGCGCATCGAAGATGAAAAGCGTCGGCGTGGTCTTGTTATGTTGCGAAGTAAGAATTTTTACATCGGCAATAAGACTGATCTCGTCACTAATAAGATGAAAGCGCGCGATGCTTTCAGGAGAAAGAGCGCCTATGAGCTCATAAGATAAAATATGAGCCTGAGCGCATAAATTAGTATAAAAGAGAATGATGCTGATCAGACAAGCAGTCTTGAATATTCTTAACAAAAGACAGCCTTAAAGTTTTGCGATGAAATGCGCAAAAGTCAGCAAGCCCTCTGGCCAAGGACCGTGGCCACTTTCTATATTGAGATGACCGGCGGCCCCGGCGTCAACAAACTTGGCGCCCAAATCGAGCGCCAAGTCACGTGTGTATTGATGATCCGCATAAGGATCATCACGACTGCCGACAAGAATTGTCGGAAAGACAAGCGGCTGACGCGGCGCTGGTAAAAAATCACAATTGATCGTTGGTATTTCGCGCATCACAGTTTCAGAAGGCGGTGCGACAAGAAAGGCGCCAGCAATTTTATCACTCACACTTTGCGCAGCATGCAAGGCAGCAATGACCCCAAGAGAATGAGCAATCAACACCACAGGTCGTGAGCTATCCAATATGGCGAGTTTAATTGAGCTTTCCCACGCAAGCCGACTTGGTTGCTGCCAATCGTCTTGAAAAACGCGTCTTGCTGTAGATAGTTTTTCTTGCCACCGACTCTGCCAGTGCTCTGGCCCAGAATTATTCAATCCTGGAATAATCAAAATATCCGCATCAACGGCGCGCATTAAGTCGTATGGCTCACAAAAGCGCCGGCTAAGGCGTCAGTGATCAACTTGCGCGTTTCAGGCACGCCGTAAAGGGCGATAAAAGATCCAAATCGCGGGCCGCGTTTTTCTCCCAAGAGCACTTCATACAGCATGTTAAAAAAATCATTAGAGACTCCAGGTCGCTCAACAGTCGCGCCTTTAGCCGATAAATCTTGATAACGCGGTACAGCCCGCGCAACATCATAAAGTGACGACTGAATATCTTCCGCAGATGCATCGGGAGATATGGCGGCAAGCGCTGCGTCAATTTTTTGCAACACCTTGCGCTCGACATCATCTGCAGCACGGTACGTTTTAGCTGGACGAACGAAATCACGAAAATAGGCTACGGCATAACCAACAAGCCGATCTAATCTGGGATGCGTTTGCGCAGATATGTTTGGAGCATAGCGTCGTAAAAAACCCCACAACACAGTAGGATCTTCTGCGTTTGCAACCGTCGCAAGATTAAGCAACATGCCAAAGGAAATGCTTGTTGCTTTGCTGTCAACGCCATGAATTAAAACTTCAGATTTTGGCGGACCACCCGTATGTATATGCCAAACTGGATTACCAAGGCGTTGTTTCCAATCTTGGCGATCATAGGCGTCAAGAAAAGTTAGATAGTCATCCACCGCGCGGGGAATGACATCAAAATATAATCTTTTTGCCGCCGTTGGTTTTTGAAACATAAAATGTGAGAGACTTTCTGGGCTGGCATAGGTTAGCCATTCTTCAATTGTTAGCCCATTACCCTTTGACTTCGAAATCTTTTGTCCCTTTTCATCAAGGAATAATTCATAATTAAAGCCCTCGGGGGGGGCGCCACCGAGTGCGCGCACGATAGCCGATGATACCTTTACCGAGTCGATGAGGTCCTTGCCCGCCATTTCATAGTCAACGCCGAGGGCATACCAGCGCATGGCCCAATCTGGTTTCCACTGCAACTTACAATGACCGCCCGTAACGGGCGTGGTGAAGGTTTCGCCTGTCTCTGGATCACGCCAATCTATTGTTCCTGCTTTCGCGTCATAGCCGTTCAGGGCCACCTGCATGACGACGCGCGTGCGCGGATGGATGGGGAGAAAGGGAGAGTAGGTCGCCGCGCGTTCTTCACGAAAAGTCGGCAACATGATCTTCATAATCGCGTCATAATGCGCCAGCATGTGTTTTAACGCGTCGTCGAACCGACCAGACTGATAATACTGCGTCGAAGAGGCAAATTCATAATCAAAGCCATAAGCGTCAAGAAAGGCGCGAAGCCTGGCGTTGTTATGGGCGCCAAAACTCTCATGCGTTCCAAATGGATCTGGCACCTCGGTCAGAGGCTTGCCGAGATGCGCCGCGATGAGCTCCTTATTGGGAATATTATCTGGAACCTTCCGCAAGCCATCCATATCATCCGAAAAGGCCAGTAGGCGGGTTTTGATCCGTCCTTGCGTCAAGATCTCAAAGGCATGACGCACCATACTAGTGCGCGCGACCTCGCCAAATGTGCCAATATGCGGCAATCCTGACGGTCCATAGCCCGTTTCAAATAATACAGAGCTTTGTCCGCCGCGGGCCTCATAGCGCGCGACCAGCTTACGCGCTTCTTCAAACGGCCAAGCCGATGAAACTTGAGCCGCCTCAACCAACTCAACAGGCAGATTTTGAACGGATGTCATGATTTTTTTAATCGATTATCAATTGGTTGGCGGAAAATTTAACGCACAGTAGGTAACGCTGCCCAGAGCGTCAATCCGTTCAGTGGAGTATCGCCACAAAACAAAAAACGAAGGTGCGATGACGCCCTTCGTTTTTTATCGATCCCTGATAAATTTTTCCCGCTGCAGACTTGCCGTCGCAAGCAGATTAATTCTCGCAGGAAACGCTTCGCTGATAACGGGTCTTACCCTTGGCGTCTGTCATGGGGGTCAGCACCAACATGCAATCCTCATCACTTTCGTCATAGGCGCGACTTACGCGAATGGCTTGTCCTGGAGCCAGAGGGCGCAACGCCCCATCATTGAGGCTGACTTGCGCTTTGACTGGAGCGGCGCGTTCCTTAAGGCCTGTCGGCGCAGAAGGCGCGGCAGCAACGGCTGCGACAAGGCATGTCGCCACTGTCGCTCCGAGAACGATGCGGGTAGTGCGTCCAGCGAATGAGAAGTCACGAGTATCGGCCATAAAACCCTCCTGAGGGATCGATGGATCCTTTTCCCCACGCTTTGCGTATGGATGGATCGCTCATTTGCTCGGATAACGCGGCTTAAGAGGATTAGTTGCATCAGTGGAGGAAAAAATTTACCAAAATCGTAAGATCTTCTCCGCGCGCAAGGAGCATGGCGCTGATCAGCCGCCTGTCATACTCATGTGACGACTGGCGACAGAGGGGGGGCTTGTCCGATCAATCACAAAATCATGCCCCTTGGGCTTGCGCGCAATGGCCGCGTCGAGGGCGGCATGAAGGGCGGCGTCTTCAGAGCTTTCTCGTAGCGGTTTTCTCAAATCAGCGGCGTCTTCTTGTCCCAAACACATATAAAGCGTGCCTGTGCACGTTACCCGCACCCGATTGCAGCTTTCGCAAAAATTATGCGTCATCGGCGTAATGAACCCGACGCGGCCGCCTGTTTCCGCGACGCGCATATAACGCGCCGGTCCACCCGTTCGGTAATCTGTTGCGTGTAGCGTGAAGCGCTGCGCGATATTTTCCTGAACGGCGGACATCGGCAAATATTGGTCAATACGCTGAAATGCGCCAAGTTCGCCAAGCGGCATGACTTCAATAAATGTGATGTCAAATCCGTGGTCATGGGCAAATTGAAGGAGCGGAAGAAATTCTTCTTCATTGACGCCCTTAAGAGCGACAACGTTTAATTTTATCCTCAATCCAGCTGCATGAGCGGCATGAATGCCTGCCATTACCTGGTTAAAATCGCCATTTCGCGTCAATTGACGGAACACATCCTGCTTCAGCGTATCAAGAGAGATATTGATGCGTCTTACACCACAATCGACCAGCTCATGCGCGAAACGCGCAAGCTGAGAACCGTTTGTCGTAAGCGTTAATTCTTCTAATGCGCCTGCGTGCAGATGAAGATGAAGCTTATGGAAGAGACGCATCACATTATGACGCATCAAAGGCTCCCCGCCCGTAATCCGAAGGCGCTTCGTACCCCTTGAAATAAAGGCGACGCATAAGCGCTCAAGCTCTTCTAGAGTTAAAAGATCACGTCGCGGCAAAAAGGTCATATGTTCGGACATGCAATAGACACAACGGAAATCGCATCGATCTGTTACAGAGACCCGGACATAGGAAATTGACCTGCCATAAGGATCAATCAGCGGAGCCGGCGCTGCGACCTTTCGCGGCTCAACGAGCGCATCCATCACTATCTTCCCCCAAAGCCTGGTTCAAAGCCGGCTTTCTGGCCTTTATCTGATCGTTTATATATTTCTCCATGTGGCGCGCGGAAAGAGCTAAATATCATTGCCTGCGCATTCATAGTTCAGAACTCTTTGGGAGAACGCGGGTGCAAGAAGCATGGCCAATAGAAATTCGATTGCTGGATCAGGGCCAGAGTTTGAAAATTATTTACGATGATCACGCTGCTTTTCAGCTCAGCGCAGAGCTTTTGCGCATTCGCAGCCCAAGTGCTGAAGTACAGGGCCACTCGCCAGCGGAGCGGAAAACTGTCGGCGGCAAGCGTCTGATCAAAATTCTAACGGCGTCACAAGTTGGAAACTATGCTGTGCGGCTTGACTTTGATGATGGGCATCGCACAGGCATCTATACATGGAGTTACTTGCGTCAGCTGGGCGAAACGCAGCAGCAAAGCTTTGCAGACTATCTTCTCGAGCTCACCGCCAAAGGGCTTAATCGCGATCAGCCTGGAGAAAGATGAACCCAGTTAGCCTGCTGCGAACTGGGTTTTTTCATGCGTCTCGCTTTAACGCGTAACCACAACACGCGTGCCGACATGAACGCGATTATAAAGATCAATGACATCGTCATTGGTCATGCGAATACATCCCGAGGAGACGGCCTGGCCTATTGTTTCTGGCTCATTGGAGCCATGGATCCGGTAGAGTGTTCCCGAAAGATACATCGCTCTCGCCCCAAGAGGATTGTCGACGCCGCCTTCCATGTGGCGGGGCAAATCAGGACGACGCTTCAGCATTTGGGCTGGCGGCGTCCAATCTGGCCATTCCCGTTTGCTTGAAATGAAACGGGTCCCCGCCCACTCAAATCCTGGACGACCAACGCCGACGCCGTAACGAACGGCCTGGCCATTGCCAAGCACATAATAAAGGCGACGTTCGTTTGTTGAGATGACAACCGTGCCTGGAGCGTATTTTGCGTCGAAGTCGACCGTTTCTCTCGGTGTCGCAACGGCCTGTGGACGTCCATCCTGACTTGAGGTCGACGTAATAGAGTCCAAGCCGCCAAAAAGATCAGAGAAGGGATCGGTTGATTGCGATTGCGCTTTCTGGGAGCTTGAACGCGCAAACGCCGGCATTGTCAGAAGACTGACAGCGCCGATGGCGCAAAGAAACGCAATAAAAAATCGGCGCATATTTTTCCCCTAATTCGACATGCCAGAAAAAACACATCAGCTCTTGTCAGGCGCGCAGCATTAATCTTTCTGACGCCTCTTTGCAATCGAACCTGCTGCTGTGGATGCGGCTTTTCTTATCATCCTGAAAAAAGATCAAACGTCGAAGTCTCATAGCTCAACTTTGTGAACATCATGATCCTGAGGTCATTGAGATATGACAATAGGCCCAATCCAACCAAGGCAAAAACGCTTGGACATCTGACGTCTCAACAGTAGATCCGCACCAGATACGAAACCCCGGGGGCGCAAAACGATAGGCCCCAAAATCATAACCAGCGCCTTCCTTCTCAATCATGGCAATCATCTTTGTCGCGAGATTTGCGCGAGCGGATTCTGATTTCGCAAAACATTCATCTGAAAAAATAAGACAAACGCCAGTGTTTGCGCGCGTTGCTGGGTCTTTTGCCAGAAAATCAATCCAGGGCGTTTTGTCGACCCATGTCGCAACAGCATCAGCGCTTGCGTCAGCGCGCGCCGCTAATGCGTCTATACCGCCAATAGATGCAGCCCATCTTAAAGCGTCGAGATAATCTTCTACAACAAGAAGGGACGGTGTGTTGATGGTTTCGCCATTAAAAAGACCCTCATTGATCTGACCATCATGAGCGATCCGAAAGAGTTTTGGGACAGGCCAAGCCGGTCGATGTTGCTTAAGGCGCTTAATCGCGCGCGGCGATAAAATTATCATGCCGTAACCGGCTTCGCCGCCAATAACTTTTTGCCAGCTAAAGGTTGTGACATCGAGTTTGGAGAAATCAAACGGCTGAGCAAAAATTGCCGATGTTGCGTCACAAATGGTCAGACCCGCCCGCGCTTCAGGGATGAAGTGAGAATGAGGCAAACGAACGCCAGAGGTTGTCCCATTCCAGACGAAAACAAAATCATGATCAAAATCGATCTGGGACAGATCTGGCAGAGAGCCGTAAGGGGCGGTGAAGCTGCGCACGTCAGGAAGCCGCAATTCCTCTGTAATATCTTTCAACCAATCAAATGAGAAGCGCTCCCAAGCCGCAACGTCAACCGAACGCGGGCCGAGCAAAGACCAAAGCGCTGTTTCGATTGCGCCCGTATCAGAGCCAGGCGTAATGGCCACACGATAGTCATCTGGCACGTTTAAAAGACTGCGGGTTAAGGCGATCGCCTGCGCGAGCTTTTGTTGTGCCTGGCGCGATCGATGCGATCGTCCCAATGTTGCATTGCCCAAATGCGCGCAGGACCACCCTGGTCGCTTGGCGCAGGGGCCGGAAGAAAAACGCGGATTATTTGGCTTGATGAGAGGCTTGGCGCACGTCATCCTCTATTCTTTAGCAGCTTCTTGCGGCGTGCGCGCCGTTATCGCCAACGCGTGAATGCGGTTGGCAAGCTCATCTGCAAGGAGGCCATTAATTAGTCGATGCCGATCAACGCGACTTTTCCTCTCGAAGGCGGCGCTCACGACCTCAACCCGAAAATGTGTTTCACCCTCAGGACGCTCATGACCGTGACCCGCGTGAAGATCAGACTCATCAATGACTTGCAACGATAACGGCGACAACGCTGTAGTGAGCTTATGAATGATATTGGCGCTGACCTTGGTTTTACCGGCTTGCGTCATGATGCCTTCTCCTCGATCTTTTTAAGAGTTGGTATGAAATATACTAGGCTATAGTGCTTGCGGCTTGGCGTTTGCCTATCATAATGGATGATCATGAATCTCAATTCGCCACTTTTTGATAAAATCCGCACCAAACCCAAGCGCAACTCCCAGGAGGAAAAGCGCGAGGTGAAAATACGCTGCAACGCGCCTGGCTGCTCAGCTGAGGGAACCTTTCGAGCCCCGATGGGGCGCTTGCGCGAGGGGCAATATCTTTGTTTTTGCCTTGATCATGTCAGAGAATATAACGCGACTTACAATTACTTTAATGGAATGAATGACACGGACGTCGCGAGCTATGTCAAAGACGCGACGGTTGGTCATCGTCCAACCTGGACGATGGGTACGAAACGTGGGCAAAAGGGCTTTCGTGAAGAAGGACGCGCAACAGAAGATCCCCTTGGGCTCACACGCAATAGAGGGCCGCGGTCAAAACCTGAGGCGCGTAAGCCAAGTTACTCAAGCGTAACAATCCGCGCCTTTCATGCGCTTCACCTAGATGAAACTGCTGATGCGGAAGCGATACGCGCACGCTACAAGGAATTGGTGAAGCGTCATCATCCTGACGCCAATGGCGGCGATCGTTCCAGAGAAGAAAAATTGCGGGAAATTATCCACGCCTATAAAACGCTTAGGGCCGCTCGTCTGGCCTGAGCTCCTTTTCTGCCAGGAGCCCGCGCTCTTCTGAACTTTGACTAAAGCAGCAAGCCGGCGTGCGATTTGCACAATCGCCTTGTCGAACGGAGAATGAATTTTGGTCGCAACAGGAAATGGCGATGCGAGTCTTGAGGGACTCCCTGATATTAAAGTCTCAGCTCGAAAGCTCTTTGGCATCGATACGGACATGGAGGTCCCAGCCTTCTCGCAGCGCAAAGAGCATGTGCCGGATCTCGATCCCGACTACCTCTTTGACCGCCAGACCACACTTGCCATTCTTGCGGGATTTGCCCGCAACCGCAGAGTCATGGTCACAGGCTATCATGGCACGGGCAAATCGACCCATATTGAACAAGTTGCAGCCAGATTAAATTGGCCGTGTATACGCGTCAATCTTGATAGCCATGTGTCCAGAATTGACCTCGTTGGCAAGGATGCAATCGTTTTAAAAGACGGCAAGCAGGTGACGGAATTCCGTGACGGTATTCTTCCCTGGGCGCTTCAGCACAATGTTGCGCTTTGTTTTGATGAATATGACGCAGGGCGACCCGATGTCATGTTCGTTATTCAACGGGTGTTGGAAGTCTCTGGCCGCCTGACCTTGCTTGACCAAAATCGCGTTATCCGGCCCCATCCAGCCTTTCGTCTTTTCGCTACGGCTAATACGGTCGGCTTAGGCGACACCTCTGGCCTCTATCATGGCACGCAACAAATTAACCAGGGTCAGATGGACCGCTGGTCGATTGTGACGACGCTAAATTATTTGCCGCATGACGCCGAAACAGAGATTGTGATCGCCAAGGTGAAATCTTATGCAGCTACGAAGGAAGGACGCGAGGCGGCCAATAAAATGGTGCGCGTAGCCGATCTGACAAGAAACGCTTTTATGGCTGGCGATCTATCGACCGTCATGAGCCCGCGCACTGTTATCACCTGGGCTGAAAACGCCGAAATCTTTGGTGACATTGGATTTGCTTTTCGTCTGACTTTTCTCAACAAATGTGATGAATTAGAGCGCCCGCTTGTTGCAGAATTTTATCAGCGCTGTTTTGGCAAGGACCTGCCAGAGAGCGCTGTCAATGTGGTGATGACGTAGCCTGCAACAAGATTTTATAATCTTAATTGCTTTACACAGACTGAGCCACCGCCTAACTTCCGCGCGAATCCTTTGCGGGCCAAGCGTCCGTGTTTTTGAAAGAGCGACGAAACATGCGCGCTGAACCGCTTGCGCTTAAGGAACAGATCGAGCAGTCCATGGGACTGCTGAGGAGGCATCTTTGACGTCGAGACCGCGACCCGCCGTCTTGCAGAACTCAATGTCAAAGCAGAAGATCCTGATTTTTGGAATGACGCCGAGGCCGCACAAAAACTGATGCGCGAGCGCACCCAGTTGGAAGAACAGCTTGCCGCCTTAACCCAACTTGATCGCGAACTCGACGATGCGCTTACTCTTGTTGAATTGGGTGAGGCTGAAGACGACGCCGCAACTGAAAAAGAAGGCGTAGAGGCTCTCAAAAGCCTTTTGAAGGAAGCCCAACGCAGACAGATCGAAGCGCTCTTTAGCGGCGAAGCTGACGGTAATGACACCTTCATCGAGATTCATTCTGGCGCAGGCGGCACCGAAAGCCAGGATTGGGCGCGGATGTTGTTTCGTATGTATGCCCGCTGGGGCGAACGCAAAAAATTCAAAGTTGAAATTATCGAAGAGACTGCTGGAGAAGAAGCAGGCATCAAATCTGGCACGCTACTGGTGAAAGGCCATAATGCCCACGGTTGGTCAAAAACTGAATCCGGCGTTCATCGGCTGGTGCGAATTTCACCCTTCGACTCCAACGCGCGGCGACACACCAGCTTTGCCTCCGTCTGGGTCTATCCCGTTGTCGATGATCGCATTGAAGTCGATATAAATGAAGCTGATTGTCGAATTGACACCTATCGTTCTTCAGGCGCGGGCGGCCAGCACGTCAACACTACGGATTCGGCGATCCGCATTACTCATCTGCCCACAGGCATCGTCGTCGCCTGTCAGGCTGAGCGCTCCCAGCATAAAAACAGGGCAACAGCCTGGAATATGCTGCGCGCAAGACTCTATGAGCTTGAACTCGAAAAGCGAGAGGCTGAAGCCAATAAGGCGGCGGCGAGTAAAACGGACATCGGCTGGGGCCATCAAATCCGAAGCTATGTGCTCCAACCCTATCAACTCGTTAAGGATTTACGGACCGGCTTTACCTCCGGCACGCCGGCTGACGTTCTTGACGGCGACCTGGACGACTTTATGCAGGCCTCACTGGCGCAACGCATCTATGGCGGTGGGCCTGAAAGCGTCGATGACGTTGAATAATTTTTGAGTTTGGCCTGCGGCGGCCGGGTTAGGCGATCGACCAGTCCTCTACTGTTAATCCTGGTATATCCGAAAAAATATCTGGCGTCAGCGTGATAAGCCGCGCACCAAGCTCAAGCGCCTGCGCTGCGACCATACGATCCAGCACTCTGCGCCGTTTTGGCGTCAGTTGAGGAACAAGCGCGCCATAGGACTGGGCTGAGGCAAGATCGAAGGGCAATATATCGAGGTTTTGGCGCAATAAATCGAGGTTTTTCATTAGCCGCGCATCATCTTGCGCCGCAGCAAGAAGTTCGCTCCATACAATAGCCGACAGTGCTGCCGTGCCTGTCTCTAACCGCGCCAATTTATTCAGTGTTAGGCGCTCGCCACAGGCCACGGCAAAAGTAACAGAGGCGTCGAGCAAAAATGCGCGCATCTTAATCGCCCGACTTATTTACATGAAGACGCGGCGCCTTTACCTCTGATCTTTCAACCATCTTTGGCGTTGGCTGGGCGCCAAGGCCAGCGGCTAACTCTTTCATTGACAAACGTATTGGCCGGATTGTCAAACTATCGCCTTTGCGCGAAACAACAACCTCCATGCCTTCATCAAAGGCAATATCGCGCGGCAATCGAACCGCAAGACTATTGCCTGATTTGAAAATTTTTGTTGGCGGCATCTGAGGAATATGACGAAGCGCGAACAAACAGTCAATACTTGTATCTACTGGATATATTCCGATTCAAGCCATGTGTTTGCGGCGCATTTGAATTTTGGGCCCAAAAAACCACAGTTAACTAGCCTTGGCAGATGACTGGCTTATAAAAATTCAAAATTTTGTCTTTCTAAACCCATCGGCGTCTTGAATCTGGGCGTCTCAAGCTTTTAAGTAGGTTTATGTTAAGAATCCTCGCGCGCTTTATTGGTTTGCTGCTGCTTGCCGGCGGCTTCATTGCTATGATCGTCGATGGCACCCGCTCCATTGCCGGCGGCGAACTCGCCATCACGACCCTCAGGCGGGGAGCAATTGAGCTCTTCCCGACGCTTTATGAAAATTTTCAAAATAGCGTTATGCAAAAATCGGCATTCCTCTGGGACCCGATCCTCACAACTTTAATGATTTTTCCGGTCAGCCTGACCTTTGGCCTGCTTGGGGCCGCCTTGATTGTCTTTGGCGCCAAACGCGAAACGCAAATGCGCTATTGGCGGCAATAGGAAGCGCCTTATTTAAGATCCTATGTCGCTTTTTAAAAATTTTATGCCCTTCCATCCTCAAAACGCCGCTCAAGACCATGGACAGACAGTGGTTCACGGCAGACATCATGCGGTCAACGGCAATCTGCTCGATCCACCCTTTCCGGTTGGATCTGAAGAAATCATCCTGGGCTTGGGGTGTTTCTGGGGTGCAGAGCGTAAATTCTGGCAATGTCCCCAAGGCATCTATGTGACCTGCGTTGGATATGCGGGCGGCCTGACCCGTCATCCAACATACCAAGACGTCTGCACAGGTCGCAGCGGTCATGCGGAGGTTGTCAGGGTTGTTTATTTTCCCGATAGCCTCAATCTAGAGCAATTGTTAAAATTATTTTGGGAAAGCCATGATCCGACCCAGGGCAATCGTCAGGGCAATGATGTTGGCGCTCAATATCGTTCCGTTATTTTTACCACGACGCCAGACCAGCAGAAGATCGCTGAAACTTCTCGCGCCGCCTATCAACGAGAACTCACTAAAGCAGGCTTTGGCGCAATCACCACGGAAATCGCGCCTGCTCCGGTCTTTTACTATGCTGAAGATTATCACCAACAATATCTTGCCAAGAACCCAAATGGATATTGCGGCTTAGGCGGCACTGGCGTGAGCTGTCTTTTTGATCACGCCAATTAACTATTTCTCCTGCGCGCTTAAAACCTTTTGGCATGCAGGCGGCAGCTTGGACATCGTCATCGGCGGCCATGATTTTCCTGATTTTCTTGGACGCAACATCTCGTCGCTAAACCATCCCGCCAGAGAAGCGTCACAGCCGTCTCCAGATGGCGTTGGATCCTGATCGCGACAGCTCGATCCATGCGGGCAAAATAATCGAATATGAAAATGATAGTTATGCCCCCACATTGGGCGTACTTTACGCATCCAGCTTTCACCAGCTGCTTCCCGGCATAAGGCGCGCTTGATGGCTGCGTTAACAAAGATACGCTGAACCTTCGGCTCCATCGCAGCAGAACGGATCACTGCCATGTGTCCCTTCGTCCAAACATCGGGTCGAACATCAAGGAGATCTTCACGCACAACATCGGTCGAAGGCATTTCTTCGCGATCTTCGCGTGTTAACTCATGATCAGGCATCGGCCTTAACCATATATCTGCATCCAGCCCAATCTGATGCGAGGCGTGTCCCGTGAGCATGGGTCCTCCGCGGGGTTGCGAAATATCGCCGATTAAAAGCCCCGGCCAACCAGACGCTTGCGCGGCTTTAGGTGCAAATTTTTTCAAAAATTCAATAAGCTGTGGGTGACCCCAATTACGATTGCGCGATAAACGCATCACCTGCCAATTGGGCCCATTGATTGGCAGCTGTTCTCCACCCGCCAAGCAGCCATGAGAATAAAAACCAATTGGATCAGGATCTAGTATTGCGGACTCACGCGCACGACCAAACAACTCGCGTGCGGGCGTGCTTGGATCTGATGGATGGGCAAGCGGCGGCAAAGGTTTTGGATCAAGCGTGCCCTTATCCTGCGCAGCAGCTTGTATGGTTAAGTTGAACATAAAAATTATCGTTAATAATTGTTTAATGCACGCTGTCATTTACTCATCCATGTCCCGCGCAGTCCCTTATTGCTCGTTATCACGTCAACCTTAATCATTTAATTACGTTGTCAGGCGATACTCAATGCAAGATGACAGAGCACAATGTTAAGCGTTGGAGAGCGATATGCGTTTGAAGTTGTTTGCCGTCGCCGTTTTGGCGTTTCTTGCCCCAATTGGCGCCGCCAAAGCCGCTGCCCAAATTCATGTTGATCTCTCTACACAACGCATGCATGTCACATCGTCACAAGGCAGTTATAGCTGGCCGGTCTCAACAGCGCGCGCAGGATATTCCACGCCACGCGGCTCATTTACGCCAACTGGCATGCAGCGCATGCATTACTCACGCAAATATCATAATTCGCCCATGCCGCACTCAATCTTCTTTCGAGGCGGCTACGCGATCCACGGCTCTAACGCAACGGGCGCACTTGGACGTCCCGCTTCGCACGGCTGCGTGAGACTGTCGCCTGCAAACGCCGCGCGCCTCTACCAGATCGTGCAAAATGAAGGCGGCAATATTTCAATCACCGGCGCATCGCCAACAAGCGGCGCGCGCGTCGTTAAAGAACACATAAGTCACGCCCGCCATTACGCCGCTAAACCATCGCCGACGCGACATCTTGCCAGTCGTCCGCCTCACCATGCGCAAGGTCATGCCCTGGCCTATGCGCCATCGCGTCCTGTTCAGGATCAGGAACATGATACTGTTCGCGCCTGGCAAGCCGATCCCTTTGCCGACTTTTCATTCTAAGTCGGTATTCTTTCCAACAGGCCAGCCTATCATCTTCCCAGAAGGCGCAAGCATATCACTCATGCGTGCTTCTAATACATCATAAAGAGTGGATGTTTTGGCTTAAAGGAACTGATACTTTGAGAACGCGTTTCGATCGTCGCGATTTTCTGCTGGGCGCTGGAAGCCTTTCCTTGGCCTCAAATGCGGTTGCAGAACCCGCTGTGAATGAGACGCCCGATGAACTTCAAGTGCGCGTTGAGAATAATTCGGTTCCAGAACTATGTGCTGAAAAGGATAATATAGAACTCGATTTCATCTCCCCGCGTCTGCGACATATGCAGATACAGGCCGTTCATCCTTCTTACATCAATACAATCGTTTCTGATCGCTGGGCGCCAGACTGGTCGAGCTGCGATCTGTCGCATGATCCAAAATTCTTTGCCCAGGCGCGTCGCCGAACCTTTTGGGAAACGCCAGAATTCTGGATGACAGGCTACACCTTTCCATCCTTCTGGCGTCCCAATGACGTATCCATCAGAGTTGGCGATACTGTCGAAAAAGGTTTCCACCTCATCCAGCTTTGGATGTGGCATCGCGAGCGTGCAGAAGAAATTATGGTTTTTTATCCACCAGATGGCTATTGGCGTATCAGACCTTTGCCATTTGAGGATATGCGCTGGACAGCTTATGGCTCCTCTTTTCTCGTAGGCCCTGTCGAGACGCAGGAACGTCCCATTGTCGCCTTTGAAGAAATTATTTTTGAACCTGACACACGCAGTTTTATCCTAAAATTTAAGCGCGGCGGCCAAGCGCGCGTCGTGATCAAGAACATTGATCAAGATCGTCTGACGCTTGACGTCGGCTTTAGCGACGCCATGCCGGGGGGGCGACCCTTCGCCGCACTGCGGTCAATGTATGCGATGCAGACAATGAGTGACGCTGCGATCGTGGCTTGGCGCAGCAAGCGCGGCAAAGGCTGGGAAGAAGCGCCCGTGATCCGCTTTCCTGGCGCCAGTGCAACAGAGGTTTGGGTGGGTCGACACTTGCCCTCACGTCATAATCTCTCAGCGCCAGATATGGTGTTTAGTAAATTCGAAGGCGAAGCGGCAAAGGAACGATGAGTCTGACGCCGCGCTGGCAACCGCTTGATATCGCCCGCGGCCTTGCGGTTGTCGCCATGGTTCTTTTCCATACACTCTGGGACCTTGCGCATTTTGGGTATATTTCTCAGTCCATTCCTTGGTCGGCGCCAGTCAAGACCCTGGGCCATGCCATCGCTTTTACCTTTCTTTTTATCGCCGGCGTTTCTTTAACCTTATCTCATCGAGACAAGATCGATTGGCGTGGCTTTATGCGTCGCTTAATCATGGTTGTCAGCGCCGCCGCTATGGTAAGCATCGGCACCTATGTCGCCTTTCCAACGGCTTATGTTTTTTTTGGCATACTTCATTGCATTGCACTCGCGAGCATTCTCGCGCTGCCGCTATTGATTGCGCCTTGGCAGGTCTCTCTTTTTGTCGGCAGTTGTTTTTTTATCTTGCCGATATTTTTTTCATCTTCCGCGCTTAACGCCGACCATTGGCAATGGCTTGGCCTATCCACCTCCGAGCCCATGACACAAGACTGGCGGCCGCTGTTCCCATGGGCCGGAGCCCTTTTTGTCGGCGTCGCCGCTGGCAAACGTTTCGCGCAATGCGCAAAAGATAAAAAAATTGGAACCGGACCAGTGAGCTTTCTTGGTCGTCACAGTCTAATAATTTATTTGCTGCATCAGCCTGTGCTTTTTGCTTTTTTCACGGCGCTGACGGTGCTTCTTCCATAATCCGCGTCTAACAAGCGCACAACAAACCTGCAACATCGCTGATTAAGGGCGCAATGCACGCTTCTCATTGGCTCACAAGAGCCAATGCATTTTTTCTTACATGCCGCCTAAATGTTCTGCGACAGTGAAGATATCCTTATCGCCGCGACCACACATATTCATCACCATCAAATGATCGCGTGATTTTTGCGCTGCGAGCTGGAAAACTTTCGCCAGAGCATGTGACGGCTCAAGCGCAGGGATAATGCCTTCAAGCTTTGAACAGAGCTGAAAGGCCTCAAGCGCTTCCTTGTCAGTGGCGTTGAGATAGGTCACCCGACCCGTTTCATGCAGCCAGGAATGTTCTGGTCCAATACCCGGATAATCGAGACCTGCGGATATCGAATGGCCTTCGAGGATTTGACCATCATCATCCATAAGCAAATATGTGCGATTGCCATGAAGAACGCCCGGCTTGCCGCCTGTCAATGACGCAGCATGACCATTGGGCACATCAACGCCATGGCCTGCCGCTTCTACCCCGTAAATTTCGACGCCTGGATCATCAAGGAACGGATGAAATAGCCCAATCGCATTCGAGCCGCCGCCTATGCAGGCGATGAGGGAGTCAGGCAAACGTCCCTCCAACTCCTGCATCTGAACACGCGTTTCATTACCAATGATGGACTGAAAATCTCTGACCATCGCCGGATAGGGATGCGGGCCAGCCGCAGTGCCGATGCAGTAAAATGTATCAGCGACATTTGTTACCCAGTCGCGCAACGCTTCATTCATCGCATCTTTGAGTGTTCGCGCGCCGCTCTCCACAGGTCTAACCTCGGCGCCAAGCATCTTCATCCGAAAAACGTTCGGCTTTTGTCTTTCAACATCAACAGCGCCCATATAGACAATACATTGCAGGCCAAAACGCGCGCAGGCGGTGGCTGTCGCAACGCCATGCTGTCCCGCTCCAGTTTCAGCAATAATCCGCTTCTTGCCCATGCGCCGTGCGAGCAGAATCTGACCAAGAACATTATTTATTTTATGCGCGCCAGTGTGATTAAGCTCATCCCGCTTAAAATAAACCTTCGCACCCTTATCCATGCTTGCGCGCGCACGAACATATTCCGTGATGCGCTCAGCGAAATAAAGCGGCGAGGGCCGACCAACATAGTGTTTGTGCAACCCTTCTAATTCATGATGAAACTCGGGATCATCCTTTGCCTGCGCATAAGCTTGCTCAAGATCCAAAACAAGCGGCATCAAGGTTTCAGCGACAAAGCGTCCCCCAAAAATGCCAAAACGGCCATTATCATCTGGCCCAGCGCGGTAAGAATTAGGAAGCGGTTTATTCAAAGTATCAATGTCCTTGTGTAGAGCGCGCGATTAAACGCCAGGATCTAGACTTCTTTTAAACCGTTACGGGCGATGATGAAAGCGCACGCACAGCAGAAACAAAGCGGCGGATTTTTTCACACTCTTTCACCCCACGCGCCGACTCAACGCCAGAAGACACATCAACGGCAGGCGCGCCTGTCTGCGTCACGGCGCGGGCGACATTGTCGCAATCAAGACCGCCGGACAACATCCAAGGTTGTGGAGGGAGATCATGCAGGACCCGCCAATCAAATGAAACGCCAGCCCCGCCAGGAACCGTCGCGTCCGGCGCAGGCTTCGCATCAAAAAGAAGAATATCTGCAGCTTGCCGATAAACGCGCGCGGCTAGAATATCCGCCGCAGTCTTAACGCCAACTGCTTTTATAATTGGCAGATGGAAACGCTTTCGGATGTCCATGACGCGGGCGGGCGTTTCGTGACCATGTAGTTGCAAAATATCTGGCGCGAGCGCGGCGATAATCGCCGCTAACATTTCGTCATCCGAATCAACGACAAGCGCAACTTTTTTGATGCGCCCTTGTGCGCAACGGTTCAGCAGACGGGCTGTCTCCAAGTCAAGGTGGCGCGGGCTTTTTTCAAAAAACACAAAGCCAGCGAGATCTGCTCCAGCCGTAATTGTCGTCTCCAACGTCTCGGCTGTCGACAGACCGCATATTTTTACAAGAACTTCTTTGTTCGTCATCCGCGATTATAGACATCCTCAAAACGAACGATATCGTCTTCGCCTAAATAGGATCCCGTTTGCACCTCAATCAGCTCAAGGTCTATTTTTCCAGGATTCGTTAAGCGATGCTTGCAGCCTATCGGCAGATAGATTGATTCATTTTCATGAACAAGATGGGTCTCATCATCGCGACCAACCTCTGCTGTGCCGCGCACGACAATCCAATGCTCGGCGCGATGAAAATGTTTCTGCAAAGACAATCGTTCTCCGGGCTTCACAACAATTCTTTTAACTTGATACCGTTGACCGCCATCAATGGATTGATAATAGCCCCAGGGTCGAAAAATGCGCTTGTGTTCGCCAGCCTCACGACGATTTTCTGTTTTCAGCTGATCAACAAGCTGTTTAACCTGATCGCCATGCTCCTGACTGAGCACTAGAACTGCGTCTTGTGTCGTGACAACGATGATGTCGCTCACGCCAACAACAGTCGTCAGTGTTTCATCTGAGCGCACATGAACATTTTGTGCGTTCATAACGACCGCATTTCCACGAATTGAATTACCAAATTCATCGCGCTCTGAAAGTTCCCAGACCGCTCGCCAGGTGCCGACATCGGACCATCCAATATCGGCTGGAATAAGCGCCGCTTTCTCCGTCTTTTCCATAACCGCATAGTCAATTGATTTCTTCGGCGCCTCTGCGAAGGCTTGCGCATTCAACACGAGAAAGCCAAGATCCTTTTCAGCGCCGTCAATCGCCGCTTCTGCCGCTTGAGCAATTTCAGGTTCATATTGCGCAATCTCTGCTTGCATGACATCGGCGCGAAAAATGAAATTTCCACTGTTCCAGAAATACCCAGCATCTATGTATTTTTGCGCCGTTTCTCGATCTGGCTTCTCAACAAATGAATCAAGTTTGAGAACGTCGCTTCCAGCTCTAAGACGCGCGCCAGGGCGCAAATAACCATATCCGGTTGCTGGTTGGTCAGGCTTAATGCCTAAGGTGACGATATAGCCTTCGGCTGCAGCTTCTCCCGCCTTCTTACACAATTCAACAAGACCGACGCGGTCGCGCACAACATGGTCTGCGGCAAGCACAACAACGATCGTGTCTGGCGCGCGCCGCGCCGCAATTCCTGCAGCAACGGCGACAGCCGGGCCAGAGTCGCGTCGTGATGGCTCAAGAACAACATCAGCCTCCGCATCGATCTCCCGCAGCTGATCGGCGAGCAAGAAACGGTAATCCTTGTTTGAGATAATCAATGGTTTTTCAAACACTGGATCTGACAGCATTTGCATCGTCGTCTGAAACGTCGAGCGCTCGCCAACAAGCGGAATAAATTGTTTTGGCAGCGTTTCCCGCGACTCCGGCCACACGCGCGTCCCTGAACCGCCGCACATAATCACGGGCTGGATTTTTCTCATTCAACGTCCTCTTTCAAATCTCGCAAGGCAGCGCTCTTCAAGCGCCAGAACCCGATGATGCGCGCGCATAAGATTTTCTAACGTCCGACGACGACAGCCTGTTTCAAGCGAGGGTTATCGACA
>Ga0208618_1000074_pt1 | contig 43617 bp, 66 predicted proteins | sample CryBogCBE18Jul08_FD_184585 | JGI IMG/M metagenome (GOLD analysis project Ga0208618, IMG submission 184585) | Freshwater microbial communities from Crystal Bog, Wisconsin, USA - CBE18Jul08 (SPAdes) | ecosystem: Environmental > Aquatic > Freshwater > Lake | place: Crystal Bog, Wisconsin, USA...
GTAATTCTGTACTGGTTCATATAGCTTTATTTAATTTTGTTCAATCGTTAATCTTTCTTTGTAAGCATCCAGGCAGGCAATCTGTAATAATCTACTTACCTCTTTAGGATTGCTTAACAACATCCATCCTGCAGAACCACCATCTTTACGGGTTGGCATGTAAAACCATGTGCTTAGGATGGTAACTTGTTTCATTCCGTATTTCACCTCTCCTATTATTGTTGCTTCTACTACCATTGTTTTTTCTCCCACTACATACTGAGGAGGAATGTTGTAGATTATTCTCATTTGCTTTACATTCTGCATTTCTGTAATCGTTTAAACTGTTTTCAAATTCAATCCATGCTGCATCATTATCTATAATGCTAATAGCAGCCTCGACTAATATGTCAAATGGATTAGGCTGTTGCATTTAATAGTTCTTTTCTTTTTTCTATTTTGCCCGTTAAGAACTTTAATAGAGAATCAGCAAAATCTATTTTAGCACCCTTACCATTAAAGTACTTTGATACTGTAGCGATGTCGCAATTCAATTCTGAACAAGCATCTCGTCTATCCTGAGCAGTTACTAATGGAGCAATCTCTTTTAGTCTTTCACTGTAAGCTTTTAATATATCTTCCTTACTCATTATGATTTATTATTTAATTTTATTATCTTTGTTTTACAATGACAATGCAAATAAATACAAACTTTTTCAAACAACCAAAACTTTTACAAATATTTTTAAAAATATTTTTTAATACTATTATTTAAAGTATGGAAAACATAGAGTTAATAAGGGTTGTACAAGATTTATTTGATAAAAAAATAATTTTTACAAACAAGGATATTTCCGACAAGACTGGATATGACAAATCAACTATATCCCCATATTTGAACGGAAAAGTAAAAGCGTCACGTAAGTTTATAAACGCCTTTGAAATGGCTTTTAATGTCAAAGTATTTTCTAGTTTGGGAATTACGGAACAAAATACAAACTTTCACAAACTACTTTTAGAAAAGAAGCTATCTGAAAATCCAAATTCCGTTATTTATACAGATTCGGACTTTTCAGCAGGAAATTCTATTGAGTTTTTCGATGACAACCAAATGATACAATCTGCTTACACAATGGATATTCCAGAATTTAAAGGAACTGTTGCGTTTAGAGCTTATGGGGATAGCATGGAACCGTCAATTAAAAGTGGGAGCATTGTATTTGCTACTAAAATAGAGGACTGGATTAGCCACCTGGAGTATGGGCAAGTCTATGGAATTGTTTGTAATGATAACCGCCGTTATCTAAAGTACATTAGGCGAAGTAAGAAAGAATCGACACACTTTTTATTGAAGTCAGAAAATGAGTTTTACGATGATTTCGAGTTGCCGAAGGATAAAATTAAAAACATCTGGCTTATACATGGATGGTTAAACAAAAGAACTTAAATACATTTACAATATAAATTTATAATTATGAAACAGTTATTAACTATTGTTTTTCTGTTATTGTTTACCACATCTTATTCTCAGGTAACAGTTAATAAACTTCCTAAACAAACGCTTATCGGTTCTAGTTGGGGACTAATACCTAATGTTCATTTATACCAAAACCTATTTGATAATGGCGATACGACTTATTCTTTAGTTTATGGCGATGAGCAATATAAGTCTATACCAGTAGTTAATACAATAACATTTATTGGTGGTACCAAATGTTTAGACGATTGCTACAGCATTTTAAATTCATTAATTGATTCTACGAAGGGAACTGAAATATCTTTCAACCTAAGCGAAAATAGGATTACAGCTTATGTAGTGCCCACTTTATATGGTCATGTATTAAATCTTACTATTACTGACATTATTGGCACTAAAGGTAAATGCACATTAAACAGAAAATCAATTAAAAAGCTATTTAACAAACAAGATAACTAATACTCAATGCCCCAAGCTGTAGCCTATTGCCGATTATCTGACGCTAATGAACGTTCAGGATCTATAGCCAACCAAAAGAGAAAGGTTATAGAATACTGCGAAAGATACGGACTGGAGCTTTTACAGACTTTTGTGGATGATGGCAAAAGCGGATGGACCTTTGATAGACCAGGATTTAAAGAACTGGAGGACTTCTGTAAAAAGAATAAGGCTATTCAATACCTTATAATTCCTCACTTTGATAGGTTTAGCCGTGCCGATCCTATAGATGCCATGGTTAAGGAAAGGTATTTCCGTGATAAACTGAATGTAAAAGTATTACAGGTAAGCGAACCTCCCGAAACCGATGTACTTAACCCAACTTACCAGATAATAAGATTCATGCAGGCTTTCGTGGCCAATGAGGAACGAAACAGAATAATTGACAGAACTATATCAGGTATGCGTCACAGCCTTATGAATGGCAGATACTGCAGCAAAGCACCATTTGGATATCTGAATAGCCATGATGAGAATAACAAGCCTATAATAGTAATTGATAAAGACAAAGTAGATATTGTTAAGACTATCTTCAGAGATTATATTGCGGGTGTACCGGTGGAAGAAATACGCTCAAAGGTTAAAAAGCAAGGGTTTAACCAGCAAGGCCGTTCCTCTATTCAACGTATTGTAACTAATCCGCTTTATGCTGGCCTTATCAGAGTCCCGGCATATAAACACCAACCTGAAGCAATTGTAAAGGGAATTCACGAACCTATAGTATCTGAAAGTGATTACTGGTCCTGCATTGATATCGGCAAACCTCATAAGTTTCATCAGACTGAGGATGTGCCATTGAAAGGAGTGCTGCACTGTGAATGTGGTAAACTGTTTACAGCTGCTCCATCGAAAGGAAAGTTGGGTAAATACTACTGGTACTATTTCTGTAATACGCATAGAAAAGGGAATTACTCTGCTATTAAAATTCACACTTCATTCGTTCAGCTGCTGCAGGCGCTATCTTTTACAAAGGAGGAAGCCGATTTGCTTAAAGTTAAATTCATTGAAGGGATGGAGAAATTTAAGCAAGAAAAAGGCAAAGCTTTAATGACTATCGGACTAAAGATCAATAAAGTTGAAAGTCAGATAACCCAGATAGAAACAAAATATTTACTAAATAACGTATCTGAGGAGACTTATAAAAAGGTTATCCAGGAAAAGAGAATTGAATTGTCGCATCTGAGTAATGAAAGAGTAAAGTATGAAGCTGATAATACAGTGCTGAATCAGCGAATGGAAAAGATATTGTCTGTTATTACCGATATCGCATTTATGTGGGAGCGAATGCCACTGGATTTAAAGCAGAAGTTTATTAAAGTGGTGTTCGGTCAAAATCTTCAGTATACAGGCGGGACTTACCGAACTCAATATTTGCACCCTGCTTTTCTTCCGAAAGCCTTGATTTTAAAAGAAAAAGGGCTGCTGACATTGTCAACAACCCTTTTAAATTCAGAGGTATTACTACCGAGTGCCCCATCGTTCACAGCAGCCGAACCCTCGATATTAGATTTAACAGACCTTTATAGCATTTTTGGTGAGTTGGTGGCGTAAAAAAAGCGTAAGTAGCGACCTTACGCTTTAACGACAATGAAATCAAAAAACATTTGTCCTAAATGTGGCTCACAAAAATAATGTATTCTTACATTTAAAATGTTTTCTGCAGTTTTAAGCATACCAACACTACAGAAACGTCGGATAATTACGGACAAGAAGCCGCTGCAGCGCTTAATAGTCATACTACTACTTCCATGGTTGCTAAGGTTTACGACCTCAACAACTGGAAACGAACACACGAAAGTTTGAAAGATGTAGGCGGGAGTTTTGTTTAATACATACCAAGTCCTATACCTAGCAATTAAGGTAGTTTAATCAATAGCGATTAACTCGGTAAATAACAGCATCCACATACCTAATGGATAGAAAACTTTTTTTGCTTTCGCTTTGCTATGGACTGAGTTGTTGACTTGTAAAACATTGCTCAGATTTTTTGTTTTCTATATTCCCCTTCTTATCACCTATAAGAAGGAAGCTGTTTATACCTCCGATTATTTACGAATTGCACGTGGGATTAATGAGAATGTAAACCCGTTTTCTAATTATGTAATAGTGGGAATAAAAAAGCCCCAAAGGTGATGCACTTTGAGGCAAATTTGAAAAGGTGTGAACTTTTAAAACTCACCCGAATACGTATGCATCACTATACCTAATCGGATAACTAAGGCAAAGATAATACTAATTTATTTAGTATGCTAATTTTATTAGTAATTTATTTTTTCAGACTTTGCAAGTATTGATTTTACTGGGAAATATTGAACAGAGGGAAATTGATTTCTGTCTGTTACTTATACCCGTACTTGACCAAAATATTTATCAAAGGCTCAATATGTTTTTCTGGTAATGCCCTCCCCCTTATGAATTGCGTAAGTGTTCGGGTTGGTAGTTTTGCTTCTTGCTCCAGAATCGTCAATTTTAGCGCTGGTCTTTCTGTGAACCATTGGCGAAGTAATTTCTCATTCATACTAATTCTTATCTAATTGTGAACTTACAAAATTTCTGTACCAATCGCCGCATTCTCTCAATAGCTGCTCTTCTTGCACACCTTCTAAAATATACAATTGCGCTGGCACTGTCTGCCTTACCCATATTAAAGCTAAAGGATTTGTGCAGGTGATATATAATTCATTAGTAGCAGGGTCGGGGGTCGGCAAGAATTTTGGATACTTAGGTACTGATATTTTATTGGGGATTGCCATATATTTGCTTTTTAATTTTCTTTTTTGAAAGTTAATTTGATAAGGCGGGAGTGATTACCCGCCTTTATTGTTAGTTATTCTGCGATTTCTGTTAATTCAATTCTGTAATCGAAACCTCTACCGCCTGCCTCTAAGTTCATTTCTGCATCTGTCCAAGTCTGAGGAATATTTAAAGAATCGCACACATCTAAGAAGTAACTGTATGCTTCTTTATGATTTGTAAACTTTCTGTTCTTTGAAGATTTGTCAATTGCAGAATTACCCATTTTAGAAACTGTAACTGCGAATGTTTGATTTGTACTTTTCATTTTCTTTTTTTTGTGAGTGATTAGCTCCGATTATTAATTTGATACTGCAAATATATACCTTTGTTACATATTTGTAACAATTAATGTGTTAAAGTTTTCTAAATAAAAAAGGCAGCTATAGAATTAGCCGCCGATGTATATAGTATTAGTACGTCCTTATTCTGTTATCCAGTCATAAAACTGCTTTACGTTCAACATGTACTGATCTGCAGCTTTCCCCGAACCATTATAGTGCTTAATCGCTCCCCACACATCATCTGTTTTGCCAATCTTTAAATTCAATTCCATTATAACTCGCTCTATACAATGGTCTATTGATTTCCATTGCTGTTCTTCAAAGAAAACTCTATCTTCTTTAATTGCCTGTATGTCGTACTGGAATATGCCATAAGCTTTATACAGCCAATTTCTAGGACTCCACCCTTTCATTGTCCTGTAAACATTTCCTGCAGCAACTAATTGAGATGCTAATGTTGGATAGTCCTTTTCAAATACTGCCAAGTTTTGCGGCCAAACATTTCTAACTGTGTCGGGTTGGTCTCCAGTTGGATCTGATACACATGCAGCAAGAATCTCATCAGGAGAATGTTTATCAATCCACATTATCCAATCTCCTGCGCTTTCCTGGCAAGCAATAGCAATTAAATGATCTGCAGTAAATTTAGAATCTTGTGTTGCTTCTTTTAGCTTATCTCCGAAATGCTTTTCCATCCAGTTGGCAGCTAAGAGAGTCTGCTGTTTTGTTAATGGTAAATCCATATGATTAAACTATTTTATATTTAATATTCTCGTCAGCTTTAAACAATATAAATACTCCAGCTTTTTCTTTGCCGGCAACAATTAAGCTGCCGTCTTCTCTTGTGTTATTTACAGTAAGTTGCTGTCCTTTTCTAGCATAAAGATTAGAACCCGATTTAGTTTTTACACCCGCTATATCTTGAAGGATTAGGACTTTCATTAAAATGGAAGTTTAAGTTTTGGGTAATACTGCAGAATATGGGCTTTCAACATTTCCAAATTAATAGCATATTTGGTAAAATCTGTATTAGTTGTAAACTCATTTGGTGCTAACCAGGACTCAACTTTATTATCGTAAGTTATCACCTTCCAATAGAAGTCTGGTTGCAGTACTTTGCCCATGGTACTATCGCTATATAAGCAACCAGTATAAACATAAATACTGTCATGCGTAGGAGCTAAAGTTTTGAGAACGTACATCTCCAGTTTTTCCCAAGGATGCTCATTAAAGAAAGGATACTGAGGTGCAGTATTTGTGTAGTACATACTTTCTTTGGCAGCTTCTAAATCAAAGTTGAAAGCCGTAAATGGTGAAAGATGTCCTTTATCACGACCGTGTAAGCGGTCAAAGTTCTTATTGAATGCTTTATACTCGTTATCATTTGCAACCTGATAGCGGGCATCTATTAACGGGTCCTGATGGAAAGATGCTGTTGTTTTCCTATCTATTTTTACTGTAGATGTTGCATGAACTGTTGTCTGAATATACCAGCTTATTAATGGACTTTTTAAAACAGTGTCATACTCTAAGGTATAATACTTATGATGAACAGTAATTGTGTGTTGTGCGAATACACAACTAACTAAGGCAATGCTCATTGTGAGCAGGAGTAATACTTTTTTCATATTGTTTTATTTTAGTGAATTTTTTCTTCAAAATATTTTGGTAATTCATTTAGAGCGTAGTCTACCACCGCTAAAGCTGATACTATTATTATTCCAATAAGTAAGACCATAATTTATAATTTACAGTTTTGTTATATTAATAGAAGCTGGCATCTCTCAGAACTAATCCTGTAAGGCGCTCGCAAATACCTAACCAAAGAAACTTTAGTAACACTGTCTTTCTTTTGCACTAATTATACTGTCAATAAGTACCGTTAGCATGTTATTTAATTTATTAGTTATCATTTATTTATCACTCTGACAATTACTACATAAAAATGTAATCATTACCAGCTTCTTATAATACTTTCATCAATTTTTCTACAATCCTTAGCCAAAGAAGTGTTTAAGCTTTTATTGCTTGATTTAATTCTTATTTGCGCTATTGCTATTATAAATGCGTAAGGATTACCAAGTAAACTATTCCTTTTGCATCTATCCATAAAATACAGATAACATTCCGCTTTAACACTATCCCATCCTCTCATTGTTATCTCGGAATCAATCTTATTCCAAAGAGCTTTTAAAACCTTATCATTTTTAGTAAGGTAGTACTTTTTTAAGTCCTCATCTTTAGCTTTCAAATACGCCTCTTTAGGATCAAGCTCTATTTTATTTCTGCCTTTACCTAATGGGCAATTTTTACGATTAACTTTTAAGTTAAGTGCAAAAATTACATTAGACACCCAAACGAGATTATCGGCAGAACAATTAAGAGGGTTATCATCTTTAAATATTATTCTTGAATAACCGTGAGGATTAGATACATATTTTGTAGCTACCATTGTAGCGAGTCCGTAACCTTTTACAATTGCCTGCTGCCTCCCAGTCTTAGACTGTTTAATTCTTATAGTAGCTCCTTTTACTCTGCCATGTTTATCAATAGAAAAATTTTCAGCTTTTAACTGTTCACGGTACTTGTTAACTATACCCAAAGCATCTTTATATTGTTGTTCTGTTATCAATTTAAGATTGTTCCTTTTTTCTTCTCCATCCTGCAAGCAGAGCAAATACGCCCGTAGCTTCAGGATTGAAGTATAAATAAATCTTTGCTGATATGTAAACAATAATACCTACCAACACGGCTAATCCTATCCAATCTAATAAACCGAATCCTGACTTCTTAACTATATCTTTAACGGCTACTTGCTTAACTAAGTGTGTGCTGTCTGAAGTATGAATAGTATTAACCTTAGTAACTGCTGAATCGCTTGTTTTGTGCTGCTCAGTTGTCTTACTGTCCTTTATCTTTATGGACTTTATCGGAGTATTGGAAGTAACGGTATAACCGCCCTCTTTATTTGGTTGTATGGTTACAGAATTACCATCGCTGTTACTATTTTTAATAAAACCTTTATCTTTTACGGTATCTCTATAAACCCACTTAGGTGTCCAAGTAGAACTATCGCCACCGACCAACTCCACATCTATACTGCTGCTGTCACCAGTAGAGCTGCCCTCAGACTTATTTAGGTCAGATGTATTAACACTGGCACTATCCACCTTTTTAACCGTTGCTGAATCAATAGAAGTCTTAGTTATGTGCTTATTGACATTGCACCCACTAAAGATGAATGCCAGTGCTATCATAGCGCAAAACATCAAAGCAACTAATGCTAATATTCTTGCAAACTTCATATTAAGATGTTTTAGTTTCAGTATTGGTGTCTGCTGATGCCGATGGCGCTGGTGTTCTGTTAACCAACGACACTATTTGAGCCACGGTTGCAACCCCGGACATCACAGCAATGAATATCAATGTTGAATGGTACATGTCCAATATCTTGTCCTCGTACTTATATGATGCCCACATAAACACTACTACAGAAGCTATTGCAGCTATTACACTAATAAATCTTTTATGGGAAATATTACCGCCTTCCCCTAGCATTGATTCTATAAACTGTTTCATATAATTATTGTTTTCTGTCTTGTTTATCCTTAAGGATTAATTTAATATCATTTATCCCAGTCTGAAGCTCATCCAGCTTATTCTCCAGCTTGTCCTTCCCTTTCTCTAACACCCCGATTCTATCTTCATGAATTACAAGTGTATCATGGCTCTTTAATGAGTAACCACCAACCCAAATAATTATCGGAATAACTATCAATAAAGCTTCTCCTATTTTAACTCCTCTGTTTAGTGCTCTTTGGTTTATGTTATTGTTTGATGGTGACATTCAGATTAGTTTATAAGGTTCAGAATAGAATTAATTACTAATATGCAAACCATAAACATTCGCTGTTGCTAAAGGCAATAGTCTTAGTGCTGTTGTGTTTGCATATTTTAAAGTGGTTGTGTCGGGTAGATTAAAGCTAACTACCTTAATTACCGAACCGTTAGGAGTTGCCACCCCTTTATAGGTTGCTACTGATTGCACCTTTACAGAATTACCCGTAATCTGAAAACCTTGAACATTAATAACGTTAACGATTACGCCACCTAAAGTAGTGCTATCAACGTTAATTACTAACTGCTTTTGTGGTTGATTACCACCGTAAGTAGGTCTTTGTGCGTTTGCTACTGAAATACTTGCTACTAAAATTGCAATTGCGAAAATTACTTTTTTCATTTTTATTTTTGTTTAAATTGTGAACTATTGAAATGCGGGTATCTGTGTAGGTATTCCGTTGATTGAGACATTTATATATACAGGAGTTGTAAGGGTTGGTGCGCCCGATACGGTTGCGCCTAACAACCAATTAGGGCTTAACGTTCCCGAACCTGCTACTGCATCGGTTGTTTTCATTCCAGCTACATCTACATAGAATGTTTGATTACCACTTGTCTTATCTGCTATGTAGAATTGACCAAGAGAGATTGTCCTTAGTGTTATATTGCCACTGATTTTATCTGCTATATAAAAGTCACCATCACCACCTGTGTATAATGTAGTGTTATCGTTTGATTTATCTTGCATAGATAAGTCACCAAATCCACTTGTAGCAAAAGTAGGAACTCCAGTTGATGGGTCATAACCAAACACACTCCCATCACTAAATATCCCCGCATTACCACTCATAAGGGATAAGTAACCATTAGTATATATGTTTCCAATTGCGTCCCAACCAAAATTACCATCAGAAGTAAATCCGCTACCATCAGTTAAAAATTGGTGTCTATCATTACTAAATGTAGCAGCACCTAATGTGTTTAAATCACCATCACTACTTATAGTTGAACCTCCTGTGAATTGAAAGCCGTTGGCTGCGTTGAAGGCTTGGGTTTGCAAATTGTCGTCCAGATAATATAATGTTCCGTTACCTGACCCTCCACCTATATCGCCAAACCATAAATACCCATTAGTCCTTGCAGCAAACATGCCATTAGGATATGTTGAATTTCGGGCTAATCTTGTTTCTCCGTTCTTACTAATAACCCATGTATTATCTGTAAAGTCACCTATTGTAGTATTTACATTTATACCACCACCACTAAACGTAAACCCATTGTTAGCATTGAAGGTTTGGGTTTGATTAATTAAATCGTAAGTTGTAATGGTTTGTGCAGATTCTAAATCTCCTATATATACATATTGATTTAAACTTCCAAAACCAGCACCATTAGATAAATTTATTGCAGAAAAATCTCCATTGGTATTCCAATTTATATTAGTCCAAGATAATTCACCACTCCCATCATTATTAATCTGCCATGCCCCATTCAAATTACCTATTGCCCCCGAATTATCCCACTGTAGGTTATTATTAGCTAAAAACCCACTCCCATCATTATTAATCTGCCATATACCGTCTGTAAGGTTACCAAATGTGCCGTCATTGTACCATTGAATATTGTTATTAGCCAAAAACCCCGAACCGTTACCATTGAATTGCGCTATTGGTTGTGAGTTGTAATCGTAGCATATAAGCTCTATATCTTCTGCATTATCATTAACGTGTACCTGTGTCCCATTGCCAATTTCAGCCCATGCCCCAACCCATGTATCTGAGCCATAGTTGTGTAAACCACTTGGAACAGTATATCCGAAATAGTTATCAGCATCACTCGCTATCTGACCTACTACGTTTAAATTACCGTTACTTGCATCCCATGAACCATTGGAAGGGTCGCCATTAATAGCTATGCCAAATGTGCCCGCACCTAACGCCCCTCTACCTATTGAAGTATAAGCAAATGTTACAACTGAATCAAAATAGTTATATCGTGAAAAGCCGTTGGATGAGTCGGTGTAAACTATATCTGTAGGTAAAGAACCGCCGCCTATTTTAGCCCAATAACCACCATTACCTTTAGAAAAATACAATGATGTGTCTATTCCGTGTATGCTGCATATAATTGTCGGGTATTTAGCTTTAAAGTTTGTATCTCTTATAGCAGGGATCAGCCCACTATCATTTTTCAAATAACCACCTTCAGCGAATTTAGGTAAAGCAGTTGGTAGCCAAGACGGTTGCTGTGTCTGCCCGTATGTAATTGATGATAATAAAGCAAATAATATTACTAAGATTTTTCGCAATGCTAATATTTTTAGCAAATTTATGTTTTTTCTATACTTCATAAAAATAATTTAGATTAATGCACAATATGTTACTATTACCAATTCGCCATTTCCTAGCGTTTGAGGTATTGTTATTGATGTTGAACCAGTGCCATAACTAACAGTATAATTCATTGTAATACATCCTGAATAATACTCTGGTAATGCGACGCCCTGATAAAAGACCATAACAGATTCATTGATTATATTAGGAACATTATTACCTGAATCGTCTTTTATTACCCATGTAGTAGTAGTATTGCCTATGTCTCCTGATCCTACTATATATTGCTTCTTTTTGGTAAGAGAATATGTCCCACCAGCTAAAGAGATAAGATTACTATCAGCTGTTCCTGCTATCCATCCCCATTTAGTACCATCTGTTAAATATATCTCCAGCCCGACAAACCTTTCTGCAACTATTATGGAGCTTTTAGCTGTTGCAATATCTGCCCATGGCCCTATTCTCCAATCTAATGGTGAGGGTTTTTTGCTTCTTATATTATCATTTAATTGTATCATAACAAAGTCATTAAATCGTTAATAGATATGGTGGCCCAATTTGAGAAATACATTTTATAATTATTTGCAACTGTTCCTCCTGGTACCGTTACCGATTGCACAACTGCATCTCCAAATAAATTAGTGACACCTCCAATTTGTCCTTGATTAAATTGATTAACCGACCATGCAACTTTGGCAGGATTAGCATCCGGGAAAGCAAACATTAAATAGGATGGAGCTGCAGCATCCCAAACTATATTTATCGGCTTTATTGAGCTTTTAGAAACCTCTATAGCTACCCCGCTATTAATATCACTTGCGAAGTCTGCAGCAGTTTTAGGAGTAGAGGATATTTGCCAAAAATAAGAAAGGTCTGATCCTCTATTTTCAATACTTATAACGCCTGTAACTGTCATGCTTACATCATAGGTAGAAAGTTCTCCTACTGTTCTTTTAATAGGTAATGACGTGATTATTGCGTTACCTGAGAATACAATATGAAAGAACCCATCATCTAAAATAAACTGCCATGCTACAAGGTTTTGGGAGTTGTAAAAGTTATATAAGTCAAATGTATTTAGCTTATCGGAGTTAATAACTGTTAATGCATTGATATTTAATGTTGCTCCTCTTTTTCCTGGTATATATTCCTTCCAGTACCCGCTTGTTTTGGATGTTGTGTCTAATAAGTCCTTATCCAGTTGTAGGGTTGCATCTCTACCAGCTGCCAATGCGACTACAACATTACTAGCATTAGTAAATTGGAGTAAAACATCTTCGCCTTTTATTACGTTACTCATTATTTAGAATATAAATAGTTGAAAGTTAATGTTTGATTCATGTCAGATAAATCCTGATCACTATCGGTAATCTCTTCAAACGTTCCTTCAATTTGAGCGTTTGCGTAATCTATTGTAATAGCTCCAGCAATAAATTTCTTAGTAGAAAAGTCATCAAATAGCATATAAGATAAAATGCTATAAAAAGAAGGTGTTGAATTGCTTAAACCGAATAATGTACACTCTATTTTCGCTCTGGTTATTGCTGTACTTTTTTGTTTATCAATAACATTGTATGCAGTAAATGAGCGTTTAAATTTGGCTGCATTAGCATTATACAAAGCTCCTCCAAAAACTAATAATACATTGTCTGATGATTCATTTACTAATGTTCCTGTTACAACAATATCTATTTGATTGTATCCCGACAAATTAGCAGCAGGAATAGGGAATGTAGTATTATTCGATGCTGATCCGGTAACCGTAACAGTTCCGCCAACTAATCCGGTTGGGTCGAATAGTCCAATATTAGGATTGTCTACAAAGAATCTGATTATTTGGGTTCCACTAATAAATTGAACAGATGTTTTAATCCATAAGCCATTATTACGAACCCATTGTGCAGTTCTTTTGGTTAGTTCTGTTTTGCTCCAGGTCATTGCTCCTAAAATTACATTACTTAAACTGTCATCGAAATAAATAGTGTTTTGTAGAAACTTGGATATATTTAAGTTGTTTTCTGTGGATTGGTTGTATTGTGATGTAACAGGTATTGTTCCGCCATTAGAATAATTATAATAATCTATTTTAAAACCCTTATAATGATATTCAATATCAGCATATGGCATTTGAGCTCCCATTTTAATAGATAAATTCATTTTCCCGTCAATAGGCAATGGCTGTGTTCTGTCTACAGTATCAGTTAAATTAATTGTTTGCCATGTCAAATCTGCTACGTAAACCTCTAATGAGTGCGTTAAATAATAAGTACTCCATACACCATCTTCCTTAGCATAATATATAGTTGTTCCATCAGTTAAAGGAGTGTTTATTAAATTAGACCCGTATAATGAAGGGTTAAAGGGTATAGTATATCTTACATTATATGACATCTGTATTTTATCCTTCAAATTCACATAAAATTGTTCAGAAAATAACTCATAAAGAAAATCGCTGGCGCTTGACCCTGTTTGAGACACTCCTTTTACAACTAGATATCTATCTGTTTGTACCCCAGATGAATCAAATTCTAATCTGATAAATAATTCATAAGATGTGCCATGTATTAAATTAACTGCCCAATGTGGTGCGTTATACTCTCTTATTGTAGTTGTCGTAGTTACCCCTGCAACTGTAGTGGTAGTAGTATATTGTCTCAGAAAACTTCCTAATATACTTAAATCGTCATTATGTATTAAATGAGGTATTGTATTGTAATCAAACTGGCTTTTTACATATTGATTAGGCCTTACCAAATACCTCATCTGACTTTGATTGAGATATTTTAATGTTCCGCTATTTCCTACAATAAAGTATTTAGTAATAGAATCAGCTGTAGATGAAGATGTGAAATTGTAATTATATTTTATACCAGTAATATCAAATGGGTAATTTGCTTCTACCCATCTAACAATATTCCATTCACCATTAGCTTGAAATATTGTACACTGCCATGCCTCCATAAGATTTTGCAAAACAGAATAACAATCCATAACTAGTTCACTAGCTAATAATGGAGAATCCGCACTAGCTATATCTACATTGTTTACATTAGTATTATTGTTTAGTAAAAATGTTTTAGCATTTATATATGTCTGGCTGAATGGTTCACTGTCTGAACTAAAGTCTTTATCAGCTTGGTTTACTTCAAATAGATTGACATATATATTTACATTTAATTGTAAACTTGTTTGCGCTAATACATATTTCAATACATCAGTTAAACTAATTACATCATAAATTACCGCTCCATCCTCATCTACAAAATACTTTTGTTTCAATAATCCGAGTTGATCGGTTGCATTTAAAATAACCTCATAAGGATTATATTTAATTTCTTCGCTACAATCATCCTGATTAATATATCCAGTCCAATGAAGTATATTGTTGATATAGAAATCTACTCTCCAGGCTGTATCGTCATTTGATATAAATGTATCTAAAGGAATACTGCCATCTTCATTTATAATGCTTATAACTGCCTCGCTGGCTCTTATAGGGTCGGTTGCGTAGTAATCCCCTGACTGATACTTCAACGTAAACGGTGTAGATGTTCCATTAATAGCAATACTTGAACCTGTGCCATCCTTTTGCAACAATTCCACCCTACAAGATACATCCTGAAGGTTTTTAAAATCAATAGTATATTGTTTGTTGTAAGCCATTAATATTTTCTTTGATTAGCCCTTGCTGCCCTTCCTTGAATAATTTGTAAATCCTGACCACGGATAACAGTCGTTAAACTCTGTGCTCCTCCTGACATGTTAAGGGATTGGATGTGGTTTGTTTGTGCTGGACTTCGTAAGAACGCAGCACCAATAACTGTTGATAATATACCACCCAACGAACTTCCTCCTGCAGCACCCTGATCGCCACCGCCATACCCTAATGCTCCTAATGTTTTTTCTACCGCTAAAGCTGTAGTCATTTTGATAATCATTTCTTCAATCATTTTAATTATTCCATCAATGGAAACTTCTCCATTAGTTAATAAATCTGAAAAGAATTTATCAAATACAGCAGTTAAATCTTTTGCTACATAGTCATCTAATTTTTTTAAGGCATCTTCATAATCTACAGTTTTTTTTGCTGCTTTTTCCTGAGCAACAGCTTGATCTAAAAAGAATTTATACATTGGGTTATTTGCAGCAAGCGCACCAAGGCTTTTAACTTCCTGTTCATATGCTTTCAGCGTAGCTTTGGATTTTTCCAAATCGTTATCCGCATCTCCATAAGTGCTATCATATAAAGCAGATATGCTATGAAGTTGATCCATTAGCTTTGCCTGAATATTGATAAAGTCCTGCGCATCTTTTGAAGGTTTTACCAAAAAACTATCTTCTTTATTTGGTTTAACTTTATCGTATGTATCAGAAATATCTAATGGTTTTGCTTTTTCGCTAGATATATTATTTTGATACTTTACGGTGAACTCCGTTAATTTATTCTTTTCTATTTCCCAACTCAAATCCTTCATGTGCCTAGAAATAGACTGCATTCTTTCATCAGCAGGAGCAAGCCCCAATCTTTCAAGCGTATTCCAAGCGTTTGTGTAAGCTGCTAATCTCGCAGGATCCATGTTCTTGCTAGTCTCTGCTTGAGTGTGATTAGCATCTATCAAAGTATCGTTTAACTTTTTGAAGGCTTCGGCGATTTTATCAATATTCTTTGCGGCTTTATCGTCTTTATAACCAACATCTGCCATTCCCTTATTAGCGTCAACACTTAGCTGGTTAAATGTGCCCATTAAGTTTATAACCTCATCATTTATGGTTCTGTAACCTTTTGCCGCTTCTGCTGTAGATTTCTTTAACCTTTCATAGTGCTCATATTCCCCCTGTAAGCCTTGCCCTATTCCTTGAGATGCATACCTGTTTAAATTCGCCTCTGCAACTGCCTGAGCCTCTTTCGCTTTTGTATATACCTTCACAGCTTCAGATTGCTTAATCATCATTTCAGCTATCCTATCAGCGTATTTTGAGGCAAGAGCTTGATTAATTAATGCTTGTGTATATTTTTCAATCTCAGTAGTTCCTTTGGCAGTTTCAATAGAGGCAAGTGTTAACTTTTCACCATGCTCCCCCATTAATTCGTTTGCTGTTTTTAACGCATTATTTCTTTCGGCTAATGTTCTGGAATGATCCTTAGCAATACTTATCGCTTCTGATAATTTTACATTTTGGGTCATTGCCCCCTCCTTGGCTTTCTCTAGTCCCTTAGTAAACTCCTCTAAAGACTTAGTGTGTTCATCAACAGCCTCTTTGCCGCCGTGATGTCCACGGAAGTATAAAGCTAATGCAGTGCCCGCCGAGAATAAAAGCGTTTGCCATGTCAATAAGCTCCCCCCTATTTGAGTCATTGCAGTTTTCCAACTACCTGTTTCTTCAGCTACCTGAGCTAATTTAGAACCAAGATTAGGCAAAGCATAAGTCAATTCAGATATACCCCTTGTAGTTGAATAAGTAAGAGCATGAGCATCTTTAATTACTCTATTAAACGCTAGTTGTACATTCTTTTGGCTTTCTAGTGATGCTGTTGTCCTTTCAACAACTACTCCTAATTCCTGTTGTACGCTTTCTGCCTTTTGTATTTCATCAGCAGTGGCAGCAATACCCGCTTCATATTCATGCCACATAGCCGTTCCTTCACCTACTCTGTTTTGTGCAGAAACTAGTTTATCAAGTTGTTTATATAAATCATCGATAGAACCCGATGCACTTTGCACCAGCCTTTTAGATTCTTCCAACGCATCATTCAACTCGGAATTATCTCCGCTAATCTGTAAAACTAAACCTTCATCAGCCATCACTTAATTTTTTATGTCGTTCAATAATCGCCATTATCTCATCATCACTCATTGGGGTGCTTTCTTCCTCCGTTAATGGTAGAAATTCATCAATACTAATATCATCGCCTCCCCCTGCTCTATATACCCAATAAGAAATAAACCTAGTTCTTTCCCATTCCTTTCTATTCCTAACAGAAAAGCCTTTGACAAGATTACCAAACTGTTTTTCTGACATGGAATAGAAGTCGAAAACATTTAAGCCAATCTCACCAAAGGCGAATTCCTCAATCTTATCGAAAGTTATTTCTTCACCTTCACTTCTTTTTTTTTATCAGCTTCAGTAGGTAGAACCCTGTTAGCCATAAAGGCATCATGTATGGCTTTAATTTCTTCCAGTTTACCCTGTGTTATTAATTCCTCGGTGTAGTCCATAATATCCTCAAATGGAACGGTTGTAATCTCGTCAACTCCAAAAGATGAAACATAAACATAACCAGATAACCCGGCATAAATAAGGATGGCTGTAAATATTACATTGCCAACCTCTTTGCCTTTTAATGCTGTGTTCTTTTCATGCACGATTTTTATGGCGTGCATGTTAAACTTCAATTTACCAAACTTTGTTTCCATTAGATAATAGTTACACTATTTGCATATAAGAAGTCTGCTTTAAAACCAACTGCTTTGTCGGTCTCAAAAGACTGTTCTACACTCTTAACAGAAACTACACCTGCATAAGAAAAAGCAGAAGGAGCTGATTCATTATCCACTACGCGGATACTAAAGGAAGTATTGCTAACTTGTAAGTTAACCAACTCCTTAAAAGAGCCATGTCCACTGGATGCAGCCGCCTTTTCTGATAACCCTTCACATGATAATGTAGGTGTCATCATACCCTGGATAGCTTCTGTAAACAAACCGCTTTCATCGGTTGTCATGTCGATTGTCTTTGCATCGTTCTTAAAGGTCTTTTTAGTTAAAGACATAAGATGCTTCCAAGTGCTTCCACCATCGATAGAATACTGTACAAACCCTTGCTGACCTGTAAATTTTGCCATTGTATTTAATTTTTAAATTTGCTCTATTTGATGTTTAAATCTGTATAATTTAGTTACATAAACCTTATCCTTTGCATCGAATACCAGTGTATTAGTCGATTCCAAAACAGTTGATAATAAATTCAAACCATTTGCCGATAAACTAAAAGGCTGCGTTTGCTTATCTGGTACCAACCCCAATAATGGAATGCCTATACTTTCTGCTTTACTTTTACCAACTGCCACCGATCCAAATCCAACACACTTAATCAATATCGTTGCTGTCCTATTGAAATGCTCATCATCGTCAAACGATGCCTCTGTTTGTGTTGATAAAACAAAGTATGGATTCGTTTCCTCTTTTACATTGGTCTCATCCCATACATCACCTACATTCAACGCTTTTATAGCATTGTACCATCCTTCCCTAATATATTTACCGACCTCAACCACGTTTAAGAACTGCTTTTATATTTTCAATTAATACTGTTTGCTCTCTCACGAAATTTGGATATAAAAAAGGGGCTGCAGGCATTCTACCTTTACCATTCACATAAAATGTCATTGCGTAAGCTTGTAATTCATCTGGTAGACTACTTACATAAGCTGCTGCATATTCTCCAGTGCCAAACTCAACATAAGGAGCGTAAAATAGATAAGCGCCTATTTCCTTTTTTAAGAACCCATTATCTTTTGCCTCAATGCTATTCTGTAATTGACCACCATTTGCAGGACAATCTTCCTTAGCATTACCAGCTATATTTTGACAGCTTGCCATCATCTCAGCATCAATCTCGGTTAACATGGCATTTTTGCGACCTTCCAATTTGGTAAGCCATGCTTCCACGCCTGTTAATTTTACTGAGTATGACATTAGCTTTCTATTGTTTTCACCGCTTGAATAGTCCAGTATCTACTTTTATCACTTATAAATAATTCAGTAAACCCGACTATGTTGTAAATTATTCCTTCATATACTACCCTGGTCTTTACCTGTGGGTTATATTCAGGATAACGAACTGTTATTGTATAACCACTTTTTAAAACTCCCTTACCTTGCTCCAGCGCATCTATTAATCTAGCATTCGTTTTTATGTTCGCCCAAATATTGCCAATTGATGACCACGTTTCATCTACACCACCGCTACCATCGTCGGTAAATGTGCATGCTTCTATTGTTACCAGTTTATTTAATGCTCCTATCCGAACCATGATACATTCTCTTTAAGTCCTTGCAATGTATTCTTAATAATATCCGGAACTACTCTTACAGCTTCTCTGCTATTACCTATTTGATAAAGCTGCTGGTCTCCTCTGTTTTCATTAAAGAAAACTACCAATTGCTTCATAGCTGTTTTAATCTGATCTAATCCTGTTAAGTCCGGATTAGTAACATAAGTAATTCTATAATAAGCTGGTTGGTATGCGTAAAACTGTTTGTTCTCTTGTATTTCCCATTCAGTAGTTAGTGCTGAAATATCAACCCATGTATCTAAAGGATAAAACCTTCTTTCTACTTTGCTTATAGTACCAATAAAACCATAAGGCATTAACTGTGAAAATGTACCATCATTAAATAAGGTACAAACTAAATTCTTTGGAGTGATTGACTTGTTTAAATATTCTTCAATCCAATACCTTGCTGCAGGAATAAGAGAGGCAAATATGGTATCCAAATCACTACCCGAAATATAGTTATAAGCCTTCACATCTGCAACTGTTACAATCTCATTGCCGCTGGATGTTTCCGACTTATTACAGGTTAATATTGCGTTTTGTTTTGCCATGCTTAAAGTAAAAAGGCGGCGGCATATTCGCTACCGCCTTTTTTAGTTAATATTTACTAAGTATTAAACTAAGTTCACATACTTAAATGCTGTGGTTAAATCCACCGCTAAACCTTCACGTGCTTCACACAATACAGTAATCTTGTTTTGTGTTACGTTGTTTCCATCTTGCTCGAAGAAGCGGATAGAAATATCTTCAGCCTGCACAATATGAGCATAAGAGAAATCACCTATTAAGGCTTGTCCCTTAGTAACCCAGTTACCTTTCACTGGCATGATACCATTGAAGGTTACCTCACCTTTATCGCTAAAAGTTAAGTTACCTGGTTTCAAATATTCTCCTGAACCGGTTGCTTTAGATGTAAACAGAGAAGCGAAATCAGAAGGTTTTGCAATCACATGATTAGGCACGAAGTTTGCCTCTTCAATTTCAGCGATACAGTTAGTGATCTGATCGAATCTGTTTGCCCCTGTAGAGGTAGCAGCAGAAATCAATCCAGTTAATGCGCTATAGAACGCTTGTGATTCCTGAATGAAAAAATCCCTTAACAGCATCTTTGGTAATGCTTGTTGCAAGTATGCATTATCTTGTAACAATTGTCTTGTAGGACGTGCATAACCTTGGATATAGTTAGCCTGGATAATTTCACGTTGGAAATTGTAATCTACCTGATTCTTTGCAGAACCTTCGGTTTGAGTAGCAAATCCACCATTGCCACCATTTTCAACATGCTGCCAGTAAAGACCAGTAGATGATGGTACCACATCCACGATGTCACGGAATAACACAGGATAACCTGGTTTTAAAACCGCATCAGGACGGATAGTAGGAATTGCGATAGATGAACCACCACCGAAAGTGGTGTTTGTCATATCACCTGCAGCAGTTTTGTAGTTCATATTGCGAACTCCTTTCAGCTCCATGTCAAACTTTTTGCCAGCTTTCAGGTTCGCCATGTTATTGTCGATACCATCCAACCAAGCTTCCATGAAGCTCTTAGTTTGTTCGCTTGCAATACCACGAAGTTTGCCAGCTTGTTTTTTATATTCAGTGAAATCGTTTTGTAAAGTGTTAAACTCTCCAATAACGGCTTTCATTACTTCAGTAAAGGCTTTACCTTCACTTACTGTTGCGCCCTTTTCATCAAAGAAAACCTTTGTTTTCTCCTGAATAGCAATTTGGATATCTTCTTTTGACACTCCAGCAGGAATATCTTTAAACGCAGAATTTAACTGCTCTGCGAATGCTTTTGATTCGCCTGTAAGATTGTCTGTATTAATTTTAAACATCTTATTTTAGTTTTTAATATTAGTTAATAGCTGTTTCCAATCAATCGTTTTAGAGCTATCCGGCAATGGTGTATTTTCTACGGCCAATGTGGTATTTTGCTTTATATCAATGATTAATTGCTGCATTTGCTTTACCTGAATAAGAAGCATTTCGATAGTGTCATCGGTTGCATCTGTTTTACGGCAGAACTTCTCTATTCTGTCAATATGAGAGCTTAATATATCCAACTCCTTGCCATCAGTTGATTTTACTAATGGCGTGTACTGATTGGCACCCCAACCTGTAAGACTCGATCCCTCCCAAAGTTTAGCTTCGGTAATTTCCCACACTGGAGAATTATCATTATTTTTCCAGTCGCCTATTTGGTTTTGCTTAGTTGTTTGAAATCCGATAGAGTGCTCGGTAATCAAACCATCGTCCACCATTTTTAAGAAATCTACCCCCAGTGAATGGCTTCCTACTTTGCTTTCATAAGCTAAACCATAAGCATCTTCCTTAAGATCGGTTAATTTACCAAGTGGTTTACTAACATCGTGGTTAAGTAAATGCTTAATACGTGGCTTTGTGCTATTTGGACCATTCTCATTAATGGACTTCTGAAATGCACCTGGTCGGATTACATCTCTATCACTATCGGGAATATTGAACGCAGAAAAGTAACCCTTAACAATACCAGTTTCCTTATCCATGTCTTTGATAAGAAACTGTAATGACTTGTAGTTATATGCTTGCTTCATAATTCGATAAATAAAAAAGGGTCAATGCACCATTTCTGATGTATTGACCCTCTATTTGGAGTTCTTTAATTTAATTCCCTTATCGCTTGGGGTTCTACTTGGTAGTTAACTGTAAGCGTTCCTGATAACCACGACCCTCTTTTTTAGTTTGTTCAGCGTGGAAGTTGTTAATCACTCCACACTTGCACTTGATGGATATTTTCCCCTCTCCTAATCTTCCAAAGAACAATGTATTGCCACAGCTTGTACATTTTATCTTTGGTAAATCGTCCTTTTTTATATCCATTCTGAGAACAAATATACTATTAATTCATAATTACTAACTTTTTTAGCAAATTTATTTTTTAGTAAAGAAAAAGGCTGCGATAAAAACAGCCTTTCCTCAAAAACAATAAATATGTCAATTACAGGATACAAATATAATAATTTACTAATAATATTAGCATTTAACCAGTGACGGCAATATTAATTTCTTCAAACTGTCGTACCGTATTTGGTTAACAACCTCCATTGAATGATACTTTTCTGCCCAATCCCTTAACGCTATCCCATCCTTTATAATTTCCATAGGATTGTTCAAGTAGAATACAATATGCTTTATCCAGTCGCTTTCTTTTTCTACCCATTTAACAGGTGGTTCATTATCTATAAATGTTGATACACGAGAACATATTGCAGGCATATATTTAGTTGCGCACTCTAATATCTTCAAATTGCTTTTCATGCTATTAAACTGGTTGTTTTCCAAAGGAACAATTCCCACATCCCCATGATTATATAAGTTCATATACTCATTAACTCTTAGTTGCCCTAATCGTTTATAAGTGTCTCTTTCGGGTCTTCTGCCGCTCCATATCATTTCTATCTTATCCCAATAGTGATTATCTTCCATTGTGCTATCATCATACCCACCTAAAACCATTTGCCCTAGTTCCTGGAATAACTCGTTTTTTCGTAATTCTTTACACGTATATTCAAGCAATTTAATATCATGGTAATGTGTTTTACCGCCAGCATAAAAGAATCTTATCCTGTTGCTTTCTTCCTGACCTTTATTGAATTGTCCTCTATCAAATGGGATTGCATTAGGTATAATCTTAACGTTTTCATTATGCTGCAGGAATTGATTTTGCAGCCTTTTATTTGTTGTCCACACTTCGTCCGCAACAGCTGCGTAACCTATTTGCTTTTCTGCCATTCCCCATTTTGAATAATGAGCATGTAGAATGTGTTTAGATGGTAGCTTGTAATAATCATCATAATCAACTATAAGTTTGATGTTATGCTTATCACAGATTGCACGGCATTCATCAGGATGGTTATCTATTACCCTACACATAATCATAACATCAGCCCAATCTAAATCCTCATTAAATATTCTACCAATAGCTTGTTTAACCTTAACCCCTTCCATATAGTAGAAAGGATTAATTAACCTGTGATAAAATACAGCGTTGTTTTCGGATGGGTAAAATAGCAGTATGTTCATTACACAATGTCTTTATATTCTGGTTGCATATTAGTAAATGGATCTTCTGTAAATAAACTAACTGGAGGCATTGAATACCCTGTAATACTTAACCATATACAGCCAGTTTCTTTAATAGTTTCCAAGTCTTCTTTTGAAAACTTCCAACATGATATTATTGCAGGAATCTTGGTGTTGGCTTCGTCGATTACTACCTCCCCTTTAAACACAGGTAAATCCATGCACTGTTCATCAGTCATGTTTTCGGGTTTCTTAAACACCATGTTTCTATATGGGAAGTCAGCAGGCAGCATTAAGGCTTCTTTGGTTTAGTTTCCTTCTTAGCCTCTTCCTTTGGTAGCAATGCCAATATCTTATCTGCTACTTCGTTAAATTCATTGTTTGTTAACGTTGCGTGATCGTGTCCTTTTATTGAACACTGGAATAACACTGCTATAATCTTTTCTTTCATATATTTATTTTAGTAAATTATAAACCTCATCTACTGTAATATCGTGAATATTTTTATCCATATATATAGCTTCTGGATTCTTCCCCCACATTCCTTGGTTAACAAATAGATAGTTTTTAACACTTAAAGCATATGCCAAATGACTAATGCCTGTTACTACTGATATTAAACCTTTAGATTGCTTCATTATGCTGCATACCGTTTCAAACTTATTATCGAAACATACCGAGCAATTTGGTTGTTTTATAAATTCAGGATCATCATATTTTGAATTACCGAATATTATAAACCTTTCATTTGGCATTGATGCTATGAGTTTATTCCACATTTCTTTTGGCCATTTCTGATTATCAGGTAATGATCTTGAAAAAGGAGCTATAATATAATATCCTTTATCGTTAGAATATTTTAAACTAAACTCTAACTCTGGTCGTGGGATATTTTTAGGTATTTCTAATCCCATAATATGATAATGCGCTTGTATCATGTGTAGATTATGCTTATCTGCAAAACGAAATGCAGATATTAAATCAAACGCCTTATCATAATGCGAATTATTGCTTTTTTTGATATTATATCGTTTTGGGATCAAATCAAATAGCTGCTCAATTTCTGGATGTATTATAACCTCCAAAGATGTATTTTTAGATAATTCTATCATTACAGGAATAGTCCCTATAAAGTCCCCAATTAAACCAATGTCATTTTTTAATATCATGGCCTGTCTTTAGCGTTTAAACGGTCTACCATAGTCCATGCAAGGTCTATACACTTATCACACCAACCTTCTTTATCATCAGGTGTAAACGGTACCACCAACATCGCTTCCTGAGTAAAAGACTGATGGATAGTAATTCCGTCTAATGTCTGTTTGTCGTAGTTAGGTAGTCCTGTGACCTTTTCATTTCCTGTAATTTGTGCCATAGTTATAATTTAAAACAAAAGCCTCAGTCCGTGGATGAACTGAGGCAGTTAATAATTGCTACTTTCGCAGCCCTTACCGTGAATCACATCCACTTAATTAACGGTAATAATAGATTGCGAATGTAAGTAAATATTTTAAATTGCTAATAATATTAGTATTTTAATTATCGGGACCACTATTGCGAAAAAGAAACCTTCGCCCCGCAAAAAGGAAATCGAAAAGAAATTATAATTTGACGTTATATTAAATAGCACAATATGACTTACGAAAACCGAAAGCTACAGAACTAATTTCATGAAGTCTATGGAGAAAGAATATAATATAAATATTAATAATAAAGTAATTGCAGGATTATTGTTGCAAATACTAAGCCAGCAATTAGCAATTAATAAAATACTTATATCTAAACTATCGAATAGTGAAAATGAAGAAGATGAGATTACTTGCCTTTTGAACTCTTACTCAAATGAAGAATTAAATCGCTTGCTCGAATCGTTGTTTGAGCGACACGGCAACATTGGCACTCTTTTAAAGAAGCCTTAGTTATTTTAAATAATATTATATTGTAACCAAATATATTAAAAGTCATACTAAATATTATTAGCGTTTTAGCATTATTAGCAGCAATATTATTTACCGCAATCAGTTAACGTAGCCATATAGTACTAAGTAACATAACGCAATTACATTATAATTCTTTTCGATAAAAGCTAAGTTGCGGGGCTAAGATAAGGTTTTTATTCAATCAGTAAATAATTTTGAATTGAATAAATAAAAACCTGTTCTTTTTCGCAATAGTATTAATTATCGGAACTAAACATATTCGCTACTTCATTACCAAATATGGTACCGGCTATTAATTGAAGCAATACACTTGTTTTTGGTTCACCCGCTATAAATGGGTTCTGTGGTTTTGGTTGTCCCTCTCCTCCACCAGCTGCCGTTTCTTGTGTAGCTCCATACATCATAATTCTACCGTCTGAGTCCCTCCGAGCTATAAACCTTTGACAACATCTACAATTACAGAAATTGCCAGCACTAGAGGACTTATCCCCCGGATATTTAATTTCTTCGCCGTTATTATACGGTTGATCCATGTGTACAGTTTGCCCTTCCAAATACAAATGAGAGAATTTATCAGTTATTTTTCTACCTCTCACCCTTTCATCTCCTGAAGTAATCCACTCCTTATCATACATTATGCCTGTAGATATTGCCCCCATCATTGCCCCCATATTCATAGCCCCTACACTTTCTGTTCTTACTATTAACATCGCTCTTTTAAGCGGAATATCATCCTCTTCTATAGCATTTACAATCTCCTCATAACTATCGCCATTCTGAATGCCTTTGCTGATTATTTCCAGTAATCTTTTTTTTGTAGTATCGTTAATCTGTTCAACTGTCTTAAACTTTTCAATGTCGGTTAAATAAGTGTCTATAATCTTTTGCCATGCAGGATTAAACCCCATACCACGGCTTTTGAGATGTGTTTTCTTTAGTTGCCTATAAGTAACATTCGCCTCACTTAATGCAGAGGTATTCCATAACTCAGTTATTATCGACTTAATAGAATTGTGATTAAACAAAATATGTAGTTGAGAATGGATACCATTAGTGCCTTCATTGCTCTTTATCCAGTCAGTTACTTTTTTGATTTCACCTTTAACAGCTTTCGCCATTTTAGGAACAAACGCCTTTTCAATCTTCTGCTGCCTACGTGCGAAGGTTCGCCAAATATCCTGAGACATTAGTATATATTTTTAGCCTCATCAATAACATCGTCTTTTAATCCACTACCTAATCCTTCAAATGCTTCTTTGATAGGTATTTGATTATTGTTTTTCCATGCAGTATTGAACTCAGGTAAATCTATTTGCTCATAACGGGTTCTTGCTCTTTTCTCATTATCGGTTAACCATGTAGCGTTTACCAGCGTATTGGATAGCTTTTCAAAATCTTCCTGCATTTCTGGAAGGTCTGAAATATCATGACAGTAATAATAATTATCCATTTTACCATTGTACATAGGAATTATCCTGTTGTTTATTTCCGATGCGAAAGAATTACACTCATATACAATCTTATTAGTAATCAAATACTTCATATCTGCATTACGATTGTCATACGTTGTATTTGGATTCAGCAGTCCCGGCGGGAAACCGTATACATTACATAATCTGTCAGAGCTTAAATCCATAGCTTTTAAAAGCTCCATATCTACAGCATCTAAACCAATATTGATATAACCTAGTCTTGTTGCTGTACCAACTACCCGACCTTTTGCAGACTGATTATTAATTTTATAATCTATTGTATCCTGCAATCTATTCATTTCAGTAGGTGTTAATGCTTCAACACCACCATCATCAAACAATATTCCCCTTGCTCCTCCGTTCTGGAACATTGCTACCATCGCTTTTATGCCATCATTAGAAGATTGCAATATCATTGCAGCAGCTCTCAAAGGACTTAACCCATACAAATGATACCCTGACGGATGAAAGTCCAAATTTGGATACTTCCAATAAACCACCTCTGATTTATCAAGTGAAATATTTGTTGTAAGAATTACATATTTTGAAACTCCAAACAGCGTTCCGTCACCTTGTATTTGTAGATATTGACCTGGCAAGTTCTCCAACTCCAATGGTTCACCATTATCGACACCACCACGATTCACATATATAGGTGCTCCTCCTGTTATTGCTTTGTATAGATATGCCTTTTCCTTAAAGCTTTCCGCTGAATCATTATCGTTAGGTTTAGCAAGTAATTTAGCTAATTTATTATTTTCATCCACTTCGCCAAATGCATCTTCTTTTAATTGAAGCATCTTTTCAATTGCTCCCGGAACTCTCATATCGCCACTAATAAGCGCCTTATATCTTTTTAAAGCCTTTTGATTCTTTATTTCGTAAAGATAACCAGGAATAGTGGCGAACTTTCTTGCTGTGATTGAGTTGATAGCATATACAGTGTCATTACCAAGATAGCCATCATTGACATAATGCCGAGCATTTGGGTCTGAGGTTATTAGCTTACCACCTACCCATGTTAGTTCACCAGCTTTTAAGCCCGTTAATGGTACCTGAGCGCCGAACCTATTTTGGTTGTTTATCGCTTTGGTCTGTTGTTTGCCCGTTGCTATCATAAAGTGCTGAATGTATGTTTGAAATAATTTCTAACCCAGAATCCGAACCTACAAGAACAAAATTACTAATAATTTTAGCAATCCACAGCAAAAATATAATTGGAGTTAACAGGTAAAAGAATACTCTTTGTACTTTTATCACTAACTCTACTCTTTTTTTTGTTTCAATATCCATAGTTGTAATATTTAATTATACTGCGAAAAATGCACGTTTAGCTGGTGCTGACAAATGAGTATGAATAGCGTATCGAATAGCATCCATAGCATCATCATTGCTCTTTACAGGTTCCTCAATTATATCATTATTACTATTTGTTTTCCATTTATAGGATAACCTTTCATTGTGTATATTCTTGGAATTATAGGTGTAATAGACACTCAAAGACTTAACTTTAAGTATTCCGTTCCATACATCCTTATCGGCTTCTTTTACGTTAAATTTATATCGTCTTAGCTCCTCAATACTTTTTGGCTCGGCGTGATCTGCATAAATTATGGCATTGCCTAAACACAAAGACTTCATTTTAGCAGCTAAATCTGTTATAGTCAATCCTGATTGATATATCTTTTCCTCAATGTAAACAGATCCTTCATAATATTCAACCTTTACTAATACGCATGGGTGATTATAACCAAAGTCTAATCCATAAACAACATCCCCTTTGCCTGGTAGCTCGTTTACTTGCTTCCATGATGTGTATATTAGTTCTTTACTTGCTCCACGCTCCCCCAATCCGTAAACCTTCCACCAGAAGTCATCAGGTAAATCTTTGTAAGATTCAATAGTGTTTATTTGATTCTGCGAAAGGTTACTAAGGTTATTCTTGTAAGTAGAATGTATGCGTTTGTTTTTAGGATTGTCGGCTAATTCATACACCCAACTAAGAAAGTCAGCAGGATTCCAATCCAAAAACTGTGTGCTGGTAGTTCTCATCGCCAACTGATCGTATAAAGGTTTTTTAATCAGATTCGCTTCATTAATAAACAGAATATCCCTACCTGGTCCTCTAGCTTTGCTTTCATCCTCCAATCCGAATAGTTCTATATAGCTGCCATTTTTATAATGATACTCAAAGTTTGTAAAGCTAAACTCCTCATCTTTCCAGATATGCCATTTCTCCATTATATCCTTGAAGTCTCTGAAAGCTCCTCTTTTAATATGTGGTAGTGAATGAGAAACAATAGATATTCTTATTTTAGGTTGCTCTAAAGCAATTTGAATAAGCAGTTTAATAATTGAGTAAGACTTCCCCGAACGGCTACCACCCTCGTTGCATATAACGGGCCAGCCTTCAGAGTAAGCCTTTTCATTCGCCAAGAATACAGGTGTCGGCTCATCAATTATCCGTAATTGCTTCATTGGTTGGGTTAATTTCTGAACGAACAATTAATACTTGCTGAATATCGTTACCATCTTTGTCAGTATTAGCTACCTTGGTTGGAGCGTTATACCCCAATATCTTACTAATAGAATCGAGAGCAGCAACCTTATTGGTTAATTTAACCTTTTTGGTAGTGCCAAGTATTTCACCTGTCTCTTTCATTTTGTCGTCGTAGGTTTCTATTCCTGCAATGGCTGCTGCAGAATCTTCGTCTATGTCATGAATAGACTTTAAACCACCATCTACAGTGTAGATTTTACGAATATCGTGAAAAGCTATTTTTTTATATTCGTTTAGCACTTCTTTTAAACCCAATCCAAGCTCTTTTACGACCTCTTCTGTGGTTTGCTTAATACTTTTACGTTTTGCCTCTTCTTCAATCTCCCTGCGCTCCTTATCAATGATTTTAGCGGCTTTTACCCACTTCTCCATTGCAGAAATGCTTAAACCGTACTTTTTCGCAAATTTCCGCACAATATCATACGGAGCAGCGCCCCCATAGAGCTCATCTGCAGCCAATTTTATACCTTCAGCTTTACTTATTTTACGTTTTACAGCCATTTTGTACGTTTTCCGTAACTACAAAGTAACATCTATTTTCTAAATTACTAATATTTTTAGCATTAAACCCCAAAATTTTTTACAGATTCCTTAATTTTCTGCAAATCGCTTTCAATTTCCTTGTAATTTAAGGCTGTATATTGCAAAACCTTCCATCCTTGCACCTGAGCAGCGTTTAACTTCTCCATGTCTCCAGTGTATCCTGTTACAGTTGTATGCCTGCTCTTTGCGCTCATTAGTCCGTTATACTCTATTGCTGTATTTATCTCTGGTATTGCGTAGTCAAACCTCCACTTTCTTACAGGATCGAATTTATGTTCTTCTATCAGTTCGGTAAAGTTGTACTTGCAGAAATTGGTTAATACGGCTTTTATGTGGGCTTTCTGCCTGGAAGCTTTTATTGATTGCTTTGCCTTTTGCTTGATGGCTAATTGCGGGTTCAGGTGTATTACCTTTGAAATGTCTATTGCTCCTATCTTCGTTGCCTTAGCCATTAGTTAGTCTTTAGAATTATATACTTGTTTGTTTCTGTTAGTTGGCAGCCTTTGGATTGCAATAACTCTTCTATCTTGAAAATTTCTGCAAATACTGTACCTTCATATTCAATAATAAAATTCCACTTAAATACTTTACCTAATATAGTGTAGTTGCCTTTTGGTAAATCTACTGAACCAAATTTTCCGCCAATATAATATTCCAATTGACTACATAGTTTAGATTGAGAACTATACCATATCGTTAAATCATAAGCATCTTTCGGCACTTCTACTGCAATAAGTTCTTTTGTTAGTTTTGTTATGGTCATAAATTTACTTTTAGTTCTTCTTTAAAAATTGCATAGTTGATATTTTGTAACTCATGTAAGTATTTAATATTTACACTACATCTATCAATGCAATTAATCAATAATTCCCATCCATCATTTGTTTGATAGATAATATTGTTTTTATCACAATACCCAGCTTCCTTGAAATATTCAAACCCACACTTCAAAAGGAGTTCTTCTGATATTTCTATTGGTGAAAGAATAGGATTAGATAAGGTATAATTATTAAACGGTTTTACTATTACACCTATTTTAAATTCATTTTTCCCTTGCTCGGTTATACTTACTACTCTTGCAATCCCATTTGATTTTTCATTTAGATAGTTTCCTATTCTTAGTTCTTGTATCATATCCTTATTGTTTTTGTGGTGGGGTAGGTAATGGCTTATATTTTTTAATAAACGATTTTGCTTCTTTCTCATAACCCCAATCATGATTATTGATTAGCTTTTTATCATTTAAAAACAATTGAAAGTTTGTTAATATTTCAATTAAATCTATTTTACATTCAAACTCCTTAGCGTAGTCTTTAGCATACTGTAAGGCTTTTTCATTGAGTATTTCCTGCATTCTTGAATAAGATATTTCCTCTCTATCGTACTGGTCGGTTATATCTCTTAGCTCTGCTGTTATTATGAATTTTCTCATAGTTATACTTTTTCTGTTGTGATTATTGCCTTTATTAAATATCTACTACCTTCAATATCTGCTTCTTCTGAAATGGTCAATTCATCAGCATTACATTTTCTTGATTCAATACCCATAATCAATAAAGCCCATTGAGCCATTTTTCTAGGTTCTTCTTTCATCATTTGAATAAACCTATTCTTAATAGAATTTTCTGCGTATTGCTCTGCTATGTCGGTAATCTTGTACCCATATTCAGTAAGTTGCCCATGTAATGACTTATTATCTTCTATTACATTCAGAATCTCGTTTACTAATTCTTCTCTGTTCATAGTTTGTTTTATTATTTTAATAATAATTTTCTAAAATTTTTCAATTTCTTTACTTTTTCTGCACATTCTATAATAGCCATAATGCGATTCTCTTTGCTGAAATAATACTTTTTACTATTTTTTATCTCTCTCATATACTATATATTAGTTTGTTTGGTTAAATAGCTAATTCTAAATTTATATAATCAACTAACTTTTTGCAAGTAATCCTACCTTTTGAAATTATTAACTTATCTTCCATAACTTCTATTTATTTAATTAGTTTGTTTAGGGTAATCAAAATTATACTTCATTTGCATATTAACCCCATCGAAACCAATAGGATGTTCGTCTAATATGTTCTCCATCCCTTGAATTAATTTCATTGGGGTAGCACCATAACAAGTAAATTCTTCATTACTCATCTTTTTACAGACTTCAACGCACCAAGAAGGGTCTGCATCTTTTGGGAAAGAAACTAATGGTGGGTCAAATCCAAATCCATCTTTATATTCTTTATCATTCCCTGTTGCTTTTCTCCATTTACTTAAATACACGATTTCTGATGTTGTCATAACTTCTATTTATTTAATTTTAAAATATTTATTAAGCACATCAATAACGTTAGGATTACTAAGTGCTTCTTTGGCTGCGGATGCTGAAAATGCTATCTGACCTTCTGAATGTAATACTGGTAAATAATTTAATTTAAAATCATTATACCTAAAGCTCCATCTTCTTTCTTCTTCGGGATACTTAGCATTATAGTAGTTAGCTATGTTGATTAGCTGCATTGTAGCAAGGATATACTCTGCATCTTCTATGGTGGGTACATTTACACAATCACTATTAAAGTCTGTATAACCAATATCATCCAAAATTTCTTCACTATTACTTACCCAATATTCAGGCTTAACACTATCATATATTTCCTCAATAGTATGATGCAATGGCTCTGTTACTATTTCTGCCCATTTACCATCAACATAAACTTCTCCCCCATCATTTCTATAAGTAGTAGCAGCTATACAATCTTGGTAGTAATAAAATGGTTCGCAATCAGATATACATACGTTCCCGTTTACAACTGACTTAAACCGAGTTCCAATAGGATACCTTTCCCTTGCTTTTTCTAGATTGGTTTTTTGTTGTTGAAAATATCCTAATTTAGCATATTTTTCTCCATCTATGGTAACTGTACCATCTTCGTTGATTTCTATTTTCATGTTTGTATTATTTAGTTATAAATTACATCAATAAATTTTTTTCCCTTCAAATTTTTCATTTCACGAATCATATCAAATACTATTTTTATCCTGTCAGATTTATACTTCCAGGCTTTACGCTTACATTCAACATCGTTATAATAAGCAACTACATATCCTTTCATAGCTTTAAAATATTTCTTCTTTATCTTCTTCAATTGTTTCTATTGGCAGTGCCGACCACTTTCCGGATGGTAAACTTGCAGACATATCCACATCATTGTCAATCTCAACCCATCTTTGAAGGTGATTAAGTTTGCAGTAATCAATGTTCCCTAATGCTCCATTTCTGTGCTTAGCAATCTTCAGTCTACCATTCCCGTTAGCTTCATATAAAAATGTAACGATATCGGCATCCTGTTCGATTGCTCCCGATTCTCTCAAGTCCGCTAATCTTGGTTCGGCATCTTTTCCCCTTCCTTCTACTTGCCTGGATAACTGGCTTAATGCGATTACCGGAATATTCAACTCTTTAGCTAATACCTTTAACCCTCTCGAAATGCTGCTTATTTCCTGCTCACGGTTGCCGCCTTTAACGTGACCTGACATTAATTGTAAGTAATCAATTATAATTAACCCGACATTATTCTTTGTTACCATCCTGCGTGCTTTAGCTTTTAGTTGCATGATGTTTAAGGTTGCGGTGTCGTCAATATAAATCGGTAAGGTGTTCACCTGGTCCATAGCCTTTGCAAAAAAGTAATCATTGATATCTTTACCGGTAGAAAGGCAATCCATAAAGATGCCGCCTTCATTACTTACTATCCTTTGCGCCAACTGAACCTTCGACATCTCCAAAGAGAAAAAACCAACCCCTTTAATTTTACCCTCTTTATTTTTAAAAGCTGTAGCAGCGTTTTTAGCCAAATTAAGCGCAAAAGCTGTCTTTCCTATACTTGGTCTTGCCGCTATGATTATAAGGTCTGTATTCTGCCAACCGTGCGTTTTTTGATTGAGTTTATCAAACCCAGTATCTACACCTGATAATCCGCTTGGCTGTGTTTTTAAAAGTTCTACCGTATTGGATAGTTCCATAACCGCATCAGATATGTGAGAGTAATCTTTATGAAATAGCGAGTTTTGTATCTGTGCTGAAACAGTATCAACCATAGTTGCTAACTCAAAAACATCGGCACCATCTTCGTAAGCTTCTGCGATTAATTCAGATCCTAACCTGATAACCTCTCGTTGGATATACTTTTCTAAAACAATCTTACAATGTGCATCTGTATTCGTATATCCTACAATTCTGCTTGTAAGTTGCATTAAGTAAAATGCGCCGCCGATTTTTTCTAGTTGTCCTAATGCCTTTAGTTTGTAGGCTAGCGTTTGCATATCAATCGGGCTACCTTCCTTGTACATATCAAACATAGCAGAGAAAATAATCTGATTAGCATCTACATAAAAGCATTCAGGCTTTAAAGTTTCGCTCGCAATCTCGAAAGCTCGTTTATCGAGTAGTATTGCCCCCAAAATCATTTCTTCTAGTTCCCTTGCTTGAGGTGGAACTTTACCGTAAACTAGTTGATATTCTTTTTTCTTTTCCATTAGGCAGTAATTTGTTTTCGTGAGTAATTTCCCTCAAGGACTTTCATGTAGTTTGCTTCGCTTTCAATTATCCAGTCGAACGTAAACCATGTCTCTGACATTATAAACTCGGACTCCTTAACCTTAGCTAGTATTTTATTTAACTCAAATAGCGGCTCTTTAATCCTTGTCTTTAATTTCTTCTTTCGTTTATCGGTTAAGGCAATCAGGCGAGGTTTACCGTAAGATTCTGCAAACTGGTTCCAGTATTCAAAATATGGTTCTGTAATCTTTGGACGGGTTTTAATGAAGTTATGAACGCTCATTTTATCCTTTGATAAAGATTTCCATATTTCTAACTCGTCAGGCGTAGACTGACAAGATACGTTAGTATCTATATTATTTATTACAGTATCATTTACATTAACAGTAACAGCTTCGTTTGCTTCGTTTTGCTTCAATGACAAAGCATTTGCTTCGTTTGCTTCGTTTTGCTTTCTTGCTTCTCTTGATTTTACACCACCTAATTTTCCAGATTCACTTCTTTTTGTCCTTATATTTTCCCAAATTTTAAGGTCTCTTTTTAGTTGTTGTTTTATTGGTTCAAAAACAATATCTAAAAGCATATCATCTACAATAGGGTTTAAATCATTTACATAATCTAGTATTAAAACAAACAATTCTGCCTGTTTTTCTTTTGGTAGTTTCTTAACTACATGAATCAAATCTTTATATAATATAAATGAATTTTTACCCTCTGCCATAAACTAGAATAGTTTATATATAAAAACCTCTTTAGTAAGTCTGTGGTGTTGATAAGACACGTATCGGGATACACTCCGAAAACACAAACCTACTAAAGAGGTCGAAGTTAAAATTAATATATTGTTTTGTGTATCCATGATATGATTCGGATTATCAGCCCGACTGAGCAAATATACAAACTATTTGCAAACTATTTACAAACTTTTAAAACTTTGAAAACTTTGAAAACTTTGAATCAAATCCACACAATGAATTTATAGGCGAAAAACCATACTACGAATTTAAGTTTAATGACAATGTACAAGCCCGGTTAACACCTGATGAATTTTTCAGAACATTATATGAGTTGGGTAATGAAAAAGCTGAAAAAGAAAGTGATCTTGAAAAGAGAATATTGATTTTAAAGAAAGTACAATCAGATCTTAAAATTCATACTAAAACTGACTTGAATAAGATAACAAATATCATTTCGAGAGAAAAATTTAAAGCTTTATTTAGTCTTAATGAGATAGAAGAAGAAATTAAAAACAGTATTGAAAATATAGAGCTTTCAATTTTACTAAAATCGAATAATCAAAAAAGCATTCAGTTAACTTCAAAGCAAAATTTAGTTCAAACGAGTACAGTAAATGAACTTATAAAACATGATTTACTTGATAGGCTTTCAGAACTTGAATGTAAAATTCAAGACAAAATAACAGACTGGAAACAACGAAAAGACTTAATAGGTTGTGCTGCATTCTGTCAGCTTCTATTTGATAAAAAGTACTACATAAAAGGTTCTACAAATAGAAAATCGGTTAACACATTTGCATTAACCCGTTATGGTACTGATATTGAAACACAATTAAATAGTAGTTTTAATAAAGAAAGAGAAAAGCATAAAACACTACTTGCATGGGTTTTTAAATAATACACGTATGATACACGTACTATAAATTTTAAATCAATGAAACACTTTACAGGCTTGCATTTGCAAGCTTTTATTATGCCCGTATCTCTATAAAAGGCAAATTTCTATACATGGATTTTAATACACTTTTACATCGTTAACAACATCGGAATAGCTATTCCATTTTTTCAAATTATTCAATTTATTAAAATGGATTTTTCAAGTAAGAGAGTATTAACCTTTGATGAAGGGTGTACTTATTTAGGGTATGCAAAAAGTTATGTGTACAAATTAACCAGTGCCGGGGTATTGCCATTCAGCAAGCCCAACGGTAAAAGTATTTTCTTTGACCGTGAAAAGTTGGAAGCATGGATGCTATCAAATGAAAGCAGCAGCTTTGAAGAAAAACAGGTACAGGCAGCAACGTATGTGAACACCCATACAGCGCAAAGAAAAGGGGGTAAAATATGAGTGAACATATTAACCCCCTGAATGAAGACCAGGGCGAAGGTAAAGACAAAATTATTACCCCTCAATTTGATTTTACAGCAATAACACCGGACGACATTAGTAATGATGCTGAAAGACTAATTCAGCAAGGTAATGAAGCCAAAGAAAATAAAGGCTTATTCATAGTAAAGACTGGTAATAGATGGATTGAACAGGCTAAAACACGACCTATTCCCGAAATGTTATTTGGTGAATTTTGGTATGAAAGCGAACTATGTATATTGTTTGCTGATACTAATTTGGGCAAATCAATTTTAGCCGTTCAAATTGGTAACAGTGTTAGCAGGGGCGAACATATAGCAGGCTTTCAACTGGAAGCACCAAAGCAACCAATATTGTATTTTGATTTTGAGCTTTCAGATAAACAATTTGAAAGAAGATATTCAATAGAGTTTGAACAGCATTATGATTTTGACGACAACTTTATAAGAGTTGAAATAAACCCGGATGCTGTAGTTCCTGAAGGTCAAACTTTTGAAGATTACCTTAATACTTCTTTGGAGCGATCTATTATAGAAACATTTGCAAAGGTTTTAATTATTGATAATCTGACATACTTAAAAAATGAAACTGAAAAGGCTAAAGATGCTTTGCCATTAATGAAGCATTTGAAAGCCTTGAAAAATAAGTATGGACTTTCTATTTTAGCCCTTGCACATACACCAAAAAGGGATTTAACCAAACCTATTACCCGGAACGATCTACAAGGCAGTAAGATGCTTATTAACTTTTGTGATAGTTCATTTTCAATTGGTGAAAGCTATAAAGACAAAAATTTAAGATACCTGAAACAGATAAAGCAAAGGAATTGTGAACAGTATTATGATGCTGAAAATGTTTGTATTTGTCAAGTTCATAAACCTTTTAACTTCTTACAATTTGAGTTTGTAGGGTACGGAACAGAACGGGAGCACCTGAAGCAACCCACCGAAAAGGATAGAGAAAATGTAATTGAAAAGGTAAAGGAATTAAGCCAACAAGGTAAAAGCCAAAGGCAAATTTCAATTGAGTTGAGCATTTCATTAGGTGCAGTAAACAAGTATTTAAAAAAGTAGTGTTCACGACCGTTCACACTGTTCACACCGTGAACACCTTGAACACTGTGAACGGTTATGAACGTAAATATTAATCTATGAACTTATACAGATACACAATTAAACAAAGCAGAAATAGCAGTTCTGTAATTTATAAAGCTCTCTATTTTCTATCACAACTTTTAAATGTATTTTAGCCATGAACGAACATAAATACATTTTAGAGCCATACAAGGGAATGAACACCCGTTATAGATGCCCCGGTTGTCAGCATAGAGATAAAACATTTTCTTTATACATTGACAAAGAAACAGGGGAACACCTACACGAAAGCGTTGGAAGGTGCAACCGTGAAAGTAAATGTGGTTACCACTATACACCGAAACAATACTTTCAGGATAACAATATTTCTTTGGAAGCATGGAAGCCGAAACCATACAGCAAACCAATAACAGCAGCAGCCATTAAAAAGAATGTTTCCTTTATTCCTGTTGATACATTCAAAGCAAGCCTGAAAAGTTATGATGCTAATAACTTTACAAAGTACCTTGTTGATCTGTTGGGAACTACTGAAGCTGAAAAACTGATAAGCAAATATTTTATAGGAACTTCAAAGCACTGGAACGGGGCGACTGTCTTTTGGCAAATTGATATTGAAGGCAATGTAAGAACAGGTAAAATAATGCTATACAACCCCACTACAGGCAAAAGAATTAAAGTACCTTACAATCACATTGCATGGGTACACAAAGCCATTAAAGAGCCTGAATATAATTTACAGCAGTGTTTGTATGGTGCCCTCTTGTTTTTTTGGAGGTAACCAGTTTATTTTTTGTTTAATTATAACCTCTTCTATTTTCGTGCTTATTTGTTTATCAGTAAGTTTATTTGTCATAACTGAAAACCGAACTCCATCTTTATCTACTATCTGAACATTGCCATGATCTGCTATTATTGTAACTTCATCACCAGGAAATGCCTCAACCCAATCTTTCTTAATATGCTCTATTAGGAATGGCATTTAGAATGCTGTTTTATTAAAGTTGTCGATAACGTCTCCAGCATCTGCTACATAAACTCTTTTACCAGTAGCTGCTTGAATGATTTGTCTAAATTGTGTTGCATTGCTATTGCCATCACTAAGGTGTATTAGTACTATGTTTTGAACCTTGCTGAGATCATTAGCTAGAAGCGTTTTCTTACATGTTTCAATTGACATGTGAGATTTGAATATTCTATTTCTTAGGAAATCTGGAGAAGCTCCATTACGTACTCTCTCCTCAATTATTTCCTGACTGAAGTTTGCTTCGATGATTATGTTATGGATGTTTTTAAAAGTATCCTTTACATAGTAGCTATCAGTAATGAATAGAACATTTCCACATTCAGGATGGTTAATAATAAATCCTAAAGGTTCTGCCACATCATGTTCAATCTTAAATGGCATCACTTTAAATGGCCCAACATTGAATACTTCACCTTCCTTAATTGTATGAAGTCTGTGATGTCTTACATCAAGCTCCAGTGCTCTCATTGTACCTCTGGAAGTATATACTTCAATACCAACTTTCAAAGCATCTACAATACCCTTTGCATGGTCTCCATGCTCATGTGACACTATACATCCTGCGACATTATCAAATGAAAAATTAAGCGCTTTCTTAATTTCATTGATAGTAACACCACACTCAATTATAAGTGTATCAGTATCGTTTTCAAGAAGGTAGCAGTTACCTTTAGAACTGCTACCTAGTACTACTAGTCTCATTAGAATGGAGTCTTTTGTTTTACAGGCGCTTCAATTACTTGCTCTTGTTTTTCAATCTCAGGTTGTTGTGAATGATTCTGAACTTGAACATTCTCTTCCTCCTCAAATCCAATAGATTCACTACCAGAAGCTGAGTTTGCATTTTCAGCAATCTCCTGTTTTACTGCAGCAGTAACTGGAGTCTCAGCTTGAATTGGTTCATCCTCGAACAGATCGGCATCATCACTACTATTGATAATTGATTTTACAGCTCTATTAATCACAGTTTTACAAGCCATCTGATCAGGAAAGTTTTTGTGTGCTGGTGACTGTCCTTTAGTTGGTCCCTGATTCCAAGCTGCCTGAATCTGTTTCATATTCATGATCTCAACATTCTTGGATCCATCTTCCATCTCAATGATGGCATATGCACCTTTTACATTTCCACCATAACTATCAAATGAAGATTCATGCTTAAGTATTTTCCTGCGACCGGTTTCAGTATCAACTTGAAAAGCGAAATCTTCACCATCATAAATAGCATTTGCCGTTATCGATTTAAGACCATATCTTTTAGCAACCGCAATACTGCCTTGGTACTCTCTTTGACATACCAGGCTATTACCATATGCAATAAATGAACACTGTCTCTTCATTGGGTTCAAACCCTGAACAACCATCTTCAATAATGCATTTGCAATACTCTCTTTGGTACAGGCATTAAGAATAGGTGTATTGTTTCTATCTTTCAAATCGGCAAGAATTAAAGCTGCTGCTCTAACTGCATTTGCAGCTGAATAGTTAGGTGGAATCCTCATAGCTTCAGCTTTCTCCAACTCCTGAATTCTATTTAGAGTCATATCTACGATACTAACCTCTCTCTTTTGAACTTGCTGATTATTTGTTTGTGCCACCTGATTATTGTTTTGTGCTGGTGGCTGTTGATTTACTTCTGACATTGTATAAAATTTATTAATTGAAAATTGATTAAGCTACTCTTAGTTTTTTATCAGGTTCTGATACAATCAGATTTACTATTTGAGAATCGCACTCAATTAGGTTGGTTACTGATTCTCTGTTATCTATGAAGATTGGTGCGTAGATATCATAATGCTTACATAGAACATTAATTATATCAATACCAGCATTAATCTTAGCTGCATTGTTAGCATCGGAGAAAGGAACTCCATTAATAAGTGCTTCGCAACACTCAACCTCTCCACCATTTACCTGTTGAGCAAACATTTTGAAGGAAACATATTTGAATCTTCCATTGATACGGCTTTCCATTGTATCAATCTTTGCTTTAGTGAAATTCATGATGGCAAACTCATCACCTTCTAATGAAGCAAGTTCCTTTGCCAATTTTGTTTCTTGCTCAGACAGTTCCTTAATTCTGTCCTCAGCCTTTTGAATCTGCTGTTCTTTCAATAATTCAGTTTGAATAACCTGTAACCTAGAATTTAATTGAACCCTTTGTGACTTAAGCTCTTCATTTGACTGTATAGGAGGAAACACCGGAGCTGCAATAGTTTTTGTTTCTAAGGTGAATAATTCAATCTTGACACGTTGATACTCATTGTTTCCAGAAAGTATATCTTTTATGATATCCTCCTCACTTTTCTTAGGTTTAGAAGCATCTTGCTGTAATATTTCAAGACTTGATTGTAGGTTACTGATATCGGCTTTTAATTCATCAATAGCCTTATTACCATTTACAATTTTGGTAGTAAGCGTTTCAATTTCTGCTTTTAACCCATTGGCTTGTGAAACAATAGACTGTAACTTATTAAGCTTATTGGTATTGAATGAAGTTTGAAGCTCTTCTCTTTTTGTGTCAATATCACCTGCAGGAAGTGACTGATTACATGTTGGACATGTACATCCAGATTCATCAAATGAAAACTGACTTTCATCGATTGTAACATATTCAGCCCTGAGTTTATCAAGTTCGATATTCTTCTGATCAATCTGAGATTGAAGATTAGTAATGGAATTACTATATCTTTCTTCCTCCAGTTTCTTATCAGTGACTTTATTAATCAAGGACTTAATCTCCCCATCAGTATTATCAGAAAGATTCTTTGCCTGGCTCTTTGCTTCGAACTCAAAATTCTGAATTTGTGATTTTAACCTGAAGATAGATTGTTGGTTTGTAGAAATCTTCTGATTGTATTCATCTGTAATTGAAGCTCGGCGCTTATTCTCTTCCTGCATTTTTGCAATCTCATCACTCAATGAATTATCAATAGTTTGTAATTCAGCTTTGATAGATGATTCTTCTAAACGAATTGAATCGAAATTAATATCTCCAGGAATTCCTCTACGAACTTCATCAATTCTGGATGGGATATTCTCTGCTTCTTCCTTAATTCTTTTCTTCTTCGCTCCAAGCTCTCTCTTATATTCATCCAATGATTTACCCATGTTAAGAGCATATATTAGATTGTTGAAAGAAGCTTTGTTTGCCGCTGTAATTATCGAATCGAATACTTCATCATTACTAATATTACCTGCGATAGATAAAAGGATTTGACGGCGTTCTTGCCACTTTAATGAATTGAAGTAATGAGGATTGCTGATCATCTTAAACAGATTCTCATCAACGATATCTTTAATCTTATTATTGAACTCACTCTCTTTTAATGGCACATCATTCCAGTAGTAGATGTTCTCATCACCACTATAGTTTTCTGAAAGCTCTCCACGTCGCTTAACCCATTTCTGGCGAAGGACTTTTTTAACTACTATTTCCTGACCATTTACTTCGATGTTTGCAGATACTTCAGCTTCCATTTTAGGTATGAAGTTGTTATGCTTATCTAAGCGCTTAACTTCAAACTGAGCTTTGCCATCACTGTTCTTCCCAAAGAATAACCAAAGGAAAGAATCAAACACTGTTGACTTACCGGTGCCATTTTCACCGAACACATTTGTGATGTGTTTAAAATCTGTCTCGAACTGAGCAATCCCCTTGAAATTTGTGATTCTCAGATTTTTTAATTTGATTTGCATTTTGATTTACATTATATGTGAGTAATTGCCTCTGTTACAGCAGGGGCTTTTTGTTTATAAAAACTTCTTTAAATCATTATACCATTCGCCATAAATACGTGAAAGAGCTTCCGAGTTATCCTCGTTAACTTGTTTTAGCTGTTCAATTATCTTATCAACACTAACCCCTTGTTTCAATCCTTCTAAAATTGCCATTCCTAATATTGAAGTGTAGTCTACCTTACTAATAATGTAAGTTTTATACCACTCTCTATTCTGCTTCATTACTCTCCGTTGGTCAACATATAGCGCTACAAGCATGATAAACAGAAAAGCTATTATTACAGGATGCATTTGTGCTAGTTGGTTCATATTAAGCGGCTTTTACTTGTTTTAGAATGCTATCAGATAACTCATTATAGTTTTTAGTGATATACTCCTCAATCTGTTTATTTTGGTCTGGAGTGTAAAGAGTATGATCATATTTCAACTCTTCAACTATTTGGTAGCTGTCAAACTTTTCTGTTCCAAATTCATGGTCGAAAGAATCGTTCTCAGTTATAACACTTCCTTCGCATTCAATAACTAATTCTTCGTTATTGATAGTGATATTTAATTCGTATTCGTGTATCATGGTTCTACAATCGTTTTAATTATAAAAAATATTATTCCTATGATCACGGTCGCTGGTATGATCCAGGAGTACTCATGATTAGTTACTTTCAGTGCGTTTAATACTCTTTTCATGTTTGAAAATTTTATGATGATTGAATAAATCCTAGTTCAAACTGCTAACTCCTATAGGAGCTACAGTCAATATCTTAGTCTTAGCAAAACCATATATACTTTCAGTCCTTAGCTTATCCTGCATATTCTTAGCAGAAGCCATACGATCTATGTACTGTTGCTTTTGAAAAGCCATTAACTCTATTTGTGATGGCATTACTATGCCATGGAATGTCGTGTTTTTCATTATGCTACCTTTTTTAGTTCTTTAATCATTGTTACTGCTGCAATAGGTTGTTTATCTTCCAGCACTTCGAGGTGAACAAATCCCTCGTCCTCGTTCATCTTAACTACATAATTCTTATCGTATAAGGAGCTCATACCGTGGATAAACCCTTCAATATTTATCATTGATACTAACTTCTTACACTTGTTGTTATTGTCAATAATCTGAGCTAACAACTCCGTGAGAGTGTTTGATTTTACAATCGTAATTCTGTACTGGTTCATATAGCTTTATTTAATTTTGTTCAATCGTTAATCTTTCTTTGTAAGCATCCAGGCAGGCAATCTGTAATAATCTACTTAC